>ERZ827496.266-NODE-266-length-77216-cov-6.382732_pt1 | contig 77216 bp, 83 predicted proteins | sample MGYA00519769_ERZ827496 | MGnify/ENA primary metagenome ERZ827496 (study PRJEB31778, sample SAMEA3449327) | human gut metagenome | biome: human gut; feature: human-associated habitat; material: faeces | place: United Kingdom | collected 2010/2012 ...
TAATATTTCTAATAGCATCCCCCTGAGCAGACAGAATTCCGCGCCCCGTATCAACTCCTCGCCCATCATCCCAGCCACGAATAAACTCACCACGTAAATCAGGCAATTTATTTGTCGGATAAGCCTTTGCCAGTTCAGGATACTCTTGGGCAGAAAAAGGCGCACCGTTGCATTTAATCCAGCCTGTTGGCGGTGTGGCTGAAGGCCACGGAACGGGAACCCCAACGGGTAATGCTGAGCCATCTCCCAAACCAAGGTATTCGAGAAGAGCGGCAACGGACTTTCCTGATAACGCGGTAAGTGTATTGTCTTTCGGCTGCTTGCCTGCCAGCGCATTCGTCATCGTTGTAGCAAAATTAGGATCGTTACCCAATGCAACCGCTAGTTCGTTGAGTGTGTCGAGTGCTGCTGGAGACGAAGCTACCAGTGCGGCCAGTGCAGACTTTACAAATGCCGTAGTGGCAAGTTGCGTGTTGTTCACCGTCTGCGCCGCAGTTGGAGCTGTAGGGGTTCCCGTTAACGCCGGGCTGGCCAACGGCGCGTAGTCAGCAACAACTGATTTGACATGTGCAGTTGTGGCCAGCTTGGTGCTGTTATCCGTTTTGACTACTGTCGGCGCTGCTGGATTTCCGGTGAATGTTGGGCTGACCTTTGGCGCGTACTGGGTATGCGGGTCAGCTGCTGCGATGTGTGATGCAAGGTCTGTTCCGCCTTTTTCGACCTTCTGCTTAAGGTATGACGTGCGGCTGGCCAGCTGTTTAGCCTGACGGTTAGAAATCCCGTCAGGCCCGCCCAGAACGGGGTCGGAGACCTCAATCTGGTAGATACCGTCTTCCCACTGTGGGCTTTCGGGTAGATTTGCCATAATTAACTGCTCCCGTGGTTGTAGCTGCCGTCATAGTTGACGGTATTGTTGTAGCGAATGGCGACAGACTGATACTCCAGGCTCGCCAGATGGCAGCGTGCCGGAGCAAACGCAGCCAGCGTCTGGCGTAACAGCGCCGCCTGATCGTTAGTAATGGGCTGCTGAAGGATGACACGATAAACCGCCCAGGCTTCAGCATCGCCGTGGACGAAAAGTCCGTTGTAAGTGTGTTTGCCGTCGTAGCCAATCTGGCCAGTGCCTTCAATCAGATCCACTTCACCGAAGCCGAAACGGCGGATAATTTCCCGGATTGACCACGGCGTCCCTTTATAGCGGTGCAGCTCGATGGCTGATTTGATAAGCGTGCGACGCACATCATCCGATTCCGCCAGCTCCCAGCCATCGCCGAACAACGAGAACTGCTCGCCCAGCCATGGCAGCGCGGAGCTGTCGACAATATCGACCAGATAGACCATCAGTACGCTCAGGTCGATGTTGTCCAGCCGCCCGGCTAGTCTGCCCAGTGCTCTGAGGCTGATATCACCCTCAAGTGGTGGCGGGAGTTGTAGCGGCTCAGCCATCAGACACCCCGGTCATGTTGAGAGTGATCGCCGTACAGTTTGCCCACTCGCTTTCAGCAACGACCCTCAGCGCGGGTGTCACCAGTTCGACCTGGTAGACCCCGGCAACGGACAGCACGCTGATAATCTGACTGGGGACAATATCGCGGCCCAGTGCTGCGGTACGGGACGCCACCCAGTTCTGTATGGCGCTGTTAGCGGCGTCTTTTATCGTGTTGGCATCCTGGTCACGGTAGATCGTGATGTTGGCTTCGATGGTGTAATCCACCTGGACAGGCGTTTTAGCCCACACGGTATCAGTGAGCGGCCTGACTTTCTCATCTGAGCAGAAACTCTCAACCAGCGTGAGGATGCTGTCGTCAGGCAGGCCGGTACTGAGCAGCGGATACAGCTCAACTGTGCCGGGGACAGGGGAAAGCACGGCAACGTCGACGATATTGGGATGGGCCTGCATGGCATGAAAGCGGTATGCCTTACGGCTCCCGGCATTCGTGAACGATTCCGGGGCCAGTTTGATGCGCTCGCGCAGCCTGTCGTTGTCTTCCTGTTCTGAGCCGCCAGAACTGGCCGCCAGATTGGTCACCTGCAGGTCAACGTTATCAATCTCATCGAGCAACTGACTGACCTGCGCAGGTTGCCAGCCGTTGCCAGCGACGCCCGGTTCGGTACAGGTGGCCGTGGTGTTGACCAGCAGCAACCCGGCCTTTAGCACCACGTCCGTATCGGTGGAAAAAATAATGCTGTCGGAGGCGCTGACGCGGGTGCCAGCCGGGATCAGCACATCAATGGCCAGTTCCTCCTCCACGGAGAACTGGAGTGGGATGGAGGCAGGCTGCGCGGCCAGACGGTACACACCGACCAGTTCACCGAGGTAATCAATCATTGGCTCACGGGCAAAGGCAACCAGATTCTGTTTGGCGGCTTCCTGCGCCGCCACCCTGACCAGCATTTCACGGTATGCCCACAGGTCAATCAGCAGGCGCTCGGCCTGAGCGGGATACAGCGTTTTACCGGTTGCGGCTTCGTACTGCGCAATCATCTCAGCCGTGATTTTATCGGCGTCGAGTTCAATAAAGTCGGGTTCTGTCAGCGCCATAGCAGCTCCTGAGTCCGGGTCTGTCCGTCTGAACCTTTCCAGCTCACCCGGAGCGTAAGATGTTCGCCGTCAACGGCGGGTTTAACCGACATAAGCTGGCAGCGAGGCTCCCAGCGCCGGATAGCATCGACGGACTCACGCACCACATGTGGGATAGCCCGGTCGATGGGCCAGTCGATATAAAAGTGCAGATTGCTGCCGAACTCCGGGCGATGCGGGTCGCTGCCGCGAGGAGTACGCAGGATGATTTGAATGGCCTGCCAGATATCATCCAGCCCCTGGACGATTTCGCCGGGGGCCTGCAGGGCCGGTTGCCAGAATACGGAGGTTGTTTTCATAGGGGCAGTATTGCCCCTGCGCGGGAGCGCCGATATTAAAGGCGTTTAAGAAGATTCAGTGGGAGTGGTGGTTGGAGTTATCGCCGTCTGACAGCATGCTCCCGGTTGAGTGGGCGTTCCCTTCAATCTCGACGTTGCCCTGAATTGTCGCGGCAGCACCTTCGCCACCCGAGCCTGCCATGCCGCCTTCATAGGTCAGTTTTCCTTTGACCAGCAGGTCGCCAGTCACTTCGGTTTGTGGTGCATCAATCGTGGCTTTCTGTGTTTTCACCGTCACGTCAGTGCTGCATTCAATCATTATATGCTCGATACCTCCCCGGATGGTGAGTGTATGGGAAGCGCGGTTGTAGCTGAACTCAGCCCCGTCCGCGTATTGAGTACCGCGAACGTCTTTGTTGCCGAATGGCGGCTTGTCGACGTCGGAATACACCGCGCCAAGAATGACACCATCCTCACCGTTGGCGTCCAGCAGCACTTCAACCTGTTCTCCCACATCGGGAAGCCAGTAATCTTTGTTGTTCTGGGTGTTGCGCTGCAGTACGTTGATCCAGTTGGTGCGCATATTGTCGCACTCAGGCAGGCGAACGCGGGCCTGAACCTTGTCGGCATCTACGGCGCTAACTGTACCGACCTGACGGGTGACGTCTGTCATTTATTCTTCTCCTTTATTACCGTTGAGGTGCTGCCATCCGGTTTGTAGACGGTCAGCGTCTGGGTCTTGCCGGTCTTGTTGCCTTTTTTCGCCTTGCCCTGAGTCACCGGCCCCCGCGCCACGTCCAGCTCCGTCACATAACCGCTGTTGCGGTCAAAAGCGTGTCGGGCTGTAGTTATCAGCCATGGCCCGGATAACTGACCAAAACCCACCAGTTCGATTTTGTTACCCGCTGTCAGCTGTGGCGTCCCCATCAGCGTCAGGGAGCCGCTCTGCTGATATTCGTTATGGCTGGCCAGCGCAGAGTCCGCCTTGATTTTTGCGCTGTCAGTGTCGCTGACGCGGCTGTTGACCTTCAGTGAGTCGGCACTCGTGACCTTGCCACCTTTGGTCTGTTTATCGCTTTCACTGGTGCCACCGTCAGCCTCGTAGACGATCAACTTTTTATTGCTGCTCTTCTGGTGTTTCACCTTTGCGGACTTGTAGACCCGGTTGATGGTGTCGCGCAGGGAAAAGCGGGCGACATCCTGCGGTTTCAGTTGCTTAACCGGCTCCTGTGCACGAAGCGTGGCCAGATGGGAGAAAATCAGCTGGTCACTGACGACCTTCACCGCATAGCCATACTCGCTGGCCAGTCGACGCAGGAAACTGACGTCTGTTTCGGCATATTGCGTCACCCGGTCAATTTTGATGGATTCAATGCTGCCAACCAGCTTCAGCTGATGCTTTTTGGCGATACGTCCGGCAATAGCTGCCAGCGTGGTGCTCTCAAAGCCGCGACTGGATTTAGTCCGTAAGGCGTTGTTAACCGATGTGGCCACGCCCCGGATAGCGACAACGGACGCGGGCGAACTCACTTCGATCTCATCTATCGAGAACGTACCGCAGGACAGCAGCTTCTCGCCCTGATAGCCCATCTTTAGCGTAAGCGTGTCACCCTTGCCCGGGTACCACTTATCCAGCCACCGACCATCGGTGTCGTCCAGCTCCACCTCAATGGTGTCGGACTCGCTTTTGATGTTGTCGCTGTAGGTCACGCGGGTGACATAAGGTGCGATATCGTTAGTGATGTTCTTCTGCAGGTACCACAGGGTGAACACCGGACTCAGAACGTCGCTGATGCCGGTCAACGCTGATGCGGCCTGTGTGGTGCTGTTTACCTCAGCCATGGGGCAATATCCTCTTCTGTACTGGCATCGGTAGCCTCGATAACCGGAATCAATAGCAACAGCCCGGAGGGCAGCACTGGCGTGATGGCCACATGCGGGTTAGCGGCGATAATTCGGGGATAACCCAGCGGGTCGCCATAGTACTGCCATGCGAGAGCGTCCCAGCGCTCTCCGTCACGGGTGACATGCTCAAGAAACATCACACACTCCTCGCCAGAATTCTGGCGGCCATGGTGCTTAACCCCGGCGACATGCGGGTGAAGGTGGTGCTGGCTGAATTAAGCTGACCAGAGACGGCATCAAGCGACGCTGCGATGTTGCTGCCGTCAACACCGCTCAGCGAAGACTGCGCCTGTTGTACATATGTGGCCGCATCACTGGTGGCTCTGGCCAGACTGATGGCTTCGGGCATGGATTCTGAGAGCGCATTAAATGCCGGAACGCTTTGACCTAATGCCCCGGACACGTTGCCCAGTCCGCTCATCAGCCCCGGCACGCGGGTCAGAGCGACGGCAGGGTTATCCTTCATTTTCTGTGCCACCCGAACGGCACTGATGGTTGTCTGCAAAGCAGACTGCGCCTGTTTGGCATAATTGACGCCGTCGCGGACGTACTGTGCCACCCCGGAAGGTGAAGGAACGGCACCGGAGACCGCCCCGACGCCGGGAACCTGCGTGCGTATTGCAGGCGGTTGCAGCGGGTTCTTCGGGTCGCCGATATACTCCCTGAGCGATGCATTGGCGTTGACGGCCAGCACATTGCCGGTGCTGTCGGTCTGTTCGCTGGTCGCGGTCACGTCGGTAATGACGAACCAGCCACGATAGTCGCCATTCCCGAAGACCAGCGCCAGCGCCTGATGGGCTTTCATGGCCGTTCGCAGGCGTGCCAGCTCGACGTCGGGTACGCAATAATGCTGATGGAAGACCAGGCTTATCTGGATTTCGTCCAGCTTGTCGCCAACGAACTGCAGACCGGGCTTTCCTTCGATGCGGGCATGTTCGGCATAATCGACGCCGAATGTGGCCTCGAAGCCGTCCCAGTAGGTAATCAGCTCGAACTCAATATCACCCAGTACCGCAAACATTATTCGTACCTCCTGCGTTGTTGCTGAGCCATAAGGCGCTCAAGCATTTTCTCCAGCTCATGCAGGCTCATATTCAGTGCGCCGGTAAGCCCGGCAGGTGCGGCAGCCTCTTTGCCATTGAGGTAAAACTGGGGATTAAAGCTGACCTGAATACCACCAGTCGTTCCGCCACCGGCTGCTGCCGCGCCATGACCTGAATAACCCGCCGCCATGATTTCCGGCGACGGGATGCGGGGAACATCCGGTGTCATTTCGGTGGCCAGACGCTGACCCGCGAGTGCGGCCAGTGGTGTGGTACGCTGCAGGCCGATAGCGGCCCCCTGGCCAATATTGTCACCAAAGCCCATAAACACGCGGCTCGGGGAGTGAATACCCAGGGTTTCTTTAAACCAGCCGGAGATCGAATTACCAAAGTTAACGATGGTATCTTTTGCGGCCGCAAGTTTATTGCCGATCCCGTTCACCAGCCCGGCAATCAGGTTGCCGCCGAAGTCAGTAAAGTTTTTCGGCAAGTCGACGCCAAACCAACTCATGACCCCGGCAAAGGCTTTATAGAACAACCCAAGGGGCGACCAGTTCATGATGAGTTTGCTGATGCCAACTATACCGCCGTTAAATGCCGTCTTAATACTGCCCCAGATACCAGAAAACCAGCCTGTGACGCTGCCCCACGCCGATTTAATACCGCTCCAGGCACTGCTAAACGCAGAGGTGACCTGCGCCCACATTCGTTTAAAGAAAGCAGAAATTGGCCGCCAGTAGCGGTAGATCAGATAAGCGGCCATGGCTACGCCAGTGATGATTAGCCCAATGGGATTCATCAGCAGCGCCCGACCTATGAAGAGAACGGCACGACCCGCAAGCATCAGGCCGCGAACCAATCCTCCACCGAGCACACTGGCCAGCGTTCCGGCTCCTTTGGCGACCGTGCTGAAGCCGGTCACCAGCCAGCGGAGTTTGCCGCCTTCACCCAGCGCGAGCGATAGCCGCAGCCAGTTAGCCCGAAGAAGCACGGCGTTTTTCCAGACATTGACGAAAGGGGAAATAAGAAGATTCAGCCCGAGCTTGAGGCCGATGGTGGCCATCTTGAATGCAAGTAATGCACCGATTACCTGGATCGTACCGCTCACGAGTTGCGGATTAGCCGCGATCCATTTCCCAACGCTGTTCATTATTGGGATGAACGTTTCCCCTAACTGGATCAACGCCGGGCGTAATGATTCACCGATGCTGATAGCCGAGTCGTTAAAGCCAATCTGTGTTCTGCGCCAGCGCCCTTCGAGCGTATCATTCTGTTTCGCTGCATCCTTGTCCAGAGTAGCCATTGCCGAAGGCGTATTCATTTCCTGCTTGTTAGACTGGTATTTATCCCAGCCCTGACGCATCGACAGCAGATGGTTGACGGTCTGAATATCAGTAAAGACTTCCGCCAGCCCGAAGGACTCCATCAGCTTTTGCTGGCCTTCCTGATCACCTCTTGAGCCTGCAGCTTTCCATTGCTGTACGAATGCCTTGCCTTTACCGTCGATAAATCGATTGGCAATCATCAGAGAGGCTTCATATTGAGAGAGACCCTGGGCTACATAATTTTGCATTGACCCCTGGTAATCCACGCCAGCCTTAGCGTATTTCTGCGTGGTATCTCCGCGTCCCATTGCCGCCAGCCAGTTGGACATATTGGTGACGGCTTCTTCCGCTGAGCCGCTGCCTTTACCCACTTCCAGACTGGCGACGATCTGGGTTATGGCGTCTTTACCGTAAATACCACGTGCAGCGAAGGCTTTGGCCATACCGGGTAACGCTTTCGCCATATCCTTCAGCTCAAACGAACCGAGCTTGGCCCCGGTTGCCGCAATCCCAAACGCCTGCTCCAGCTCTTTGGCATCGGTAATTTTCAGCGCATCACTAAAGGCATAGGTCATTTTGGCGAGGTCAGTCATATCCGCTTTGGTGGCCGTGGCCGCTTTACCCAGCATCCCGGCAAAGGTCGCTGCCTGCTGCGGATTCATGCCATCGGCAACCAGTTGGCCAACGCCACCCAACAGAGATTCCTGGAGCTGATTGACCTGCAGAGATGCCCGACGAATGGCAGTACCGATGGCCTGTTCCTGCCTTGAATCCAGATCGCCGGTGACACTGATATCGCGTAGCTGGGATTCAAACGATGAATATTGTTTGACAGATGCCATGACCGGTGCGCCCAGCGTTCGGGCGATACCGTAGGTCTCTGCCCCCTGACCATAGAGCGCCATACGGTTGGATTTAAGCGCATCACTGGTGGCCGATACCGCCGACAGACGGCGCTGCTGGCGCTCAATCAGCTCCATTGTGCGACTCACGCGCAGCAGATCGCTGTTGAGGCGTTGCATCCGGGAAGAACCCAGCTGACCATAGCGTTCTGTTGCACGGGTTAAAGCGTTCTGACGCTCCTGAAGGCGGCGTGACGTATCGCCGAGAGAGTCAAGGGCGCGTCGGGTACCGCTGACGGCAGAGCGAAAGCTGCTTCCAACAATGCCGCCAATGATGACGCCGACTGAAAATTCACTGGCCACGGTGGTTATCCTCTGAAAGCAAAAAGACAGGAGGGAAATGATGGGGAACCATAAAGAACAGCCGCGAAGTGCGGCTGCTTAGGGCTGGAGAACTACTGATTGTCGCCGTACTCGCTCTTGATTTGCTCTTCAGCCTGATCCAGCCACATTTCCAGATCGTCAGTATCGAGGGCATCAATCTCCCCTGGCTGAAACCTAAACCACCTCGCCAGCAGCCCCTGCGCCTGCATCAGCGTCTTCGTTGCCCTTGCCCAGCCCAGTGATTTGCTGAAATCGTTTCTGTAGATCCAGATAATCCGCTAAATCCATATTATCCAGGTCTTCAGGAAGCAGACCGGTGCTGCGGGAAATCAGTGGTTCATCCCAGTCATTCGGGTCTTTGTGGACTTTTTTAACCTGCTTGAGGTCTTTAACCGTCAGGCGTTTAAGGGTGAGCTGGGGGATTGATTCACCCGCCGCTGTGGTGAAAGGGTATTTCAGAATAAAGAGTTCAGCTTCAGATTTGGTTTGTGACATGTTCGTGCTCCTGTGTAAGTTCAGAGCAGTATGTCCGGTAAGGAGGGCGACAGATATTAAAGGGGATTAAGAAGAAAGGGGCCGAAGCCCCTGTTATATCAGTGAGTGCGAAACCCCTTGCAGTTGCGCAGGAACGCAATGAGTAGCGCTTTTCCTTCGGCTTTACCGATGCCAGTGAACCAGTGGTCGGGTGGCGTCCAGGCTTCAATCAAATCAGCCAGCTTGCGGGCCTTTGAACGGGTACAGTCAATCGGATCATTGGTTTTGCGGATATTAAAAAGGTTTTCCACCCCCGGAATATCCAGAATGGTGAACCAGGTACCATTCCCCATGCCAATAGAACCGCAGTTCCCGCCTTTGTCTTCAATCTCGACGGTCACCGTCAGCCCCCGATATTGATGCGGTAGTCAGTCAACTGGTCAACGCCGCCGACGCGGAAGATGTTGGCCAGATAGTCCAGCTCCAGCAGTTCTTCACCGTCCAGCACCTGCTTGATGTACGTGCAGGTGAAGCTACTGGAGAACTCAGCATTCTCGTGCTGCTTGAACGTTCCCAGCGGGTTCTTCTTGAACATTATCGTCAGGAAGGTGACCAGTGGGATTTCATCAATCAGTCCCTGCGAGCTGTAGCGCTGCACGCTGGAGCGGCACTGCAGGGCCAGCGATTTATACGGATTAGCGGCAGACAACATGGCGTCGCGATAAAAGCTGTTCCACTTGATCTCGCCTTCCATTTTGTCGAAGCCTGCCGGGAGTTCCACCTTGCCCACCATCCCCAGCGCTTTGTGCTCCTGCATGGTCATGGACACGTCAGGGAGTTTTACCTCCTCGGCACGGCCCAGCAGGTTAGCGCCATCGAGGTAGATGTTGGCATTGGTGATGCGGTTGATTTCAATCTTTGCCATCAGCTATTCCCCTTCAGGGTTAACAGGTATTCCGAGGTGATCTCGGTCTCAAACGTCAGTCGCTCCAGCGGCGGTGGCGGCGTGTATTTGTAGCTCAGTAACAGGTGACCGGCAGCCAGTTCCGTCTCTTCGTTGCGGGCCGGATCAAACCAGCATTTAAAGCCCAGCAGCGCACCGTCGCCAATCAGCTTACGGCCATAGGCGTTGACCGATTCCGTCAGCGCATCAATCAGCGCCTGAGTGATGGGCATATCGATGTACTGCTGGCTGAAGTAGCGCAGGGACTCGTTGATAACATCACCGGTGCGGCGAACGTTCTCAAAGTTGCGCATATGCGTCACCGTTGGCCATGCTGCCATACGGTTGCCCCACAAACGCAGGCCGCTGCCGTAGCTGCTGAAGACCGTGGTGATACCCTGTTCGTTAAGGAGGTTCACCTCGCTCTGCGGGTCGTCAATCATCGCCGACAGCTGACGCTCCACGCCGGTGATGCCCATGATTTCCTGGTTGGATGAAGACCACCAGTAGCCCTTATCCAGGTCAACTTTGGCACGCAGCCCGGCAGCACGCTGGCTCAGTGGTTCCAGCCTTTCGCTGTTGGTGGCCGCGTCGTACACCTTGACGTGCGGATAGCATAGACGGACACGGTCAGAGCTGGTGTTGAAGTTGATGGTACCTTCCGGGCCACGCCCCGTCAGTGCCTGGGCGAAGGTGGTGCCAATCGGTGCATCGATGTAGGTCACGGCCCCCAATTTTTCAGCCATGGCGATAAGCTCAACAGAGACGCTGTTCTGGGTGCAGAACACCGGGGCAATCAGGATTTTGGCGAAGTAGCCAAACAGGTTGAAGCTGTCGTTGAGCAGCTTCATGCCGGTACGGTTGCCCGCCGCGTTAACCGCCCCGATAATATCCGCTGGGGTGACTTTGGTCGGGTCAGCATAGTTATAGCTGGCCTTCGCGGTTGCGCCCGCCGCAATGCTTTTCCCGAGGCTGGTAATCACGCCGCTCTGCGCATCAAGCGAATAGTCTTCACCCTCGACATAGGGCTGACCATCGCTGGCCGGTTTCAGTACCAGCTTCGTGACAACCGGATTAGCCAGCCGGGCCTTGCCCGTCGCGTTGTCGAATGTCACATCTTCATCGGCTACAGCGGTTTTATGCACAGCTGGGTCAAGCACGTTAATCACCAGAACAGTGCCTGCGCCGTGGTCGTAGATGGCATCCAGCGCCTGCGGAATGGTAAAGCCGGTAAGCTGGTTGCCAAATGCTGCTGCATCTTTCTCAGACAGACATTGCACCAGCGTATTGACGTCACCCATCGGGGCGGTACCAATCAGACCAATAACAGCAGACTTCACCGTCTTAACCGGGCGGGCACCGTTTTCGACCTCAATGGTTTCGACACCATGCAGATAGTTAGCTGCCATGGGAGTCCTCCGTTTTCACATCGTTGTCGCCGCCATTCCTGCGCTTTGGTAACTGAGGCGCGGGTGTGCTGGCAGGTTTGGTTTCTTCAGGCACCGGCGTCAGATGCTTCAGCGCCACCAGTACCTTCACATAGTCATGCTCCTCCGGCAGGGTGACGTTCTTCCCTGGCCAGAGCAGGATTTCGGTTCCGTCCGACAGCGTGACGCCGCTGGCCGGGCCGGAATAGCGGTATTCTTTCATCACTCGCTTTCCTCATAATTCACTTCGGTTAACAGCGGGCCGGACGGTAAGTCGCTGTCTTCGATAAAGACGCTTTCAGTGGCAAAGTCGAGGGCGTACTGCCACAGCCCCTTGACCTCACCGATAAACACCTCGCGGGTCAGCCAGATACGACGGCGGCAGTTCGGCGGGGTGTAGCCGCCGAGAATGCGGCGCACCACGTCGAGCACATCCACCGCGCCCTGTTTACCGTTGAGCTGGCGGAAGACCACCGTGACGCACAGCTGGATGGCCTGTGGCTGGATCACCGCACCGATATCATTGGGCTTGTCGAAGCGCGAACCGGCATAGCTCACCAGCAGCGCTCCCTTCGGATGGTTGAGGCGATATTCCGCTGGTTTCTCCGGGAAGTATTCCACCGCCAGCGTCGGGAGTTTCTCCTTAAGGCGGGCGACAACCGCATCAATAACGGGCAGAACGTTCATCAGTATTTCTCCAGTAAGCCATCGCGCCCGCCAAAGGTGGGACGGCGTGCCCGTGCCCGGATTTCACCGGACTCAGGCACATCTTTCTGAGTCGACTGCAGCCCCAGCGTGAGTTTCCCGTCGCGAATGGCCTCCAGTTGCCGTCGTGCTTCCTTGTTATCGTCCTTCACGGTGTCAGGCAGGTCACCTTCAGGACGGCGGACGTACAGACGGTATCGGGTCAACGTGATGGCAATGTCCCGCAGAACGGTCGGCACTTCCGTCAGCGGCAGGGTATAGCGCCCACGCAGGTGGGCATCTATCAGTTCACCGGCGTAGCGGATGCAACTCTCAACCACGGTCGCATTGACCGGAGGCTGCTCATCAAAGCCAACCGACTCGTTAGTCAGCTCAATGAGCGTCCTTTCCGGTACCTGCTCAAGCAAATCCGCCAAGGTGCAGTACATGTCACACCCCGCGCAGGATGCGGATAACGTCGCCTTCTGCCAGCGCCTCATCCAGCGCAATCCCGGCAGAAATACCCGCTGGGGTGTCGCCCGATGCGGCAGTCTGGGGAACTGCGCAGGCGTTGGCATCGGACTGGACATTCTGGCCTTTTGTGACAGCCGCGCCGACTTCGACGGCGACGATACCCAGAACGTTGACCGGGGTTAAATCACCGGCAGCGGCATCAACTTCTGCCACACCGAGTGCCACAGCACCGGCCTGACAGGGGGCATTATCGGCACCGACAAAACGCTGCTGGGTTAGCGCCGCACTGGCCGTAACGGTGGTGGTCAGAATGACCTGCTGAGTGGTACCCATGACGCTCTCCTTATTTCACAATGTTGGTGACGAGATACCCGGCATCACCGCCGACCACGGCGACTTTGTAGATATCGGTATAACGGCAGTACTTCACCTTGCCGCCGACGCCGTCGTATTTGTCCGCCACCGGCATGCCCTTACGACGCAGGGTATAACCGAACGATGGTTCGTTTTCGTCGGCACTGTCGGTGCCCGGCTGGGGTTTACCGACGTAATGCAGCATCAGGTTATCGGCCCAGACATCGGTCGGGGTCTTGTCCTTATTCTGTGCGTCTTTCATCGAGGCCATGGATACCGGCTCACCGATCACCACGTCTTCCAGCTGGAAAAGGTCTTTCAAAATCTCGATGGTGATGCGTTTGCGCTCGTTGGCTCCAATCGCGGCCTGGATCGCCGGATGGAACTTCAGCAGTGACATGACGCTGGCACCCATGGTCATCAGGTTCGGGCGTAGGCCTGTTTTGTTACGTACAGCCTCGATACCGGCTTCGATGACGGTGATTGGATTACCCTTGCCATCCACCCAGCGTTCAGCGGCAGCCAGTGCTTTAACGGACGATGCCGGGTAGACGTTTTTATCCTGGGCCAGGCGGGCTGCGTACAGTTCACGCTTCAGGTTGACGCCGCTGGTGACGCGACGAATGGCCTTGGCTTCTTCGTTGAACATTGACTCCGCCTGCTCGCGATAGTCCACCGGCGCGGCCAGATCGTGCTCATTAAGAACCAGATCCAGTTTGCCGGTTTTCTCACGTACCAGGACGTTGCTGTCAGCTCCCACGGCACGCTCGGTGTCGTACTCTACAAAAGCCGATTTGCCGAAGGTCGGCACGGTCACGCCTTCCTTGTCGGTCTGGACAATCGGGAAGATGTGCTCACCGATGAACGCGGCATTTTTATAACCACGTGCGATGCTGGTCAGCACCGGATCAACGACGCGCTTACCCTTTAAATAATCAGACATGCTCTCTCCTTAATTACAGGCAGCGTGAGACAGCAGCGTCGTAGCTGATGCCTTCTCTTTTCGACAAATCCAGCGCTTTCTGATGCAGCGCCAGACGCTCTGGATCGGCTTCAGCAAACTCTGCTGAAGACGTTGAAACACCAGTATCCACACGGTCTTTGGTTGCGTGCTCGCCAAAGTTCAGCACGGGTGCCGAGCCATCCAGCAGCGTCTTAAACGCCGTGGCAAGCGGCGTGCGGGTGTCGCCTTCGGCAAATTCCACCGGCTTATCGCCAACAGAGACCGCATCCAGAATGGCGACAACAACGGACTTCGCTGCCGGGGCCAGTTGACCGCCGCTTACCAGCTTCTCAGCGTAGGAAACGTTGTCAGCGTGCAGTTTCTCCTGCTGACTCTTCGCATCCAGCTCGGCTCGCTGTGTGGCCTCAGCCTTCAGACGGGTGTTTTCCGCCTGAAGGGCTTCAATTTCTTCTTTGGTCATCGTGTCGTTCTCTTGTTGAGGGTTAGGGTTTGGTTCGCTGAAGTCTGGCACGGCCTGCACCGGCTCGCGGTACGCTTCTTCGCGCAGGGAATCAACCTGCCAAGACGGAAGTACCTTGTCGGTTTCATCCAGCCCGAACTGGCCGATCAGAAAGTCACGCAGTCGACCCCAGAGAGAGGCATTGGTGATATCGCCCCAGTCGGCAAACTCGACGACGCCTTCTTCTGACTCGCCAAATGACACCTGCTTCAGCCCCTTAATAGAGGGAGGCTGCGCCCCCAGAAAACCGACGTGGCGAAGGTAAAGCGTGCCGGGTTTCGGGTTACTGGGTGAGTCAGGGAGATAGAACGAGGCGGAGACTTTCTTGAAGCGCCCGTTGCCTACCAGCTCGGCAAACTGCGGGTCGAGCTGTTCAGGCTCGGCCAGCAGGTCAGCGCCGCTGAGTGACAGGGATTTCACCCAGCCCCACGCCGGGTCTTCCGTTTTAGGGTGACCAATAACGAGCGGCGCTTCATGGACGGACGGGTCATAGGCTTTTACGCAGGCGGCAAGATCGCTTTGCGTGAACGGCAGTTTCGTGCCGTGCATGTCGGTATGAGTACCGGCTTTAAAAATATGAATGGCTGACATTTTGCTGTCCCGCGTGATGTTGTCGGAGACAGTTTGTGGAAAAGCCGCGAAGAGCGCTTTTAATCTGCTTTAGAAAAAATAAGGGGGGATACGACAGAGAGAGGGAAGCAGGAGCGATTAAAGCCGTAAACGAGGGGGCTGTAAACCTTTATAAAGGCTTCGGGGCGGGTAACGCGGTAAATCGCCCGCCCCGGAGGGTTAAAATCAGCGACGGGCCGCAGATTCAAGATGACGCACAATCGTATCGAGAATGGGAACGACCACATCAGACTGCAGCTCACCGTCCCCGGTCATCGGCAGGAACGGGCGGGCCGGAAGCTCAACGGACTCATTGCGCCCCGTTTTACCACCGAACTGGTGAATCGGGCCATAAACGACGTTGGTGCCAATCGCTGCCTGCCTGTCGTCATGGTCGGTGGTCACTGACCCCATCAGCCGCCCGGTGAGTTGCAGCGTCTGACCATCACGATCCTGCGCGGCGAGCGACGGCGTCCAGCCCGGACGGCCCTCATCCAGAAAGTTAAACTGCGTTTCCGCCAGCAGGGTTCCGGCGATTTTGCGCATCGCAGGCTCCAGGTCTGTGGCAGCTAAATCCAGCGCCCGCAGACTCCGGCGCAGGGACTCATCGTTAATGGTGATATTGACCAGATTATCGGAAGCCATCGTTATCTCCTCAGTTCCCGCTGTGCCAGCGGTTGTAGCGTGCCCTGATAACGGGCAAGGTCAGGACGGTAAGCCGCGCCCGGCGCATAAGACCAGCCAACGTCGGTGGCCACCTTCGTAGTACCGGTGTTGAAAGTGGCGACGTTTTGCATCTCGCCGGTTTTCTCCGACACCAGCTTCAGCTCCCAGCCCATAGCAGAACCTGAATTCACCACCTTCAAACCACGGGCGCGCACGTCTGCCGCGCTCAGGGCAATCACCCCGCAGCGACAGCGCCAGCCGTTCGGCGGGTAGAACGCCTGCCAGAACGGGTCATCATAACGCAGCACCAGACCGTGCAGCATCAGGTGGCTCTTGCGTGTATGACTGTCGTTGATACCGGTATACATCCAGTACGGCCTGTCGTCGACGTTCTCCATCTGTTCAGCCCAGCGCCCGGCGCTGTAGAGTACGGACATATTGGTGCGAAAGATGGTATCGAGACGCCAAGGGCTACCCTGCTGGATAGTCACCGGCTCACCCGTTACCGGGTCGGTGGTGTCACGCGGCCCCCACCATCCTTTGCGCTGCAGCTCCGGCTCCAGCTCCTTTCGGAACCAGCGGTCTGTCTTCCCTTCGTCCAGCGCCTTCTGCAGGGCGCTTCGGATATCTTCCAGAATATCGAGGCGGGTCACTTTGGCGACGGTAAAGGCGCGGGCATGGGCATCCTGCCACATCTCCTCCCAGTCCCAGGTGATTTTATACCCTTTGGATTTCAGGTAACTGATAGCCCACTTAGGGGGAAGCGTCATGCAGTACGCCAGCTCAGCCGTTGTCACGCTCATGCAGACGCCCCCAGAGTGTTGAGACAAACAGGATACGAGCCAGCCGCTCCTGCAGGTCATCCGCGTTCATCTGCGGGTACAGTTCGGCCAGCGTTCCCAGCAGCTCCGAGGGGTTAACACCGCCTTCAACCTGCTTAAACAGCGGTGCCAGCACAGGCTCAAGCACGCCGCTTAACGAGCCACCGTTCATCAGAATATCCAGCGCATCATCCAGCTCCTGCTGAGCCTGAATATCGGCATCAATCGCCTCGGCGAACGACAGCGGCAGCGTGTTGCTCTTCTGGCGTTCTGACGCCGGTGTCTCGTCAATATCGCCGTCCAGCAGCTGGTACTCGCGTTTGAAGTATTGCGGCGTGAAGACCACACCGGCGCGGCTGAGTTTCTCATCGCGGGTGGCCTGCGTATCGTCGACCGTTCCCTGTTCCCACATCTTCCAGACGGGGCTGCCCACATCGCCAAAGTTCAGCGAGACGGCCTGACGGATAACCTGATTCACTGCACTCACTACAATCTCGGCGTCGGCATCGCGGATATCACTGGTGACTTCCAGCCCGGCCTGCGCAGAGGCGCGGTTGCTGTTCGCCTCGGTGGTCTGGTTCTGCCCCAGCAGGGCAATAGAGATTTCACTGCGGGCGAGCGTAATCAGATTCTGGTAAATATCGCTGCTGTCGGCTTTGCCTGCGGCCTCTTTGATTTCGATAGAGGAATCATCGGGAATAGCCGCCACGGCGTCCTCGACCATCGCCTCCATGGAATCCAGCAGCAGGTCAATCTCGCCCTGAGCCGTACCGCGTGGATGCTTACCGATAACCCACGGCGAGCCAAATTTCTCGGCAAAGCGCACCCAGAACTTCATCCCGCCTTTCTTGAACGTCACAGGCCAGAAGCACATCGACAAATCAGGGAAGCCATACGGGTTGTCGTAGGTCGCATCCTGACGCGGTACCACGAATTTATTCAGTGGTACGGGTTCGCCCTCCAGCCCGGCGTCTTTAGCCCGGAATCGCAGCAGGTTGTCGTTGTCGAACTGGAACCACTCGGGTGGTTTGCCCACGATATCGGTGATGGCCCAGGACTTAACGGAACGGCCCCACATGATTTCGCAGGGCTGGTATCCGTAGAGCACGGCGTCGGTCATCTCGCCGATGATGCGGGAGATATCGAGGTCGTCGAGCATGTCATTAATAAAGCTGAATACCCGCTCCGGGGCATGACCACGCTCAAGCCCACGCTCCAGCGACTTCACCGCCGCTTTACGTCGGCGGATACAGCCACCAACCAGCGGGTCGGTACGCAGCTCGCGATAGATGCGGATATCCCGGCCCTGTGATTTGAGAACAGGATCGGGATTGGGCAGGTACATACCCAGACCGAAGAAGTCGATGGAGCGGCTGCGTGATGCAATCTGCTCCGTCAGCGTCTTGTTCGGCTCGGCAAAGCTGACAAATTCATTGGGTGAAACCCAGAGTCCACGCGGCATCAGTAACCCTCCAGCATACGGGCCGACTGGCGACGACGGCGTGAGCTTGCCTTCACCGGCCCTTTGTTAATTTCACGGCTGGCAAAGTACGCCAGCGCCAGCGAGATAGCCGAGTCCCCGTGGCGCTTGCCACTGTCCGACTTCGCTTTTGACCGCTGTTCAGGCACGCGGGGAACGCCGTTAACCACCTGAACGGCCCGCAGGTCATCCAGCGTGTCTTCATCTTTCGGCAAATCAATCAGGTTGCCATCCTCCAGCGCCGCCTTGACCGGCGGCATATGTTCCCGGTACCAGCTCTCGGTAGGCATGACCTGCTTCACCCGGCTGGAGCCGTAGCGCTGCATCGCATACTCCGCCAGATAGGAGCCGTTACCACGGGCATCAAGTGCCGCGCCCATCAGGTTTGGCAGACCGTCCATCAGGTACCAGGTGATTTGTTCCTGCTGCTTGAACGGCACATTACGCAGCTCCATCACGAACGGTACGCGGCGTACCAGGTTCTTCTCCTGCAGCAGTGGATAGTCCACCGACAGGTCACCGCTGCGGCCAAAGTCACGCCCTAAAAACGAGCGGGCATCAGCGGGAAGCGCCTCCAGCAGCGGCTTCAGATTCTCATCCAGCCAGTCCTGTGTATCACTGAAGCGCTCAGCGTCAGGCTTCAGCTCGTAGCCCTCAGGGCAGGTCAGGCGCAGCACCGGCGTATCGGGTGACATACGGGACTCAATCAGAGCGCGGGACAGCCAGGCACCGCCGCCATTGGCCGGGATACAGTCAAGCTCTTCGGATGCGCCGGTGCCGTAGAACTTGTACACCGACGCCATCCACGCCTGTTCAGCGTCCTGCGTCCATTCCTTCCCGGTTCGCAGGCAGACACGGTGAAACAAACCCTGTGCAACAGCCTCTTTAAATGAAATCCGCTGTACGCTGCCTCCCTGACGCCCGGCACGGATATCGCCAATAAGCGTATTGAACGGATTGTCGTCACCGTCATGGGTGGAGATAACGCGCACCTTACCGCCCCAGATAAGCATCGCCAGCGCCGCCTTCAGCAGCTCGTCCAGTTGCTCATGGAATGCGGCCTCATCAATAACGATGATGCCCTGACGTCCACGCAGGTTAGACGGGCGACTGGAGAGCGCGACAACGCGGAAGCCGGAGTCGGGAAACTTGATGGTATAGGTCTTGATATGCTTGTCGTCTTCGTCCTCTTCCCAGAAACCTTCTTCAATTTCGCTGGCGGCGTAGTTGAAGGCCCGCGCCCACATGGCACAGGCCTGGATATATTCGATGGTCATGTCCTGGTTATAGGCAATGTAATAGACGTTCATGCCACCGGCAGGTGCTGAAGAGGCAGCGGTCAGCACGTTATCGGACGCCTCTGCCCAGGTAATACCGGTACGGCGGCTCTTTTCAATCACCTTGAGCGGAGAGGTATCTGCCACCCAGCGCTGCTGGTAAGGCATCAGAACAGCGGGCACATCCAGCGCCGAGGTATCAGGCAAAACGGGAGCAAGCTGACTCATGTGGCAATCCCCAGAATTTCACGACGCAGCGCCTGTACGGCATCTGCTGACAGGCCACCCTTGCGGGCAATCTTCTCTGCATTACCCGCCGCCAGCCGGGCGCGGTCACGGACTTCGCTCTGAAATTTTTTCAGGTTGACGGAGGCTCGGGACAGTGTGGCCACATTTTTAGCAACCTTGGACAGCAGCGCCACGCGCTCTTTGGGGTCGACTTCGCCTTCTTCCGCTTCCTGCAGCTGGACGATACTTTCGAACAGCTCGGTCTGGATCAGGGCGATGACGGCTTCCGAACGCGCATCCTGATCGTCAGCCGCACCCTCGGTCAGCATACGGGCCGCTTCGGTGGCCGCACGGATGGCACCATAGCGGCGCTCAATCTTCTGGCCATAGCGATGGATAGCCGATTTGCTGATGACGTAACCCTGCTCACGCAGCAGGGACTCCAGTTCTGAATAGCCGCTGAAGCCGGATTCATTCAGCGCCCGCTCAAGCCAGCGCCGCACATTTTCCGGCAGCTTATCTATCGTGCTGCGTCTGGCCATCATTCGCTCCAGTACTTTTCCGGGCGGGCAATGCCGGGGCCGCATTCAACGGTATATTCCACCAGGTCAACACCGAGGCGGGTCAGATCGGCAAACCAGTCGCCGGAGGGCTTCTTCTCCAGATCAACCATTTTGCGGTCAGCCAGATAGTCCAGTTCCCGACGCAGCTCAAGATGCGTGGTGTCCGGGTAGATGGCGCGGGAAACATCCAGCAGCAGCGTTTCGCTGGCGGTGTAGGGGCGGGTTTTGTTCAGAGCAACCAGCAGACTCCAGCGCAGGGATTCCCGGCGCACGCGGGTGATATCAACCATGGTGACCTCCTGTATGACGGTACTGCTGTACCACTTCCAGCTTGTTGTAGAGTGCGTCCAGCTTGGCCTCAATGACCGTCTGGCCCCTGATGTAATCCTCGCGGCGGACGTAGTTCAGCGGTAAATCCGCCTTGAACCGCATAAATTCTTTTTCCAGCTCGCCCCAGTTGGAGGCGGACTGCTGCAGCGACTGCTCAAGGGAGGCGAACCGCGCCGCCTGACGCTCCTCCGCTTTACTGAACAGCCACTTGGCCATACCGCCAACAAAGCTCATAAAGGTGATGAGGAAGCCCACCACCGTCCAGAATTCAACCTGCAACGTCATTTCTGTAATCCTTCTCGTTCGTCCAGCAGAACGTTTATCTGGCCTCGCCAGACGCGGCACTGTCTGGCGTTGTCGATGATGTTGGCGAGGACGTCACGCTGGGAGACGCCTGAGTTGCGTAGCCCGGCGTCAGGGGCTTCAGGAGGCCGGGGCGCTGTGCCAGCACCGGGGATAGCGGTGGTAGCGCTGCCTGCATGACCGCTGTCGACGGTTGCGTCGTCATATCCGAGGGCTGCGTTGTACTGGCGCACGAAACCGCGAGTAAACACGCACTCAATGGGATGGCTCTTGCCTTTTTCATCAATCCAGCGCTGTGTGACATCATCAATTTTCTCTTTAAGTTGTTGATTCTGGTTTTCAAGCAGCGATACCTGCTCAAGGTAAGCCGCCTCTGCCTGATGGCCTGCGGCCACCTGCTCCTGATAGCGTTTTACCCAGGCCCGCAGCGCAGCGTTCTCAAGCGTTGCCTGTTCTGTTTTGTATGTATCGAATGCTGACTGCAGCGTGCTGAGTGCCACATCCCCGTCGCGTTTTGCATCACTGTGGCCACCGCGATAACCCCAGTGGTACAGGCCATACAGCACTCCCACTAAAGCAAGCGCGATTAACATGCCGCGCCACGGCAGTTTTTTTATCAGGCTAGTCCACACAGCTGCCGCCTCCCCAGGTGAGATAGCGCGGGGCCAGTTCGTGCAGGATGCGCTGCGGATAATGACGGTTCTCCCGCCAGTTGGCAGCGCTGCGCCCGGCATTCACCGTGGCGACATGCTCAAACCAGCGGGTACCGTCCAGCCCGTTCTGCACGGCCAGACGCTTATCACGCTGTACCCAGCCCAGTCCGCCGTTGTAGCCCGACAGGGTCATGGCCATCCGCTCGCAGCTATTGGCGGCGCTGACGCGCTGCCATAGCCAGCGGTCATAGCTGACCAGCGCCCGGATGGCCCATGCAGGATTAAACGGCTCGCGGCTACTCAGGCCCGGTACCAGCTGACTAATCCAGTCGGCGGTGGCGGGCATAAACTGTGCCATCCCCTGAGCACCCACTGGCGATACGGCATCGGGTCGCCATCCGCTCTCCTGATGCAGCTGTGCGGCAAAGTCTGCCACTGGCGCTGACATTCCCCATTCAAGCCGGGCATTGCGGATCACATCGGCGCGGTACTGCAGGGCCGCCTGCGGAGGATGTGCTGCTCTGGCCTGGCTGAAGAAACCACCGCACCAGAGCAGCCAGGCGATCACCAGGTTGCCAGCAAGCTGCCACCAGAAGCTATGCCTGTCGTTGCGTGGTTCACCATGCTTGATGGCGGTCACGCCCAGACCAAAGGCCAGCAGGATGATGAGTGTGATTTGAGGCCAGCTCATGGTTACAGTCCAGTCGCCACGGCCAGACAGACCGCTGCAACAATCAGCGCACGGCGGATCAATGCGGCAGAAAAGACCAGGTGGAGACCGGTCTGTACCGGGTAACGACCAGACGCCATCAGCGTTTCATCATGCTTCAGGTACTGGCCGGGGCGGGATTTAGGGAACAGCGAACGGTCAAGCCAGTAGCCCAGTACAGCCGCCAGCGTGATGAGCGACAGCTTGTAGACCACAACCGGCAACTGCTGGGGCGATACCAGACCGATGGTGCCGAGCAGCAGCACGGCGGTCAGCAGCCAGCCGCTGAGCCGGGGCTTTTTAACAGTGGGAATGAATTTTTTCAGGTTTTTCATGAGTGTCTCCTTGTTGTGTGGGAGACAGCATCACAAATGTGGCGGGATACGGATTTTAAAGCGCGTTATAAGTGTTCGCAGAGGGAAGCAGCCAGAATGGTGGCACACAAAACACAGGGGAGGCAAGCACGATGACTGAACCGAAACAGCCCGGTTTTAAAAAAGGGTTCCTCTTTGGGATCAGAACCGGAGAGAAAAATAAAACTTACACGCTAAGCGTGGATGCATGTTGCCCAACCGAAGCGATTGCAGAACTGAAAAACGCGCTGGTTGCACTTGAAGAGAGAAGAAGTTATTTCGCCAGCGGAGAAAACAACGTCATGATGATTGGCAATGTGGCGGCGACATCACGATATAAAGCCGCACCTAATCCTGCTACTCAGTTATCCTGCGACCAACGAATACTGGAAGAGGAATCAGCAGTTCCCAGAACGGTTCTTCCTCCCCAGTCTTAACCGGGGCCGCTTCTCCCGACCAGTAAAGCCAGGCCCGGTGATACAGTTCCAGCACCGGGCAATCACTGTTCAATAACCTCATATCTCCGCGATGCACCGGCTCATCTGTGATGACTTCATATATCGGTGCCGTTCTGATTTCCTCTTCGCCTCTCTCATCGGCCAGTAATCCCCGGAACTTCCTGACTTCACTCAGATGCTGACAGGCAAACAGTGACTGATAGCGGGAGGGTTTGTCAGGAAAATGGCTACGGCGAACTAACTCAAACACCAGACCGACCAGCAGACTTCTGCTGACTCCGCTGTCATCATCCATTTTAGGGCCGGGGTTATAGAGATAGTTATGACCGTGCTTGGAAAGACCATCGGGATACATCTGATGAAGGAAAGCGGCCAGCTCCGGCACTTCAGGTTCGTATTTTACGGTAATTACATGGCAAGGCGAAGGCAGACGATTAGCGGAATCAAGTGTGTAATACGTTCCCATCCAGAAAACAATCCTTATCGAACAAACACTGCACGTAGGTTACACATCCAGTAAATTGCGTTAATAGAAAACAGTTATCCATAAACCTCATCCTGACAGTGAAAGAACGACCAGCCCGGTGCGCGAACACCAAGCTGGTCATCAACCCACAGGTATGCACTGTGAGCCGACCAGGGTTCAGTCAGTCTCGCGAGACCAGACTAGCCTGCCATATTTTCACTGATTGCAAAAGGCTTACGGATAATGAAAGAACAATCTTTGCCCATCGTTCCCTGGATTGGCGGAAAACGTCGTCTGGCGAAGCATATTTTACCGTTGTTTCCGGCCCATACCTGCTATGTGGAGCCGTTCTGCGGAGCAGCTGCGCTTTATTTTCTTAAGACACCCAGCAAGATCGAAGTCATTAACGATATCAACGGTGAGCTGGTGAATCTGTATCGGGTGGTAAAACATCACCTGGAAGAGTTTGTCCGTCAGTTCAAATGGGCACTGGTCAGCCGTCAGATTTACAAATGGCTACAGGATACGCCGGAAGAGACACTCACCGACATACAGCGGGCGGCCCGGTTCTACTACCTGCAGAAACAGGCATTTGGAGGCAAGGTCGCCGACCACACATTCGGTACCTCTACAACCAGTGCGCCGCGCTTCAATCTGCTGCGTATTGAGGAAGAACTGTCGATGGCACATCTGCGCCTGTCGAGAACGCTGATAGAGCATCTGGACTGGCACCAGTGCATAGAGCGATATGATCGCCCGCATACGCTGTTCTACTGTGACCCACCATACTGGGGAACAGAAGGCTACGGTGTGGAGTTCGGGCTGGAAAACTATGATCACATGGCAGAGCTGGCGCGGAGCACCAAAGGGAAGATGATTATATCGGTGAACGATATCCCGGAAATGCGGCAGGCGTTCAATGGACTGAACATTCAGACAGTTGATATCAGTTACAACTTGAAGGTCACCGGAAAAGCATCGTTACGGAAAGAGTTAGTGATTTGTAATTTTTGACGGTTAGGCGAGCAAAGGAGGAGGTGAAGTTTCTACATCACCTCCTTTCATCCCGAAGTCGGTGCGACTATCGAGATTTTTCTTTATCAAGTTTTATGACCATATCCCCACCAGGTACATCCATTCTGTCGAGACAAACGGACTGGCAGGCTGATTTAGAAATTTTCACTTCTTGGGCATTATTCGCTATAAATAAGAAACAGTTATTCCCAGAAGCAGCGTAATCATTCGGGATATTATTATCATCTTTGATATGGAATTGCACCGTTGTTACTGGCCGCATGCTGTCATCAGACACCTCAAACTTATCGAAATTAACAGCGTATTTGTCCAGACCTGGGCACTGTTGGCGAATAAAAGGCAGCTCGCGCTTTACAATCGGATTATCGGTCTCAACACTAAAGACTGCGTGATTTGCAGCTGAGCTTTGTACGTCAGTAGGGTCAGCATTATCTCCACACCCAGCCAGAAGAAAAATCATTGGTAATAGAAATCTTCGTATAGTCATATTATTAACTCTCCAATGTTCTTAATAGGAACAAATTAACCCACATTTTTTAAATTTTTAAGCTTTGAGGACAACTCCTGAAGCTGCTTTTCCATCTCAATTACACGCTGTTTTTCTTCAGCGCCTCGCATGAGATCTCGTCGAACCTCAGGGTCGAGCTGATTTAATAGTTCAAGCATTTTAAGGTCCGCTTGACTGAAGCTTTGCGTTGCTGGTTCAGCCTTTTGCACCACACTCTCATCCTCCCCCTTACCGGTGAGTAACCAGTCAAGGGAGATCCCCCTTTCCTCAGCAATGTTTATGCAAATTGAATAAGGCACAGAGTCTCGCTTTCTCCAGCTAGCTAAAGTCTGTCTGTTAACGTTCAGCGCCCGAGCCAGCTCACTGTCGTTATCGACATTAAACAGTGACATGAGTCGCAGAAGCACTGCATCAACGGCCTTTTTATTCATTTCAAATAAATCCCACTTGAGTTATTCATTTTGAATAAGTACACTTATTCATATTGAGTACATCATAACCCAACAGGAACACGGTGCATATGAACAAACAACAGGTTCGAGCACGACTGGTTGAACGGGGCAGTAGCCTGCGCCAGTTCGCGCTTAACGCAGGCTATGAGCCGCGAACTGTCACCCAAGCGGTAAGCCGCTGGGCTGGCAAAAATGAGCTTCCTCGTGGACGTCTGACGTATCGCATTCTGCGCGATCTGTCTGTCGTGATCGGCAAAGAAGTTACACCGGGCATTCTTCAGGAGGCCTCATGAGCAAAACAAATATTTCCAGCTCTGGCTCTCGCATCTTGCGAGTTCTTAAAGCGCTTCGCGGTCATGCCCTGAACGGTGTTTCAAACGGTGAGTTGGCCTCAGCCCTCGGAGAATCTCCGGCCAATATCAACCGGGCGTTGAATACCCTTATTGAAGAAGGTCTTGCACTGAAACTGGATAATGGCCGCTTTGCACCTGGCGTCCAGCTTTTGCAAATCGCCATGGCACACAGCAGCGAGATGGCTAGGGCACAAGATCGCATCAATGAAATTAACCAGCGTGTCATGGCTGGCAGCCGCTAAGGAGAAATAATGGGACGTACAAAATCACAATCAGTTGAATTAGTTGAAGATGCGCCATTAAGTGGCGACCTTAATATCAGCCTCAATGCCATGTCTGAACATCGCCTCGAAATCATGCAGCAATTCGGTGATGGTCTGCCGTATGAACGTGATCGTATTGTTCATGAGACACGGTTTTACATGGCTCAGAGTGCTGAGGCCATGCTGGAGGCGGGTAAGAGGCTTGTAATTCTTAAAGAGAATGAACCACATGGTGATTTCATCGAGATCGTAACGGGACAATTGGGATTACCCAAAAGTACAGCGCATCGAATGATGCAAGCGTCGTTGAAGTATTTATCACCATCCCTTGAGTCAAAAGTCCCAGCGCTGGGACTTTTGGGTAAAACAAAACTTTTTGAGTTGATGACCGAAGATGATGAAGACCTTGCCGAATTAGCCGATGGCGGCACGATTGCCGGTATGAGCCTTGATGATATTGATCGCATGACCAGCCGCGAATTGAAGGCAGCACTGCGCGAGGCTCGCGAAACTAACTCAGCACAACAGCGTGTTCTCGCTGACAAGAATGAGAAGATTGACGCGCTCTCCACCAAACTGGAGAAAAAATCCCGTATCCAGCCACCCAAGCCTGACGAAGAGGTGAAGAAACTGCGGGCTGAAGTAACAGCATTATCCACTGAAGCGGAATCAGCCATCACCGTTCGCCTGTTCAGCGCGTTTGAAACTCTGTGCGCATATTGCGCAGAAAATCAGATTGATACGCCAAAAGATTTTATGGCAGGGCTTGTTTGTGAGCTGGAATATGCCGCCCGCAGCCTTCGTTCGACCTTTGACCTTCCAGATACCCCGACTGGCAACGCTGCTCCAGCCTGGCTGACTGAGCCAGAACCTGAGATTAACCGGCAGGAGGCGTAACCGATGAGCGCCGCCCTGACTGAACGACTGGTTTCTGTTGCCCGCGCGGCACGTGACGCGGGGCATGGAAAGCGCGGTGCGGTATATGACGCAGCCTGCGCTGAGCTGGGCCTCTCCCGCGCCACACTACTGCGCAAGCTGAAGGAGGTATCTGTGACTGATAAACGTAAAAAACGCGTTGATGCCGGACGCAGCGCCCTGAGTCGCGAAGAAGCCGCGCTGATATCCGCCACGCTGCGCGAGGCCACCCGTAAGAACGGTAAGCGGCTGTATTCCATCGCTGATGCGGTGGAAACCCTGCGCACTAACGGCTTTATCTCCGCAGGCAGAACGGATGAAGAAACCGGCGAGTTCTTCCCGCTGTCTGAGGACACCATCAGCCGCGCTCTGCGTAACTACGGCCTGCACCCGGAACAGCTGGACGCCCCGGCTCCGTCTTCTGAGATGGCCAGCCTGCACCCAAACCACGTCTGGGAGATTGATGCTTCACTCTGCACCCTTTATTACCTGAGCAACGGCCACAAGGGATTGCAGGTGATGGACAGCGCGAAGTTCTACAAGAACAAGCCTGCCAACATCGCACGTATCGCCAGTGACCGCGTGTGGAGCTATGAGATTACCGACCATACCAGCGGCTGGATTTACGTTGAGTACGTGATGGGCGCTGAGTCTGGTGAGAACCTCTGCTCCGTTCTTATCAATGCGATGCAGGAACGCGGTGGCGCGGATGTGCTGCACGGTGTGCCGAAAATACTCTACCTCGACCCCGGCTCGGCGAACACTGCCGGTATGACGAAAAATATGTGCCGCTCGCTTGGCATCAACCTGATAGCGCACAAGCCGCATAACGCCCGTGCGACTGGTCAGGTGGAAAAAGCCCGCGACATTATAGAACGCAAGCTGGAGCCGGGGTTGAAGTTCCAGCCGGTCAACAGCCTGGAAGAGCTGAACGCACTGGCCGTGAAATGGCGCAGCCACTTTAACGCCACAGCAGTTCACAGCCGCCACCGTAAATCCCGCACGGATATCTGGCTGAAAATTACTGCCGATCAACTTCTGAAAGCGCCGTCTGTTGAGGTCTGTCGAGAACTTGCCGTAGCCGCGCCGGAAAGCCGTAAGGTGACGTCAAAACTGCGCGTACCGTTCCGGGGTATCGAATACGACGTCTCTGCAGTGCCAGGCGTCATGGTAGGCGAGAAACTGATGATTACCCGTAATCCATGGCGCACCGACGCCGCTCAGGTGGTGCTTACTGGCGAAGACGGCCACGAGATGTTCTTCCTTGTTGACGAGGTTAAAAAGAACGAGTTCGGCTTTGCTGAAAGTGCAGCAGTCTTTGGCGAAAGCCATAAGGCAGTAGCGGACACCCCGGCGCAGACAGCGGCAAAAGAGATTGAACAGCTTGTCACCGGCACGGAAAACGCCACTGATGCAGCTACTGCACGCAAGGCGAAAGCGCTGCCGTTCGGCGGCAGGCTTGACCCTTACAAGCATATTGACGACACCACGCTGCCGACTTATATGCCGCGCCGTGGGCAGGCTTCTGAAGTGCGTAGCCCCCGTGTTGAGCAGCGCCCTTTGACTCACGTTGAAGCCGCGAAGGTACTGCGTGAGAAGTTCGCTGCAAGTGGGTACAAGTGGACGCCGGAGCACTACCGCCAGTTAGCGGCACAGTACCCGGATGGCGTACCGGAAGTTGCGCTGGATGAGGTGATGGTCGCCCTGACCACTCCGGCCCGCAGCAGCGTTATCAGCATTGTTAACGGCAACTGAGGAGGAAGACATGCTGGTACTGAAGCAACAACTGAAAGAGGCCCGCATCCCGCAGGCGGTGGTGGCGAGAGCCGTTGCCGTTTCCGAGGCCACGCTGGCCCAGATTGTGAACCATAACGAGTGGCCCCGCACCAGCCCGGAGGAGGTGCGCCAGCGTCTGGCGTCTTATCTGGAAAATCAGGGGATTGATACAGCGAAGAGTTTTGATGCTGCACAGGGCGCTGTCACGCCCCGTACAGCGGGTACTACCGATAAAACCAACCTCAGTGAGGAAGAGAACATGTTACTCAAAAAGCAGGTGTTATTTCCAGCGACTAAAAAAGCGTTTGGCCTATTCCGAGACCCGTTTGCCGATGATGCCATGCAGGGCGCGGAGGATGTGTTCACCACGCCCGATATCCGCTATGTGCGTGAAGCGCTTTACCAGACCGCCCGCCACGGTGGCTTTATGGCGGTTATCGGCGAGTCCGGAGCGGGTAAATCCACGCTGCGCCGCGACCTGATTGAACGCATCAACCGTGAGAATGCACCAGTGGTGGTCATTGAACCCTACATCATCGCCATGGAAGACAATGACGTGAAAGGGAAGACCCTGAAGGCGGCGGCTATCGCCGAAGCCATCGTCAGCACCATCGCGCCGCTGGAGAATATCAAGCGCAGCCAGGATGCCCGCTTTCGCCAGTTGCACCGCGTACTGAAAGACAGCTGCTCAGCGGGTTTCAGCCACGTTCTGGTGATTGAGGAAGCCCACAGTCTGCCGATCCCAACTTTAAAGCATCTCAAACGTTTCTTTGAGCTGGAATCCGGGTTTAAACGGTTGCTGTCCATCGTGCTGATTGGCCAGCCTGAGCTGGCAGACAAACTTTCCGAACGCAACATGGAGGTACGTGAAGTCGTACAGCGCTGCGAGGTGGTTGAACTGTTGCCTCTGGACAACAGCCTCGAAGAGTTTCTGGCGTTCAAGCTGCAACGCGCCGGTAAGCAGCTGGCCGATGTTATGGACGCCAGCGCGGTGGACGCCATTCGCGCCCGCCTGAGCAATCTGGGCAGCAACCGTAAAAGCATGGTCAGCCTGCTGTATCCGCTGGCCGTCAGTAACCTGGTGATAGCCGCCATGAATCTGGCTGCTGAAATCGGGGTTCCTCAGGTTAACGCCGACGTCGTCAAAGGGGTTTAACAATGAAATGTATTACCGATATCAACCAGCAGTTGCACCATTTGCAGTCTGCCATTGCCGCGCTGAACGCCATGAACAGCACCGTTCAGAGCGTCATGATTGTAGGCAGCAAGCCGGTCATCCGCATCGCCAGAAACGGCCACTGCGCCCGCCTGCTGGCGCAGGGGAAAGCAAGTTATATCCATGTTGGCCATGACGGCTCAGGCCGCTTTCGTCAGGGCGTCTTTGAGTTGCATGGCTGCCGAATTACCTGGTCAGAATCATTACATTAACCACAAGGTGAACAAAAATGAGCGAAATAAACAAAGACGAATATATGAAAGACCGCAAAGGCCGTCTGGTGCCGGTTGCGCAGGTGTCCGATTACGATCTGGCGATGGATTCCTTTGTCAAAGAGCAGGTCGCGGCAGCTAAGGTCAAAAGTGCTGACCTCAGCGACTTCAAGCAGCGTGCTTTTGATGAGTGCTATGCCTGGCTTGACCTCGTGGCCGAGAAGTACGGCAGAACACGTGGCGGGGTTAAGGGTAACGTAACATTCAGCAGCTTTGACGGCAGTGAACAAATCACTATCCGTGTGCAGGAAACCCTGACTTTCGGGCCTGAGCTGCAGATCGCCAAAGACCTGATTGACGAGTGCGTTACCGAGTGGTCTGAAGGCGCGAACGCCAACCTGCGGGCCATCATTGGTGACGCCTTCCAGGTTGATAAAGAGGGCCAGCTTAATACCGGGCGTATTCTTTCCCTGCGCCGGGTCAAAATTCAGGACGAACGCTGGAACCGGGCGATGGAAGCGATATCGGAATCACTGCAGGTAGCTATGTCTAAAACCTATATTAATTTCCGGGAGAAAGACAAACACGGGAAGCTCATTAATATCCCGTTAGATATCGCTGCCATTTAATTTTAATTCAATTTCTTTTTATTTCGGCGTCAGCGCCGTGGGTTTCTGCACGCCGAAAACAGCTTTAAGGAATTAAACATGTCCATCAAATGTACCAACTGCCAGAAAGGTATCACCACCATGAAGTTCAGCGAGGCCAGCGTTATTACCTCCGGTAAATACCGTGTCCCTGCGGTTCTCGTCACGCTGGTATGCCCTCACTGCAGCCAGCATTACTACGTGGAAGTCCCAGCCATGGAGTTCATCCCCTGCGAGGCGAAAAAATGAAAGGTATGAAATTATATAACCGCTCCACTATTTATAGCCTGGCCCTGAAAACCTTCGGCCCTGAAGCACAGGCGCTGAAGCTGATGGAAGAAGCCGCCGAACTGGCCGCTGCTGCCGCCCGCAACATGAATGGGCTGGGCAGTGAAGTTGACCTGGCTGGTGAACTGGCTGACGTTGAAATCATGATTGAACAGTTCCGCCTCAACGGGATGGGCCTGATGATTGACTTTCATAAGCAGAAAAAGCTGGAACGCCTTGCTGAACGTCTGGGGGTGACTTATGCCACAGAATAATGAAAAGCAGCTGGAGAAATTAAAAAAACTGCTGGCGCTGGCCAAATCTGACAATCCCCATGAGGCTGCGCTGGCCCTACAACGCGCACAGAAGCTGATGCAGGCCTATAACATCACCCAGGCTGACCTCGCACTCAGTGATATTGATGAAAGCGTCAGTAACTACTGGGCTGCCGGTAGCGTTAATCCGCCGCGTTATATGCTGGGCCTGCTGGATATTATCCAGGTGGCATTTGGGGTTAAGTCTATTATTCACTCTGGTTTTAAACCCAGCGTTGGCTTTTACGGTAATAAAGACCGCGTGGAACTGGCCTCATACACATGGGAGGTACTGGCCAGACAATTAATAGCAGCACGTAAAAGCTATATCGGGCAGCAGAATAAAAGGATCAAGAACAAAACCAAAACCAGCCGTGGTGACAAATTTGCCGAAGGCTGGGTTCTGGCCGTGCGCAGCGAAGTCCATTTATTTGCTATGTCCCGCGAGGAACGGGAGCTGGCTAAACTCTGGCTTGAGCAGAAATACCCGGAATCAGGTACAACCATGGGCCGTGAGGCCGGGAAATCCCGTGACGCAGACATGTCCCGCCACCTTGGCTACAGAGAAGGCGAGAACATCAGGCTGCACCAGCCAGTCCACGGACAGGAACAGCGGAAACTGGGGGGTAAGTGATGATGTTATTTCGCAAGAAGAAAGAGTCAAAACCTTGCCGTACAACTGCCAAATACCTTTTTGCTCGCACCTTTTTTAAGAATGTCAGGCCGGGAATTCAAATTGGCGTTATCGCCGGGCGCGAACAGGTAAAAATTTACATGTCAGGTGCATGGTGGAATAACAATCCAATTATTACGGCCCGTAACATTCATATTAACTGGGGCGGGATTCATTATGATCGCTGAAACAATTGTTTGTGCCTTGTTCTGGTATGGTTTTGTGGGCTGGTGTACTGCTGAATTGCACCGGCGCTCTGGGTTTTACTCACGCTACAGCGGTGCCAGGCATTGGATTAGTTGGGCCGTTATGTTCCTGTGCTGGCCTGTAGCGCTTCCTTTATATGTCGATTATATCGGTGGCGAAGGTAGAGGGAGTGGCGATGATGACTAAACAGCGTCTTATTCAACTCATCCATATTGCCCGCAGCGACCTGAAGATGGACGAAGATACCTACCGCCAGATGCTACAGGGGTTAACCGGTACGGCTTCAACCAAAGGGATGGATCTTCCGCAGCTAACCAAAGTGCTGGATTCCATGAAAAAGAAAGGATTCAGAGTTAAGCCTGCCGGAAACGCTAAAACCGGTATTGCGCTGGATGACCATCCACAGTCCCGCAAAATACGCGCACTCTGGCTGGATATGGCTGCTGCAGGCATCATCCGTGACAGTTCTGAACTCTCGCTGACACGTTGGGTGAAACGGGAAACCGGTGTCGACGGGTTGCGCTGGCTGAACTCGGAACAGGCCAGCAGTGTTATTGAGAAGCTCAAAAAGTGGCATTACCGGACAACGGGGAAACGAACATGAGCGACCATAGCCAGTTTCGCAGTAAAGGGCCTGAATTGCTGGTTGAACTTGCCCAGCATACGGCTACAACGGTGCGTGAAATCATCGAAATTGACATCGCAGTGGCTGACCAAATCGGCGAGGCAGTAGCCAACCGCATGATGCAGGTCTGGGGTGGGCAGAACGTGTATTTCCCGATGGGCATGGTCTGGAAGGTCAGCCAGCGCGACAGGGAAATCTTCCTGGAGTTTGACGGACGCAACCATCACGAGCTGGCCCGCAAGTTCGGCGTATCGCTACAATGGATCTACAGCGTGGTGAAACGGGTTAAAAGGGAAGAACTGGATCGGATGCAGGGTAAGCTGTTTGATGGTGAACCTGATGACGATGCCGGAACGAGGGAATAAAATCACAATCCAGACTGGTTCGAACTTGTTTTTTCGGGCCGGTCTGATTTTCACATACTGAAAGGTTATTGCACATTCCATCCAGTCTCTTCCCATGTTGACCCAGTTCATCCCATAATTATCTCACTAATTCCCTGTCATTTATCTCAAGTCTAATCAGTGTATCGAGAATTTTTCCCGGTTTGAGGCGAAGGGCTTGTGGCTCCATAAATTCCCTGTTTATCCGTGCTTGAAGTGGTTATTGCTGATGAGGGTTAATGCATCCGAGCGTAGCAAGAGTAGGGCGCTAAAAAAAGCGTGATATACATATAGGGGGTACATGTCTATCACGCGGTCAAAGAGGAGCAGTGGTACTATCGTATTGTTATTATTATCTTTAATGACTTAGTTCGCGAGGAGACTATGGTGGACTTTTATCACAGCTTTTTTAATCTTCTGAGAATCGTTAACCATGCAGCCCGGCTTGTGTGGCTCATTCGGTAGAAAAATAGCGAACATTCCTGGCACCATATGAAGGGTTTGGCGTTGTTCGAGGCTGTCACATAGCTGGTAGTCATCATCTTCATGATAGATATCAGGCTGTTGTGCCGAGCCCTCTAGGCCAAAATCAATGCGCTCTGTACCGCTGAGTAATATTTGGATATCCAGATATTCCCGATGCAGCTCGTAGCGCTTACTTTCTGCGGCTGATGTGTCAAAAGCCATCACATTGATAAAAATATCCTCTCCATCAATGATGTAACGACCAGCGTCTAGAGTGGCGAGATCTCGGGTTAATGCTTGTTTTATGATTGCGCGCAGTGAGCTTGATAACCCTGTTTGTACGCTGAGATCTGAAATCTTTCCAAGGATCATAGAAGTTATCTCTTATTGAACGGAATGAGCCTGTGCGGCAAATAATGCTGCGCCGATTAATCCGGCATCGTGTTGGTAATGCGCGGCAACGATAGGCACGTGAAATGGTGTCGGAAGTAAACTTAGCTGCTGTTTTACCTGCTGTAGATAACCGGACGCTAAACCGACGCTTCCTCCTAACACAATGCATTCGGTATCCAGTAACGCTTTAAGGTTTGCAATAAGTTGGCAAATGCTTTGTGCAGAGTTCTCCACTAGCTGCTGAGCTTGCGGGTTACCGTTTTGTGCTTCTGCGAAGATTTGGCGGGCATTTTTCCCCTGTAATTCGAGCTGAGCGGCGGCGGCAATTGCTCGGCCAGAGGCGATGGCTTCGACACATCCTGTACGTCCGCATCCACAGCGCGGCCCGTTTGGGTCGGCTAGTGAGTGGCCAATATGTCCTGCAAACGCATGGGGGCCGGTTAATAGCTCACCGTTGATAACAATGCCGCCGCCTACCCCCGTTGATACCGTGATAAATACGATATGCCTGAACTGTTCCGCTAATTGGCTGTATTCAGCCCATGCGGCAGCTTGTGCGTCGTTCAAAAGATAGCAGGGAAGCTTGGTTAGATTTTCTAAGGTGTTTTGTAGCGGAAATTGATTGAGCCCTCCCAAGTTATCTGGATTGAGTGCGGTGAGAATACCGTTATCGATGATCCCAGTAGAAGCTACGGCAACGCAGTGCGCTTGACCTTGGTAGTGGGAGACAAGCTGTGTCAACGCCGTGGTCAATGCTTGCGGCGATGAACTAGCCGGTGTTGATATTTCCTGACGCTGCGATATCTGTTGGTCCGCGTTGATAAGCGCCGCAGCCAGCTTAGTTCCACCAATATCAATGGCGAGTATGTTCATCATCAGCTCCCAGTTAGCGCTTAATGGCTTGGCTAAACCATTGGCAGATATGTTCAATGCGGGTGATTGCTGACCCAACGGTTACGGCCCAAGCCCCCTGTTCGATGGCCTTGGCGGCCAGCGCCGGAGAGTTGTATCGTCCCTCGGCAATGACGCGACAGCCTGCGTTGCTCAGCTCAGACACCATCGTCAGATCTGGTTCGTCAGGTATCTCTCCACCGGTATATCCAGACAGCGTCGTACCGATAAACTCGACGCCTTTTTGTTGGCACTCAAGACCTTCTTCCCGTGTCGAGCTGTCAGCCATAGCCAATAGACCGTGATGACGTATACGTGCCAGTAGATCGTCAATTTCGACGGGTCTTGAGCGGAACGTTGCGTCGAAAGCGATGATGTCGGCTCCAGCCTCGGCGAGCGCATCGATATCAGATAAATAAGGTGTAATACGTACTGGTGAATCTTCTAGATCACGTTTGACGATCCCGATGATTGGCACTGAAATATGCGGTCGAACGGCTTTTAAGTTTGTAATGCCTTCGATACGTATAGCTACAGCGCCAGCCGACACAGCTGCTTGAGCCATTGCGGTAACGATTTCCGGACGATCCATTGGACTATCAGGCACAGGTTGGCAAGAAACGATCAATCCTCCCTGTTCACGCACCCGCTGTTCTAAATCGGCTAGTAGTGACATTTTGCTCCATCCTAAAAAATTATTTGAAGTTTAACTCCAAATTACAATATTAGACGGAGTGGAACGGCATCAAGTATTCATTGGCTGAAATGTGAACAGGATCATAAAGTCGACGGCGAGAAGCAAAAAACGGAGCCGAAGCTCCGCTTTTTGGGGAAGTTGCTATTAGAAGGGCTTTTACACTGCCAAATTACACTTCCAAATAGCTCATGATCCCTTCTGCGGCTTTGCGGCCTTCTGCTATGGCTGTGACGACCAAGTCAGAACCACGAACGGCGTCACCGCCGGCGAAGATTTTAGGGTTACTGGTCTGGAAGGCATTATGGCTTCCTTCTGGTGCAATGATGCGCCCTTGTTTATCCAAGTTGACATCATGCTCTGCCAGCCAGCTCATCGAGTGAGGTCGGAAGCCAAATGCCATGACTACGGCATCTGCATCCAAAACATGTTCAGAACCGGCGATAGGCTGCGCTATGCGACGCCCAGCAGCGTCAGGCTCACCCAGTTCGGTACGCACCATCTTCACGCCGCAGACTCGGCCAGAGCTATTGAGCTCAAGGCTTAATGGTTGCAGATTGAACATGAATTCTACGCCTTCTTCGCGCGCGTTTTTCACCTCGCGTTTAGAGCCAGGCATATTTTCCTCATCACGGCGATATGCGCAGGTGACCTGCGTCGCGCCTTGACGGATGGATGTACGAACGCAGTCCATCGCAGTGTCACCACCGCCGAGCACCACCACGCGTTTGCCTTCCATACTGATGTAAGGCTCTTCTTCGCTAGCGTCGTAGCCCATCAGCTGTTTAGTATTGGCGATGAGGAACGGCAGCGCGTCGAATACACCGCTGGCATCTTCATTTTCTAAGCCACCGCGCATAGATTGATAGGTACCAACGCCAAGGAAAACGGCGTCATATTCATTCAGTAGCTCGCTGATTGGCACGTCCTTACCCACTTCGGTATTCAGACGAAACTCGATCCCCATACCGGTGAAAATTTCGCGACGCTTGGTCATGACTTCTTTTTCCAGCTTAAAGGCTGGAATTCCGAAGGTAAGCAGGCCACCAATTTCTGGATGGCGGTCGAATACGACGGCTTGTACGCCGTTGCGAGCTAACACATCAGCACAGGCTAAACCTGCGGGGCCTGCGCCAATAACGGCAACGCGTTTTCCCGTTGGCTGCACATGTGACATGTCAGGTTTCCAGCCCATGGCGAGCGCTTTATCATTGATATAGCGCTCGATATTGCCGATGGTCACGGCACCAAACTCGTCATTAAGCGTACAAGAACCTTCACATAGGCGATCCTGTGGGCATACGCGTCCACATACTTCGGGAAGGCTGTTGGTCTGGTGTGCCAGATCGGCGGCTTCCATAATGCGACCTTCGTTTGCCAGCTTCAGCCAGTTCGGAATGTAGTTATGTACCGGGCATTTCCACTCACAGTATGGATTGCCGCATGACAGACAGCGGTCTGCTTGCGACTTAGCCTGTGTTTCAGAAAAGGGCTCATAAATTTCTACAAACTCGATCTTACGGATCTTGAGCGGCTTCTTAGGCGGATCAACGCGCTGTAGGTCAATAAATTGATAAACATTCTGGCTCATTTTTTTCTCCGCCCTTACTGCGCCTGTACCCGCAGCTCGGCTGCGGAACGACTACGGTGACCTAACAGTGCTTTCACATCGCTGGATTTTGGTTTGATCAGCGCAAACTTTGGTGCCCATTCTGGCCAGTGCGCCAAGATCTCTTCGCCACGGCTCGATCCCGTTAGCTGTACATGTTCGGTGATTAAACCTCGCAGATGTTCTTCATGGATCGCTAACTGATCCATACTTAGCACTTCTACCAGTTCAGGATTAACGCGTTTGCGGAACTCGCCGTCTTCGTCCAGCACATAGGCAAAGCCACCCGTCATCCCCGCGCCGAAGTTGATGCCAGTCCGCCCGATAACACAAACGATACCGCCGGTCATGTACTCGCAGCCGTTATCACCAATGCCTTCAACCACGGTGATTGCGCCGGAGTTGCGCACTGCGAAGCGTTCTCCTGCGCGGCCCGCGGCAAACAGTTTTCCTCCGGTTGCGCCGTACAAACAGGTATTACCAATGATGCTGGCTTCGTGGCTACGGAAAGCGGAGCCGACGGGAGGACGAACCACAATCTTGCCACCCGCCATACCTTTACCGACGTAGTCGTTCGCATCACCCGTTAAGGTTAGCTCTACGCCACCGGCGTTCCACACACCAAAACTTTGCCCAGCAGTGCCGGTGAACTGCGCTTTGATCGGATCGCTTGCTAGCCCCTGATCGCCATGCTGTTCAGCAATAGCGCCAGACAATGATGCGCCGACGGAACGATCGGTGTTACGGATATCAAAGAACACGGTTTTGCTTTGCTTGGCTTCAATATTGGCCTGAACCTGCGCCAGCAGCTCCTTGTTAAGCAAACCTTTATCAAACGAAGGATTGCTCTCAGTGCAATACACCGCTTTGCCCGGTTTAGGTTCTGCGGTTTTCAGCAGCGCGGACAGGTCCAGTTTGTTTTGCTTAGCGGTGAAACCATCCAGCTCAAGCAGTAAATCTGTGCGGCCAATCAGATCGACCAAACGGGTTACGCCCAGCTCCGCCATCAGCTCGCGAGTTTCACGGGCAATGAACTGGAAGTAGTTGGCTACGCGCTCCGGTAAACCGTGGAAGTGGTTGCGGCGTAGTTTTTCATCCTGCGTTGCCACACCGGTTGCACAGTTGTTCAAATGGCAAATACGCAGATATTTGCAGCCTAATGCGACCATTGGACCGGTGCCGAAGCCGAAACTCTCAGCGCCTAAAATGGCTGCTTTAATAATATCGACGCCGGTTTTGAGGCCGCCATCGACCTGTAGGCGGATCTTGTGACGTAAGCCGTTTGCCACCAGAGCTTGTTGAGTTTCAACCAACCCAAGTTCCCAAGGACAGCCTGCGTATTTCACCGATGACAGCGGGCTTGCACCTGTTCCGCCATCGTAGCCAGCAATGGTAATGAGATCGGCATAGGCTTTGGCAACGCCGGTTGCAATAGTGCCAACGCCGGGTTCAGAGACCAGTTTGACCGAGATTAATGCTTTTGGGTTAACCTGTTTCAAATCGAAAATTAGCTGTGCTAAGTCTTCGATAGAGTAAATATCGTGGTGCGGTGGCGGTGAAATGAGCGTTACGCCAGGTACGGAGTAGCGCAGTTTGGCAATATACGGCGTGACTTTGTCGCCCGGTAACTGGCCACCTTCGCCAGGTTTTGCTCCCTGAGCCACTTTAATCTGAATCACGTCGGCGTTGACCAGATAGGCTGGAGTGACGCCAAAACGTCCCGAAGCGACCTGCTTAATGCGGGAAACTTTGTTGGTTTTGTAGCGTGCAGGATCTTCGCCGCCTTCGCCTGAGTTAGAGAATCCGCCCAAACCGTTCATGGCTTCGGCCAGCGCCTCATGAGCTTCTGGACTCAGTGCCCCAATTGACATAGCTGCGGTATCAAAACGTTTGAATAGCTCACTGGCAGGCTCAACGCTATCCACGGCAATGGTTTCACCTTTCGGCGTGATTTGGAGTAAATCACGTAGAGTGGATACCGGACGTTCGTTCACCAACTTGGCATACTTCTGATAATCTTCGTATTCACCACTTTTAACCGCGGCCTGCAGGGTATTTACCACGTCAGGGTTGTACATATGGTATTCGCCGTCATGAACGAATTTCAGCAGACCGCCCTGATCCAACGGTTTGCGTTTTAGCCACGCTCGTTTAGATAGGTTTTGCAGATCCTGTTGGAAGTCGCTGAAACCCGCACCACCGATACGACTGACGACGCCAGGGAAGCACAGATTGCTGACTTCACGATGTAAGCCAACCGCTTCAAACAGTTTGGAGCAGCGATATGATGCGATAGTGGAAATTCCCATCTTCGACATAATTTTGTACAGACCTTTGTTGATGCCGTTGCGATAGTTCAGCATCACGTCACGGTATTTTTTGTCGATAGCGTGGGAGTCGGCCAGTTTGGCGAGAGTTTCATATGCGAGATACGGATAGATTGCCGTCGCGCCGAAACCAAGCAGCACCGCAAAGTGGTGGGGATCGCGAGCGCTGGCGGTTTCAACAATGATGTTAGCGTCGCAGCGCAGATTCTTTTCCACCAGACGTTGCTGAATAGAGCCAACCGCCATTGGCGCTGGCACTGGTAAACGTTCGGCGCTGATATTGCGGTCAGACAGCACCAGCAGCACGGCACCGCCACGTACTTTCTGCTCTGCCTCTTCGCACAGCGCATGAATCGCCTGTTGTAAATCGGTTTGCTGCGGATCAAACGTCAGATCGAGCGTTTCTGCGCGGTAATGTTCGCTGTCCTGTGTGGTTAACTGGGTGAAATCTGAATACAGCAAAATAGGTGATTTGAAGTTCAGGCGATGAGCTTGTCCCTCGGCTTCGCTGAATACGTTCATCTCACGGCCAATACTGGTCGACAGAGACATCACATGGGCTTCACGCAGCGGATCGATTGGCGGGTTTGTGACCTGCGCAAACTGCTGGCGGAAGTAATCGTAAATAATACGTGGGCGACTAGAGAGCACGGCAAATGGCGTATCATCGCCCATTGAACCTGTTGCTTCCTGTCCATTCTCGCCGAGCACACGCAGGATTTGGTCAAGCTCTTCACTACTGTAACCAAATTGCTTCTGGAAGGTGAGCAGCTCATCGTCATTGAGTTCGCGCTGACCCACCTGATCGTCTGGCAAATCTTCGAACGGTACTAAGCGCTTAACGTTACGCTCCATCCACTCTTTATAAGGATGGCGGCTTTTCAGATCGTCATCGGTTTCTGCCGAATGAAGAATGCGTCCGCTGCGGGTGTCGATGACCATCAGCTCGCCGGGGCCAACGCGGCCTTTTTCGAGCACTTCATCAGGCTGATAATCCCAGATCCCGACTTCGGAAGCGCAGGTGATCAGTTTGTCTTTGGTGATGACATAGCGCGCAGGGCGTAGGCCGTTACGGTCTAGGTTACAGGCCGCAAAGCGCCCATCAGACATGACGATACCGGCAGGGCCATCCCACGGCTCCATATGCATGGAGTTGAAGTCGAAGAAGGCGCGTAAATCGGCGTCCATATCGGGGTTATTCTGCCATGCTGGTGGTACCAGTAAACGCATGGAGCGCACGATATCCATACCACCGCTCAGTAACAGTTCCAACATATTATCGAGCGAGCTGGAGTCTGAGCCGGTTTCATTGACGAACGGCGCTGCGTCCTGCAAATCAGGGATCAGCGGCGTTTTAAATTTGTAGGTACGAGCACGCGCCCATTGGCGGTTACCGGTGATGGTGTTGATTTCACCGTTGTGCGCCAGATAGCGGAATGGCTGAGCCAGAGGCCAGCGTGGCACGGTATTGGTTGAAAAGCGCTGGTGGAACAGGCAAATGGCGGATTCTAAACGCAGATCGGCCAGATCCAGATAGAAACGTGGCAGGTCGGCCGGCATGCACAGACCTTTATAGATCGTCACCAGGTTAGAGAGGCTACAGACGTAGAAATCTTTATCTTCAATACGTTTTTCAATACGACGACGAGCGACGAACAGACGGCGCTCCATATCGCGCGGACGCCAGCCTGCTGGGGCGTTAACAAAAATTTGTTCGATGCGCGGCATAGAAGAAAGCGCGATTTCGCCCAACACGTCAGAATTGATAGGAACTTCACGCCAGCCGATGACCGACAGCGTTTCGTTCTGCAACTCTTCTTCTACGATGCGGCGACTGGCGCGCGCTTCGCTTTCATCTTGGCTGAGGAAAATCATACCTACAGCGTAGTTTTTGGCTAAACGCCAGCCGCGCTCTTCGGCCACCATACGGAAAAAACGATCGGGCTTTTGCAGCAGCAGGCCGCATCCGTCACCGGTTTTACCATCGGCCAAAATTGCACCACGGTGTTGCATTCGCGCCAGTGCGTGGATCGCGGTACGAACTACTTTATGGCTTGGCTCACCTTCTATATGGGCGATCAGACCGAAACCACAGTTGTCCTTTTCAAGGGATGCATCGTATAGCATTTCTGTGAACCTCCCGAGGCTCTGCATTACTTTCCATCTTACTGCGAGTTGGATAGTGCATAACCATTCGGCACGCGCATCCGCCTCGGTTATTGCACTTTTGGCGTCTTTCCAGCAGTGGTCAATAACGTGTTTCGAGGGAGTCGTAAATGACTACATAAAAATGACGAGACATTAGCCCGTCTAGAAAAAGTCGTTAAAAAAACATTTAGCTTCCAGCGGTCTTTCAACTTATCTAGAAAGAGTACGTAGGTCAAATGTGGGGAGGTTCACACTTTTAATCTGCTTGTGAATGCTTATTTAATTGATTATTAAATATAAAATATCATTTTTGGCTCTTTATGGAAGTCAAGGTAAGCCGAGAAAAATGTGAGCTGACTCACTGTAGTGCAAGCCTATTATTTATGCACCGTGCTAGAGCAATTCACTTTAATAGTGAATTATATTGTAAAATTAAGTTTTCGCGTTGGTTATGACTATTTTTCATCTCCGCAATATCATTGTGTCAGCGCATTGAAAATAATAAGAATTCTTTATTACAGCTCAAGTGAATTTATTATCATTAATAATGAATTTTTATTCTTTCTGGCTGCATGGTGATGATTGATCTTCATCAGCGCAGCAAAACGGAGTATGAGATAGGATCACCGCCCTCAGTTTTTCCGTGATGTGTACAGGCGAATCTTCAGACTATGCAGTTGCAGCAACTCGTAAATATGTTCGGTGCCGATCTCCAGCGCCGCTATGGTGAAAAAATTCATAAGCTTACCCTGCATGGTGGTTTTAACTGCCCTAATCGTGATGGCACATTGGGGCGCGGTGGCTGCACTTTCTGTAACGTGGCCTCTTTTGCGGACGAACAAATGCAGCGCCAGAGCATTGCGGAACAGCTGGCGGCGCAGGCGCGCAAGGTCAATCGTGCCAATCGCTATCTCGCTTATTTTCAAGCCTATACGAGTACTTATGCAGAAGTCTGTACCTTGAAGAACATGTATGAGGAGGCGCTACAGCAGGCCGATATGGTGGGCATTTGCGTTGGTACCCGCCCTGACTGCGTGCCGGATAGTGTCTTGGATTTGCTGAGTGGGTACCGCGATAAGGGCTATGAAGTGTGGCTTGAGCTTGGTTTGCAGAGCGCACAGGATAAAACCCTGAAACGCATCAATCGGGGCCATGATTTCACCTGTTACCAAAAGACCACGCGAGCGGCGCGAGAACGCGGTTTGAAAGTGTGTAGCCATTTGATTGTTGGTTTGCCCGGTGAGGGTAAAGAAGAGTGTATGCGGACGTTAGAGCAGGTCGTTAATACAGGCGTCGATGGTATCAAGCTGCATCCGTTACATATTGTCACCGGTAGTACAATGGCCAAGGCATGGCAGGCTGGACGTTTACGTGAACTGCCGTTGGCGGAATATGTCACTATCGCTGGTGAAATGATACGTCATACGCCGATGGATATCGTTTATCACCGCATCTCGGCGAGCGCTCGTCGCCCAACATTATTGGCACCGTTATGGTGCGAGAACCGTTGGACAGGAATGGTTGAATTGAATCGCTATATGCTGGAGTTTGGGGGGCAGGCTTCGGGTTTATAGCGGGATAATGCTTTGGGTCGTGGTGGATTAGAGTTCGTTTTTGAAGCCAAGGTGTAATATTCTGCCCACCTGTTCATACCGAGTTTCAATGTCAGTTCTGTGTAGGCGTACGAGCAGAGATCGCCAGCGCGTGGCCTTTGCACTGCGCAGATATCAAATTGTTGCTTTTAGCGTACGAAACCTTAAACCTTTTCGGCAAAGTAGAGCTTAACTTTTTGATATCCCATTTCAATCTTAGAAATCTCCCTTAACAATAGTTTTACGGTATGATTTAAAAGACTGTAAACCAAGGGAGTCGCACATGAAGCAAATCCGGGTATTAGCCCAGTATTACGTCGATTTAATGGTAAAACTTGGGTTGGTGCGCTTTTCCATCCTACTGGCTTCGGTGCTGGTTATTCTAGCTATCGTAGTGCAGATGGCGGTGACTATGCTGCTGCGCGGAGAGGTGGAAAGCATTGATGTTGTGCGTTCGGTATTCTTTGGTTTATTGATCACCCCGTGGGCCGTCTATTTCCTTTCTGTCGTCGTTGAGCAATTAGAAGAGTCGCGGCAGCGTCTTTCCAAGCTGGTTAATAAGCTGGAAGAGATGCGCTATCGCGATCTCGAACTTAATCAACAGCTGAAAAACAATATTTCCCAACTCAATCAGGAAATTGCCGAGCGTGAGAAGGCTGAAGACGCTCGCTTGCAGGTGCTTGATACCTTACAGCACGAGATCGACCAGCGTGAGCAGGCGCAGATTGAGCTGGAACAGCAGTCGGCTTTATTACGTTCTTTCCTCGATGCCTCTCCAGATTTGGTTTATTACCGTAATGAGAACGAAGAGTTTTCCGGCTGTAACCGAGCAATGGAACTGTTAACGGGTAAGAGCGAGAAGCAGTTAATTGGCTTGAAACCAGAAGATGTCTACGACGAAGATATCGCTAAGAAAGTGATCGAAACCGATGAGAAAGTGTTCCGCCATAACGTTTCGTTGACCTACGAGCAGTGGTTGGTTTATCCCGATGGGCGTAAAGCCTGCTTTGAGCTACGTAAAGTACCGTTTTATGACCGTGTGGGTAAACGTCATGGTCTGATGGGCTTTGGGCGTGATATTACCGAACGTAAGCGTTATCAAGATGCGCTGGAGAACGCCAGCCGTGATAAGACAACCTTTATCTCTACCATCAGCCATGAGCTACGTACGCCGTTAAACGGCATTGTTGGCCTAAGCCGTATTCTTCTGGATACCGAGCTAAATCAAGAGCAGCTTAACTATCTCAAAACCATCCATGTGAGTGCGATTACGCTAGGTAATATTTTCAATGACATTATTGAGATGGATAAGCTTGAACGTCGTAAGGTTCAACTTGATAACCAACCGATAGATTTCACCGGTTTCTTAACGGATTTGGAGAACCTTTCCGGCCTGTTAGTGCAGCCGAAAAAGCTCGATTTCACCCTTGAACACCAGCCAAATCTACCGCACAAAATTCTTGCCGACGGGACTCGATTGCGCCAGATCCTGTGGAACCTGATCGGTAACGCGGTCAAGTTCACCCAGAAGGGGGGCGTCAACGTGAAGGTGTGGCGTGAAACCGGCGGCAAACTGTTTTTTGAAGTGAAAGACAGCGGTATCGGTATTCCGCAGGATGAGCAAGATAAAATTTTTGCCATGTACTATCAGGTTAAAGATCAAAACGGTGGAAAACCCGCGACAGGCACAGGGATTGGACTTGCCGTTTCCAAGCGTCTGGCTCAGAACATGGGCGGTGATATCGTCGTACGCAGCACTCCAGGGGAAGGCTCATGCTTTACCCTTTCTATTGATGCTCCGGTCGTTGAAGAAGCGCTATCGCCACAGCCTGAAGATGAAGAATTGCCATTGCCAGCGCTGCATGTACTGTTGGTGGAAGATATTGAACTGAACGTGATTGTGGCACGTTCGGTATTAGAAAAATTGGGTAATAGCGTTGATGTTGCCATGACGGGACAGCAGGCGTTAGACATGTTTACGCCGGGTGAGTACGACCTGGTGCTGCTTGATATTCAGCTACCTGATATGACAGGTCTGGATATTGCTCGTAGCCTGTGTGAAAACTATGGCGATGATGACCTGCCACCGCTGGTGGCGTTAACGGCTAACGTGCTGAAAGACAAAAAAGAATATCTTGATGCTGGTATGGATGATGTGCTGAGTAAACCGCTTTCGGTTCCTGCTCTCACGGCCATGATCAAGAAATTCTGGGATGAGGCGCCGAAGGCTAAAGAGAAAAAGGTGGAGAGTAAAAAAGTGACCCAGAATACCGAAGACCTTTTAGATACTGACATGCTGCAACAGTACATTGATTTAGTCGGCCCACAACTTATTTATCAAAGCCTTGATATGTTTGAGAAAATGATGCCTGGGTATTTAGCCGTGCTGGAGTCGAATATGACTGCTCGCGATCAAAAGGGTATCACCGAGGAAGGGCACAAAATTAAAGGTGCTGCGGGTTCTGTCGGGTTACGCCACTTGCAGCAGGTTGCTCAGCAAATCCAAACTTCATCGCTGCCTGCATGGTGGGATAATGTTCAAGAGTGGGTGGATGAACTTAAGCATGAATGGCGACACGATGTGAAAGTACTGCGGGATTGGGCTGATAAAGCAACCAAGAAATAGAAAAAATGACCCCAGCCTAGGCTGGGGTGCGCAACGACTGCGCCAACACCAGGGAAACTGAATGTTTACGCTAAGTTTTTCTAAAGGTATTAAGTTGGATCAATTGCGTAAACATAATTTATGGGTTTCACGCGAAACTGAACCAAGATACCAACATGTTTTCCTGCTTGTTAGTTGATTCATTAAAATGTGTGATGTGGGCTATTGTTTGCTAATACAAACGTTTTAGTGGTTGACTTAACTCTAGATAGTTACTACGAAATTTCCAGTATTTATTTTATCCAAGGCATCATAAACGGTAATTGGTAAACATTACTAATGCTTAGCGTGCATACCTTTGTGTCGGTAATGTATTTCTATGAGCGTGGTGCCACCGTGATTAGGAGAAGAATATGAAGCGAGTCGGCGTAGTTTTAAGTGGCTGCGGTGTTTTTGATGGTGCGGAGATTCATGAGTCAGTCTTAACGTTGTTGGCATTAGACCGCGCGGGTGCTCAGGTTCATTTCTTTGCGCCTGATAAGCCACAGATGCATGTGATTAATCACCTTACTGGTGAAGAGAGTAGTGAGAGTCGCAATGTGTTGGTTGAGTCTGCACGCATTGCACGCGGGAACATTAAACCACTGTCTCAGGCCGATGCTGGTGAGCTTGATGCGCTAATCGTCCCCGGCGGTTTCGGTGCCGCCAAAAACCTAAGCTCTTTTGCTACGCAAGGCGCAGAGTGCTCTGTTGATGCCGAGCTACAACGTCTGGTTCAGCAGATGCACCAGGCCGGAAAACCGTTAGGTTTTATTTGTATCGCGCCCGCTTTGTTGCCGAAGTTACTCGGTGTACATACTCGTTTAACCATTGGCAACGATCCTGATACAGCCGAAGCGATTGATGCCATGGGTGGTGAGCACGTAGTTTGCCCGGTGGATGATATTGTGGTCGATTTGGATCAGAAAGTGGTGACAACGCCTGCCTATATGCTGGCAAACTCGATCGGAGAAGCAGCTCAAGGTATTGAGAAGCTGGTTGCAAGAGTGCTGGAACTGGCTGAATGAGCAAGGGGCGCGGGCAGAAGCACGGTTTGTTAGGACGAGTGCGTATTTGGAGCCAAAGCGTCATTTTAGGCGTTATCGGTGTTTGGTTGGCTGGCATTGTTATCTTTGCCTTCCTGCCCGTTCCGTTTTCTGCTGTGATGGTGGAACGTCAATTCGGTGCATGGATTACCGGTGATTTTGGCTATGTTGCCCATCAGGATTGGGTGCCAATGGATGAAATCTCTCCCTATATGGCGCTTGCCGTGATCGCCGCAGAAGATCAAAAGTTTCCTCAGCACTGGGGATTTGATCTTGGGGCGATTGAATCGGTCATCGATGGTAGTGAAAAGGGGGATAAGCCGGTTCGTGGGGCGTCGACTATTTCACAGCAAACGTCTAAAAACCTGTTTTTATGGGATGGACGTAGCTGGATTCGTAAGGGCTTGGAAGCAGGGCTGACGTTGGGAACCGAAGTGGTATGGACTAAACGCCGCATTCTAACGGTTTATCTCAATATCGTAGAGTTTGGTCCTGGCGTGTTTGGCGTGGAAGAAGCGGCACGTCGTTACTTTCATAAACCAGCCAGCCGTTTGACGGCTTCTGAAGCCGCATTGCTTGCTGCAGTGTTACCTAATCCGCATCGCTTTAGCGTCAAAGCCCCTTCTGGCTATGTGTTGCGTCGCCAGCAGTGGATTTTGCGCCAGATGAGGCAGCTCGGTGGGGAAAGTTATCTCAAGCAAAATAAATTAAATTAAGCGGCGTATGAGTGTGTCACCGATCAACGCCAATAAAAATCCCCGCTTCAGCGGGGATTTTTGTCTCTAACCGAGTACCATCGTCAAGTTATTTGAGAATAGTAAATGCGGTAGTGACATGTTTCACGCCGCTGACCTGACTGGCTGTTTTGGCCGCCGCTTGACCTTCTTCCTGAGTGACTAAGCCAAGCAAGAACACCTCGCCATTTTCGGTGGTCACTTTCACGTTAGAAGATTTAACCGCATCGCTGGTTAACAGCTGTGAACGTACCTTAGTGGTAATCCAAGTATCGCTGGAGGCGGTGCCTAAGCTCACCGGTTTGCCGGTACGAATTTCGTTGTAGACAGCGTTAGTTCCATCTACGCCCATGGCTATCTGTTTGGCTCGAGCGCCCAGATCGGCCGACGGTGCTTGTCCTGTTAGCAATACGGTGCCTTGGTAAGCGGTGGCAACGATACGGGCTTCTTTTTTCAATTGCTCATCTTTGCCGAGTGCATTCGACACACGGGCTTCGAGCGTACCATCATCGACCTGTGTCCCTACACTGCGGGGATCGGTGGCGGTCTTGGTGGCCACGGCAGCACTACCGACAACGGCAGCGGCGATACATCCCTGAAGCAATAGCGCGCTCATCACGACGAGTGCAATTGGAAAACAGCGGGTTAACGGGGAACGCTTAGTCATCGAGACTCCTTCAATCATCCTGATGGGGGAACAACGTATTATCAATTAAGTCACAGAGGCAATTGACCGTAAGCATGTGCATTTCTTGAATGCGTGCACTGCGATGCGAAGGTATGCGGATTTCCACATCTTGCTGTCCAAGCAGCCCCGCCAGTTCGCCTCCGTCATAGCCTGTTAGCGCAACAATGGTCATGTCGCGGGTGACTGCGGCTTCAACGGCTTTCACGATGTCACGGCTATTGCCGCGCGTCGAGATAGCTAACAAGACATCACCTGCGTGACCGAGGGCTCGCACCTGCTTGGCATACACTTCATCATGTAGTCGATCATTGCCTATCGCTGTTAAGACCACATTATCCGCATTTAGTGCAATGGCGGGTAAACTTGGGCGTTCGGTCTCGTAGCGGTTAATCATGCTAGCGGCAAAATGTTGGGCATTGGCGGCGGAAGTACCGTTACCGCAGCAAAGAATTTTATTGCCGTTCAGCAGTGACTGCACCAGCGTCATGGCTGCGCGAGAAATAGCGTCAGGCAAGGCCTCGGCCGCAGCAATCTGAGTTTGAATACTTTCGGTAAAACAGCCTTTAATTCTTTCCAGCACGGTAAATGTCCATTGGTTCAGGTAGCTAAGGCGAAATTATTCAGTCGCCGTAAATGCGTTTGGCAGCCATTGTAACTGGCTACCCGTGATTGCCAAAACATCAAAGCAACAATCTGTGGTTTCGAAGCTGCCGTCGCGCTCAGCCAACCAGATAGCGGCACTACGCAATAATCGGCGCTGTTTGGTATAGCTGACCGACGCAGCCGCGTCGCCATAGAGAGAGGATTTGCGATAGCGAACTTCAACAAACACCCAAATATCGCCATCGCACATAATCAAGTCTAACTCGCCACCACGTAGCGTTACGTTAGCGGCGTAAAAACGAAGTCCGGCACGTTCAAGATACTGGCGCGCGAGCAATTCATACTGCGCGCCGATTTGTCGCCGGTTACTTTTAGGCTTACCCACTATTGCATCGGAACGATGGTTCCTGAGCGGTACTGAAGCCATGGCAACTTCCTGTTGATGACACAGTTACTGTCAGCACTCAGAACACCGGTTGAACCATTTAATTGGAAACCACCAATTTGGCGCATCTGCGAGAAGTGGTTCGCGAGAACCCAAGCATCAGCCCCCATGGCATACAGGCGTACCAGAGAGTAGTCGTTTTTAAACTGAGACGCGGCTTGCTGCAGTAGCGCTGGATTGCCTCCTGCCAGTAATGGAATGTCGCTGAATTGCAGCCCATCCATTTCTAAACGGAAGTCAGGACCAGAGCCAGCTTGATAGCTACGTGAGCTGGCGTACAAGCCTAGTCCGTTACGCGAGCCGTTGGCTAAATCGATCATAGGTTTAATCAACGTCAGTTCAGCTGGCGTTGCGATGATGTAAACCGCATCCACGTTGCCGCTGGAGGTGGAAACCGCGCCTGCATCCGCTGGAGGTGCCGGAATAGTTAAACCCGCAATCGTGACAGACTGAGGCTGTGATGCCGCTGCGACCGAGACTGGTTGGCCAGTCATACGAATACCTGAGCCGCCGTTGATGGCTTGACGAAGTTCTCCCGTTGAGCCAAAGCCTTGCTGGAGAACGGTAGAACCGCCGAGTTGTTGCCACTCTTGCGCAAAGGCTTTCGCGACACGATCGCCCAATGAACCTCGTGGCGCCAAAATCAGCGGAGAGCGTTTTCCTTGTTCCCAGATGTGTTTCGCCGCGTCACGAGCTTCATTTTCTGGTGACAGCGCGAAGTAACAGATATTTGGGTTGTTCTGTACTTGTTCTGGCTGGTTAAGTGCTAATACGTTCAGCGGTGTGCTGGTCGTCGATAGCTGATCAACGTTCTCTTTAAGCAATGGGCCGACGACCAGCGTTGCGCCGTCCTGCTTGGCCTGTGCCAGAAGCGCCGGCAGTGGCTGGCTACTGGTATCATAGACTTTAATCTGCGCATTGCTGGCTGAAGGCGGCACGATAGGCGCAATCGGCATGCCATCAGCATCTGCTTGTGCTGTTGGTGCTGTTTCGGCAGCAGGCTGTGCACCGCTGGTGCTGATTGCGCCGTTAGCGTTTGGATCGGTTGTGGTTGGCTGCGTTGCGTTGGCATCGCTAGGCGCTGCGGCAGGCTGTGGTTGGGTTGGTGCGCTTTGAGTTATTGCCCCATTTTTTGCCGCATTGAAGCCCGCCTGTATGGCGTTGGCAAAAACTTGAGCCTGACCATTCATTGGCAGTAATAAAGCGACGTTTGAGGTTGATGCCTGTTTGAAGTTCAGCACGTTATCCAGCGCGGTCGGTAAAACTTTTGACGCTGGATTGTTTGGATAGCGTGTTTGCCAATCTTTAATTGCCGCTTTGAGCAGGCTTGGGTCTTGCTTGTTGTCTTGATATAAACGCAGCAGATCCAGCCAGCCTTGAAGGATGTTTTCATCCGCGTTGATCACCAGACTATTGAGATCGGCCTGTGTCAGTTGAGTTAATGCAGCCCAAGTACCATTGATGTTTTGTACTCGCTGTTTGTCGTTGAGCAAAGGCTCTTGGGCAATATAGGCGCGAATAACAGGCAGCGAGGCTTTGCCTTGGCTCGCGTCGATGACTGCCTGATAATAGCGTGCTTTTTGGCTATCAGAGAGCGAATCGATGTTTAGCTTGGACAAAATCGCCGATGCATTAGGCATATTTTTTTGAGCAATGTAGAGTTCAGCGCTCACTAAATGCTGTTCCTGACGTTGGACATCAGTTAGCTCTTGCGGTAGCTTGCCCAGCAATTCCGCAGCTTGTGGAAGCTTTCCTTCGCGGATCAGGGCACGAATGGCGAGTAATTGCCAGTCAGCCTTGTTATCATCGCTGCTCTGCTGCATTTGTTGCAGGTAGTATTCGGATGAAGACGTTGCTTCAGCCTGAATATCTGCCGCTGGTGTCTGTGGAGCTCGTCCCGGGCAACCCGCCATTAACATAGCGGCGAGTACGACGGGGATAATGCGTCCGGACTTGGTACGGACAATGAGTGAGGAAAGCATACTGTATCCAGTGCAGTTTTTTCAAAGATGCTCAATATTAAATCGGTAAACCGGATGAAACAATGAATCAAGACGATCAAGCTGTAATTTCTGCTGCAACGCTGTATGTCGTTCCGACTCCAATCGGGAATCGCGGTGATATTACTCAGCGCGCTTTGGATACTTTGAAAGCGGTCGATTTGATAGCAGCAGAAGATACTCGACATACTGGCCTACTGTTACAGCATTTTGCTATTAATGCCCGTCTTTTCGCTTTGCATGACCATAATGAACAACAAAAAGCAGATCAGTTGATTGCAAAACTGCAAGAAGGTCAAAGTATTGCGTTAGTCTCAGATGCCGGTACGCCTCTTATCAATGATCCTGGCTATCATTTGGTTCGTCGATGCCGTGAAGCGGGTATTCGCGTAGTGCCTTTGCCCGGTGCCTGTGCGGCTATTACCGCCCTGTGCGCTTCAGGGATTGCCTCTGACCGCTTCTGCTACGAAGGTTTCCTGCCAGCGAAAACCAAATCGCGTAAAGATACGCTGCTGGCGCTGTTGGAAGAGCCGCGGACGTTGATTTTTTATGAGTCTACCCACCGCCTGATTGATAGCCTGAAAGATATGGTGGAAGTGATGGGGCGCGATCGCTATGTGGTATTAGCGCGTGAGTTGACCAAAACATGGGAAAATATCCACGGTGCGCCAGTGGGCGAATTACTCGACTGGGTGTTAGAAGATGATATGCGCCGCCGTGGTGAAATGGTGCTGATCGTTGAAGGCCACAAGGCCGATGAGGATGCCCTGCCTGCTGAAGCATTACGCACTTTAGCTTTGTTGCAAAAAGAGCTGCCGCTGAAAAAAGCGGCGGCTTTGGCTGCGGAGATCCACGGCGTGAAGAAGAATGCGCTGTATAAATACGCGCTTGAGAACGCAGAGGGTGACAAATAGGGCGTAATACCCTATTATCCGCCGCGGAGTTGACTAGACAGTCGCCGCTTCATTGCCGTCCCCTTCGGGGAGACAGATGGAGGGGAGGAAAGTCCGGGCTCCATAGGGCAGGGTGCCAGGTAACGCCTGGGAGGCGCAAGCCTACGACAAGTGCAACAGAGAGCAAACCGCCGATGGCTCGCGCAAGCGAGATCAGGTAAGGGTGAAAGGGTGCGGTAAGAGCGCACCGCGCGGCTGGCAACAGTCCGTGGCAGGGTAAACTCCACCCGGAGCAAGGCCAAATAGGGGTTCACATGGTACGGCCCGTACTGAACCCGGGTAGGCTGCTTGAGCCAGTGAGCGATTGCTGGCCTAGACGAATGACTGTCCACGACAGAACCCGGCTTACCGGTCAACTCCCTCATTCGTTAAAAAGCCCCGCGAAGCTTATGCTTGGCGGGGCTTTTTTCATTATGTATCCGTTTCGCGCTTTGCGCTGTTCAACAGGGTTGTCCTGTAACACGGATTATTTAGGCTATAAGTGCTTCTTCTGGTCTTTTGCCGATGACTGCGGGCTTTCAGTGGTAGAATCGGCGTCGCTTTGCTCTTCAGGATCTTCTTCTACCGGTGTATTGGCCGTCAATAAATAAGGTGATTGTTGCCAACGTGAACGCCGTGTTTGCAACAACGAACGTGCCAGAATAATGCCTATTGCTAGAGACAACAGCATCATCAGCCGCAACAGATTGGTGGTGTTATCCACTTGCTGAGATTCAGTTGCCAGTACATGAGTATCTAGCGTCATACGCAGAAACCCAATCGGGCCATCTTTGGTACTGATCATTTGTACTATCTGGTGGTTAAAGTAGCTGCCTGCGCGTTTCCCATCAAGAGCTAGTCTGTCACGCACTGCTACTTTTTCCCCTGACCGAGCGACCATCGTGCCATCAACGTCGTATACGCTAGCATCTAAAATACGACTATGCTCTGTCAGTCGATTCAGGATCTGCGTGATTTTTTCACTGTCAGGATCGTCGTTGCCGGTATTCATCAACGGAATGAGACGATCGGAGACCTGTTCGGCTAATGTTTGTGCCAGTTCCTCCACCTGCTCAGAACGTGCCATTTGGTGGCTCAAGCTGAAATAGGAGGCGCCTTGCATTAAAAGCACTAATAAGGCCAAACAAATCAGCACAATAGCGGTGCGATGGAGCCTGAATTTAATTTTAGCCTTAACCATAGCTAGCCCTATAAGAGGTTTATCACTTTATGTTGCCAGAAGCCTTACCGATAGGATAGCTTGATGCTCGGTTTTGTGGTGGCGATTGAAGTCTTCAAAGGAGTTGTTGTTATGCCAAACAGTCTGACTTATTGCGATTTGCCGGCGGAAATTTATCGTTGGCCGGGCTTACCCCTTTCTCTTAGCGGTGATGAAGTGATGCCGTTGGATTATCGCGCTGGTCACACCGGATGGCTGCTTTATGGACGCAATCTGGACAAGACCGCGCTATGCGCTTTTCAACGTCGTCTTGGCGCAGCCATGGTGGTGGTAACCGCGTGGTGCATCGAGGATTATCAGGTGATCCGGCTTGCGGGTAATCTCCCCGCTCGTGCGAAAAAGCTAGCCGATGAACAAGGGCTGGATATCGCCACTTTGGGCAAAATTCCTCATTTGCGCACGCCCGGTTTGCTGGTCATGGATATGGACTCCACCGCCATTCAAATTGAATGCATCGATGAAATTGCGAAATTAGCAGGCGTCGGTGAGGAAGTTTCAGCGGTCACCGAGCGTGCAATGCGCGGTGAACTGGATTTTAAAGCCAGCCTGCGTGAGCGAGTCGGTAAACTAAAGGACACCGATGTATCGGTGCTCGAAACGGTGCGGGCAACGTTACCGTTAATGCCAGGGCTGAGTAGCCTAATTCGTAAGCTTCAATCTTTGGATTGGCATGTCGCCATCGCGTCTGGCGGCTTTACCTATTTTGCTGACCACTTACGCGATCGCTTTGAGCTGGTGGACGCGGTATCAAATCATCTTGAAGTTAAGGATGGTAAACTTACCGGCAAAGTTATTGGGCCGATTGTTGATGCTCAATACAAAGCGGATACCCTGTTAAAGCTGGCGGAAAAGCTGGAAATACCGTTGTCGCAAACGGTCGCTATCGGGGATGGTGCCAACGATCTGAAAATGATTCAGGCGGCAGGTTTAGGTGTGGCTTTCCATGCGAAGCCAAAGGTGTATGCACAGGCTTCGGTGGCTATTCGCCATGCGGATTTGATGGGAGTACTGTGCGTTCTGAGTGCTAGTTTGAAGCACGAGGAACGATAGTCGTTTCACCTCATTTCAGTTTCCCCCTCGTAATTGAGGGGGAGCTCGGTGATGATATCTATTCGACATTTTCTGCCGTAATCATTAAGAGTCTGTATAAAAAAACAGTAAATACCCCTTATCTCCTGCTAGAATTCCCCCATCTTCATTTGTGACTAACACCGTTCTAGGAGTCTTCGTGGCGAAAGCAATCAAACGAGCCTTTGTCTGCAACGAATGTGGTGCGGATTATCCGCGTTGGCAAGGGCAATGCAGTGCCTGTCAGGCGTGGAATAGCATTACTGAAGTCCGCTTGGCGGCTTCTCCTGCTGTGGCGCGTGCGGAGCGGTTGTCTGGTTATGCGGGTGACGCAGGCGTTAGCAAAGTACAGAAACTGTCTGAAATCAGTCTTGAAGCATTGCCACGCTTTTCAACCGGATTCGCCGAGTTTGACCGAGTCTTGGGGGGCGGCGTGGTGCCAGGCAGTGCGATTCTTATCGGTGGGAATCCCGGCGCGGGGAAAAGTACTCTGTTGCTGCAAACATTGTGCAAGCTCTCACAGCAGATGAAAACCCTGTACGTAACGGGGGAGGAGTCTCTCCAGCAGGTCGCGATGCGAGCCCACCGTTTAGGGCTGCCTACCGATGGGCTGAATATGTTATCAGAAACCAGCATCGAGCAAATTTGCCTGATCGCCGAACAAGAGCAACCAAAGCTGATGGTGATCGATTCGATTCAGGTTATGCATATGGCCGATATCCAGTCATCGCCGGGCAGTGTGGCGCAAGTTCGTGAAACGGCAGCTTATTTGACTCGTTTTGCTAAGACTCGCGGTGTTGCTATCGTGATGGTTGGGCACGTGACTAAAGATGGTTCATTGGCGGGCCCGAAAGTTTTAGAACACTGTATCGACTGTTCCGTGTTGCTGGATGGTGATGCGGATTCTCGTTTCCGTACCCTGCGTAGTCACAAAAACCGTTTTGGCGCGGTGAATGAATTAGGCGTGTTTGCCATGACTGAGCAAGGGCTGCGCGAAGTTAGCAATCCTTCTGCGATTTTCTTGAGCCGTGGTGAAGAGATTACTTCGGGGAGTTCAGTGATGGTGGTTTGGGAAGGAACGCGCCCGCTACTGGTCGAAATTCAAGCGCTGGTGGATACGTCGATGATGTCAAATCCGCGCCGCGTAGCGGTTGGATTGGAGCAAAATCGTTTAGCCATTTTACTTGCGGTTTTGCATCGCCACGGCGGTTTGCAGATGGCGGATCAGGATGTGTTCGTCAACGTCGTAGGAGGCGTTAAAGTGACTGAAACTGGAGCCGATTTGGCGCTGTTGATGTCACTGGTTTCTAGCCTGCGCGATCGTCCATTGCCGCAAGATTTGGTTGTTTTTGGTGAGGTTGGCTTGGCGGGAGAGGTACGCCCCGTCACCAGTGGTCAGGAACGAATCTCCGAGGCTGCAAAGCATGGATTTAAGCGTGCTATTGTCCCTCATGCGAATATGCCGAAAAAGCCGCTGCCAAATATGCAGGTCTTTGGAGTGAAAAAACTCTCTGACGCATTAGATGTGCTGCAAGATTTATAAGGTTTACCCGTCCTAGCGCGCGAATTATCTCGCGTATAATTGCGGCATTCATGCTACTTTTGTTTAGTTAACTAAACGTGAGGAGGCGTGAATGTCGCAGTTTGATTATCTAAAGACCGCCATTAAGCAAAAAGGCTGCACATTACAGCAGGTGGCTGATGCCAGCGGAATGACCAAGGGCTACCTTAGCCAGCTGCTGAATGAAAAGATCAAAAGCCCGAGTGCGCAAAAGCTTGAGGCTATTCACCGCTTCCTAGATATTGAATTTCCTCGAAAAGCCAAGAGCGTTGGCGTGGTTTTTGGTAAATTCTACCCCTTGCATACGGGACACATTTATTTAATCCAACGTGCTTGCAGTCAGGTCGACGAACTGCATGTGATTTTATGCCACGATGAGCCTCGTGACCGCGACCTGTTCGAAAACAGCGCGATGTCACAACAGCCGACCGTGAGCGATCGCCTGCGTTGGTTGTTACAGACATTCAAATATCAAAAGAATATTCGCATTCATTCCTTTGACGAGCAGGGCATAGAACCCTATCCACACGGATGGAAGGTGTGGAGCGATGGGATGAAAACGTTTATGACTGAAAACGGGATTACGCCGAGCGTGATCTATTCCGGTGACAGCCAAGATGCGCCGGTTTATCACGAATTCTTTGGTATGGAGACGATGCTGATTGATCCCGAGCGTTCGTTTATGAATATCAGTGGTGGGCAGATCCGTCACGATCCGTTTAGATATTGGGAATACATCCCCACCGAAGTGAAGCCTTTCTTCGTGCGTACTGTGGCAATTCTTGGAGGGGAATCCAGTGGAAAATCGACGCTGGTGAATAAGTTGGCGAACATTTTCAATACCACCAGTGCGTGGGAATATGGTCGCGACTATGTCTTTTCACACCTCGGTGGTGATGAGATGGCTCTGCAGTATTCTGACTACGATAAAATTGCACTAGGACACGCTCAGTATATTGATTTTGCAGTAAAATATGCCAACAAAGTGGCGTTTATTGATACTGATTTTGTGACTACGCAGGCATTCTGCAAAAAATATGAAGGGCGCGAGCATCCGTTTGTTCAGGCGTTGATTGATGAATACCGTTTCGATCTCATTATTCTGCTGGAGAACAATACGCCGTGGGTTGCGGATGGATTGCGTAGTTTGGGAAGCTCTGCGGAACGCCGAGAATTTCAGGAACTGTTAGAGCAAATGCTGCGAAAGAATAATATGGAATTTGTTCGTGTTGAATCCTCCGACTATGATGAACGCTTCCTGCGCTGCGTCGAATTGGTTAAGCAGATGTTGGGTGAGAACACGGATCAGGCTTAAAAATTTCAGCTGAAAGTGAATAGAAGAGCTAATTGTCTATTCATTTTCAGCGTCGAAAATAGGCAAAAAAACACTTACTCAGCCTAAATTATGTGACTTAATGTTATTAAGTATGTATTTCTATCATATTTATTATGTGATTTTAGAATGATAATTGCGGAGTTATTTTTTATATAAATCTTTTCTGTCGTTTTTTTTACTCTTCATTATTAATTATTTTTCAGTAAGCTTTCTTATGTATTGATATAACAGAATTTTTTATTCAACTCTTTTTATCCATACAAATAATGAGTGTATTTTCTCTGATTCTACATTGCCTGAGTATTGGCGAACCATCGATTCTCTGCTGTTGCCTACTAAGCTAACTAATTTATCTGTGCATTGTCATAGTGATATGTCATAGAGATTTTAGTCCATTCTCTTATTTTACCGCTTCATCGCTGTTGAATTAATTTGCTGTATTGGGTGTGCACTATGATTAGTCGCATCACCATGTACTCAGTGCGTTGGTTTCTGGGAGAGTTAGAATGAGTATGTCATTTAAACCGTCAATGATTGCACTGCTTTGCGGCATTGGCGTTGTTGCGGTTGCGGGTACGGTTTTGGTGAAAAATGGATACATTAGCTGGCAACAGACAAAGGCCGCAGAAACTCAGCCGGAGACGCCGCCAGTCGCGCCCGCGGTCAAAACATTCACTCAGCCACAGCTCGATCAGCTCGTGGCGCCTATCGCGTTGTATCCCGATCCGGTTTTAGCGCAGATCCTGATGGCATCTACCTATCCCTCTAACGTGGTGCAGGCCGTGCAGTGGTCACGTGATAACCCTAAGGCTCAGGGGGATTCTGCCGTTAAGTTAGTCGCGAATCAGCCGTGGGATCCTAGCGTTAAGTCATTGGTCGCGTTGCCGCAGTTGCTTGCGCTCATGGGGGAAAATCCTGAATGGGTACAAAATCTGGGCGATGCGTTTTTAGCTCAGCCAGATGATGTGATGAACACGGTACAAAAGCTGAGGCAGGCAGCGCAGAAAAATGGATCGCTGACCTCTAATGCGCAGCAAAAGGTGATTGTCCAACCGGCCAAAAATACGGTGAGTGGTCATAGCGCGAGTAAATCGACGACCGTGGTTGAATCGCAACCGCAGACCATCATCATTCAGCCAACCAATCCTCAGGTTGTTTATGTACCCAGTTATAATCCTAATGTGGTGTATGGCACTTGGGCTACGCCTGCCTATCCGCCCGTTTATTTGCCACCGCCTCCGGGAGAAGTGTTTACCAATAGCCTAGTTTCAGGAATCGGGTTTGGTATTGGTGTCGCGACGACCTATGCCTTGTTCAGCAGTCTGGATTGGGGTGATGACCATCATGACGATCACCACCACGACGACGATCATCACCATGACGATCATCATGATGATTACCACGGCGGGGGGAATTATCATCAAGGCAATAACTACGTCAATAACAGCCATGTGAATATCAACGTCAACAACTATAACCATATCACCGGGGGAAATATCGGTGGTGCAACGCAGTGGCAACATAATCCTGCCTATCGGGGAGGGGTGCCATACCATGACCCAGCCACTTCGCAGAAGTTTATCTCCGGAGCGACTCAGGCCAACGTGGGGGGCAGCTCGGCCAAAAAAGTCGATCTTAGTTCACTGCATACTCAAGACGGAAACCCGTCGGTTTTATCCGGTCAGACTCACTCACCTGCAAGCCAGAATCTGAAGGCCATTGCCCAGCGTGATAACCTGCGCGGCTTTGATAATGGTACGACTCATATGACGGGAACGGATGGGCAGAGACAAAATGCGGCGGCGGTTTTCAATCAACAAACTCAGCATCATTCGTCAGGTGTAGCGACGGCTAACCAACCCGATCAGCGTCGGCATAATGCAGAGTCTGTTTTGCACGAACGAGCCCAACCATCGGCCCCAGCACGTCAATCAATACATCCATCCGTGAATCCATCGGTGAATCAACATCCTGTAGCAGCCAAAAATTCTGGGGAGCAACGGCCCGCCCATAGCAATCAAATGGGGGAGACACATTTTAGCGCGGCGCAGAATCATAGCCAGCAGAATGGCTTCCAGCAGCATAATAACCCGCAAACGGTAAACCAATTTAATCAACAGCAACACGCGAATCTGTTCAGTGGTAACGCGAGCAGTGCTCCGAATTGGCATCAACAGCAAGAGCGCGGTAATCAGAGTCTCCAACGGATGAATAGCGCGCCGACCCATCATGCACCGTCGCGCCCGTTACCTGAGCCCAATAATTTGCCGCTGCATCGTCGCTAGTTTACGAGGAATTATGATGAGCAAAATAAGGTATTTCCTGATTGCGGCGAGCATGCTAGCTCTGCCCCTATCGGCACTAGCGCAACAGGTGTTCGAACAGCCAGAGCAGGCCGCGCAGGCTCTTGTGAAAGCTATCGCCGATAATGATAGTGAAGCGTTAAAAAATATTCTCGGGGATGACTGGCGCCAATATCTGCCCGAAGACAGCGTGGAGCAAACTGCGGTAGATCGTTTTCTTCGCGATTGGCAGGTATCTCATCATATTGAACAACAAGGTGATTCCGCTTATCTCAATGTCGGTGATAATAACTGGCAACTGCCTTTACCGATGGTAAAAATTCACAACGGTTGGTCCTTTGATATGCAAAAAGCGGCTGATGAGATCGATACTCGCCATATCGGTCGTAATGAGCTTTCGGCCATCGGTGCGATGTCTGCCTTTGTGGATGCGCAGAAAGAGTATTGGGCGCACGGTATGAATCAGTATGCACAGAAGATTATCAGCAGTGATGGGAAAAAAGATGGTTTGTACTGGCCGGTGAAGGAAGGAGAAGCACCTAGTCCGTTAGGCCCTGCCTTTGGGCAGGATCATCCCGGTACCGATTATCATGGCTATTACTATCGTATTCTCTCTGGGCAAGGCGCTTCGGCTAAAGGCGGTGAGCTTAGCTATCTGGATAACGGAAAGATGACTAAAGGTTTTGCGATGCTGGCATGGCCGGTAGCGTATGGCCACAGTGGAATAATGAGTTTTATGGTGAATCAGGATGGCGTGGTATATCAGCAAGATTTAGGTGTTGATAGCGACGCGTTGGCGCGCAAAATCAGCCTGTTCGATCCTGATAAAAATTGGCAGGTCGTTCAGTCTCATTAATGCATAAAAGCCTCCCCTTGACGGGGAGGCTGGGAGCGAAATCATTAAAATTCAATCACCATCTTGCCGCGCATGCGTCCTTCGGCAACTTTGTTATGGGCTTTTTCCAGATTTTCGATAGAAAAACCCTGCAGCGTATCGCTGAGAGTTCCCTGTAGCTTACCTTCATCAACCAATACCGCGACCTGATGCAGGATTTTGCCCTGTTCGGCAATATCCGGCGTATTGAACATACTGCGGGTATACATGAATTCCCAGTGCAGAGCGGCGCTTTTCATTTTTAGTGCCGACTGATCTAATGGGTGGCTGTTTTCCACGATGGTACAAATTTGTCCCTGTGGGGCGATGAGATCGCTAATTGCCGCCCAGTGTCCATCAGTGTCGTTAAGGCAGAAAATGTAATCAACCTGCTTGATATTGTGCTCAGCCAGACCACTTTTTAAATCATGCCAATCCACGGTGAGATCGGCTCCGCGTTCTAAACACCATTGAGCCGAGGATTTATTCGAAGCCGTGGCGATAACCTTCACTTTGCTATTCAGTGCAGCCAGCGAAATGGCGAGCGATCCCACGCCGCCTGCACCGCCGATGATCAGGAGCGTTTTATCCGCATCGGCGTCTTGAACTTTCAAGCGTTCAAATAAACCTTCCCAAGCGGTGAGCGTGGTGAGTGGCATTGCGGCAGCCTGTGCCCAGTTCATACTTTTAGGCTTGCGCGACACGATGCGTGAGTCGATAAGCTGTTGGGTGCTATTGCTACCGGGACGAGTGATGTCACCGGCATACCACACTTCATCCCCAATGCTAAATCCGCTGACTTTACTGCCTACAGAGATCACGACGCCGCTGGCGTCCCATCCTAGAATGCGTGGCTGTTCTAGCCCGTTTTTAATGAGATTGGCACGAACTTTGGTATCCACTGGGTTGATGGAAACGGCTTTGACCTCAACCAGCAAATCGTAATCCGTTGGCGCTGATATTTGCGGATGGATGACGGTAAATTCTTGTGGGCTGGCGGGATTTACTGCGATTGCGGTAATAGTCATGCTGAAACTCCGATGTAGGTGCAGGATTGCATTGCATGAAATCAGTGTAGATGAGCTGAACCTTGATGATAAGATGGACAATCACTAACTAAGTGTTCTGATTTAACGAACAATGGGGTGGAATGTTTAATCAATTACAGGACATGGCCTTATTTGCGCTGGTGGTCGAGTGTGGGAGCTTTACGTCGGCAGCACTGCGCGCGGGGTTGCCCAAGTCTAGCGTGAGTCAGAGGGTGAGCAATTTAGAGCAACAGCTTGGTCTACGTTTGCTAAATCGAACGACGAGGCAATTAAATCTCACGTTTGCCGGAGAGCGCTATTTAGTGCATTGTCGAGAGATGATTCAGGCGGCCGAACGTGCCGATCTGAGCTTACAACGTTTGAAGGATAATCCGAGCGGACGCCTTCGAATTACTGCTCCTGCTGGGATTGGCGCTACGCTATTGGCTCATGTATGTAGCGATTTTCGCTTAAGCTACCCAGAAGTGAGTTTGGAAATCTTCATTTCAGATGTCATGCGCGATTTAGTTCAGGAAGGATTTGACGTTGCATTACGCACGGGGAAACCTCAGGACTCTTCGCTGGTGGGACGCCGCTTGGGGTATTCACCGCGCTATTTATTGGCCTCTCCCTCCTATCTTGCTCAACATCCAGAGTTGGAGCATCCAAAGCAGCTAGAGCGACACCAGTGTATTGCCCATCGTGCGTGGCATGAATGGGTATTGCAGCGCGGCGGTGAGTTCTATCGCTGGGAACTGCCGATGGATCATGCTGCTGATAATTTACTGTATGTGCGCGAGTGTGTTCTGGCCGGTGCTGGGATTACGCTTCTGCCCGCATTTTTATCACAGGAGCTGGTGGAGCAGGGACGTTTAGTCAGAGTACTACCTCAGTGGGAAGCTGAGGGAAATGAGCTGTATCTTGTTTATCCTAGCCGAAAACTGAATTCCCCTGCGCTGGATCGCTTTATTGAAATGGCTCTCAACCATGCTTCTTTTGCTGAATACAATCAGGCACTCCGTTAATAGACAATAAAACGATTGAACGGAATAGAAAAAGGCTCCCGCTGGGAGCCTTTTGCATTAAAAATAACTATTTAGTCATTTTCTTATATTTGATGCGATGTGGTTCAAGGGCTTCAGCACCCAGAGTACGCTTTTTGTACTCTTCATATTCAGTGAAGTTACCTTCGAAGAATTCAACCTTACCTTCATCCTGATAATCCAGAATGTGGGTTGCAATACGGTCTAGGAACCAGCGGTCATGGGAAATGACCATTGCGCAACCAGGGAACTCCAGCAAGGCGTTTTCCAGTGCGCGCAGGGTTTCAATGTCGAGGTCGTTGGTGGGTTCGTCGAGCAGTAACATGTTGCCGCCAACCTGTAACAATTTGGCCAGATGTAAACGGCCACGTTCACCACCAGACAACTCACCTACGCGTTTACCCTGATCGACGCCTTTGAAGTTAAAGCGCCCAACGTAGGCGCGGCTTGGCATTTCAAAGTTACCGATACGCATAATGTCTTGACCGTTGGAAACTTCTTCCCAAACGGTTTTCTTGTCATCCATGCTGTCACGGAACTGATCGACAGAAGCTAGCACCACGGTTTCACCCAGATCGATAGTGCCTGAATCTGGCTGCTCTTTCCCAGAAATCATGCGGAACAGGGTCGATTTACCTGCACCGTTCGGACCGATAATGCCGACGATCGCGCCTTTTGGCAGTGAGAATGACAGATCTTCAATCAGCAGGCGATCGCCGTAGGATTTAGACAAATTCTGCACTTCCAGCACTTTATCGCCCAAACGAGGTCCAGGTGGAATGAACAATTCGCTGGTTTCGTTACGCTTTTGATACTCAACGTTGTTGAGTTCTTCAAAGCGAGCCAAACGTGCTTTACCTTTAGATTGGCGGCCTTTGGCACCCTGTCGCACCCATTCCAGTTCTTTCTCAATGGATTTGCGGCGAGCGGCTTCGGCAGAAGCTTCTTGCGCCAAGCGCTGATCTTTTTGTTCCAGCCAAGAAGAGTAGTTGCCTTCCCATGGAATACCTTCACCACGGTCAAGTTCGAGGATCCAGCCTGCAACGTTATCGAGGAAGTAACGGTCATGGGTAATTGCCACAACGGTTCCTTCATAGTCGTGCAGGAAGCGTTCCAGCCATGCCACAGATTCTGCGTCTAAGTGGTTAGTGGGTTCGTCAAGCAGCAGCATGTCTGGTTTTTCCAGCAGCAGACGGCAAATCGCAACGCGACGACGTTCACCACCGGACAGATTAGCAATCTGTGCATCCCATGCAGGTAGACGCAGCGCATCGGCGGCGCGCTCTAGTTGGTTATCCAGATTATGTCCGTCGTGAGACTGGATAATGGCTTCCAGTTCACCCTGTTCTTTCGCCAGTTTGTCGAAGTCTGCGTCAGGATCGGCATACAGCGCATACACTTCATCCAGACGGGTCAGTGCGCGTTTTACTTCGCCAACGGCTTCTTCAACGGCTTCACGGACAGTTTGTTCTGGATTGAGTTTTGGCTCCTGTGGCAGGTAGCCGATTTTGATCCCAGGCTGAGGGCGAGCTTCACCTTCGATTTCAGTATCAATACCCGCCATGATGCGTAGCAGGGTAGATTTACCTGCACCGTTCAAACCCAGAACGCCGATTTTGGCGCCAGGGAAGAAACTAAGAGAAATGTCCTTCAAAATGTGACGCTTCGGCGGAACGATCTTGCCGACGCGGTGCATAGTATAGACGTATTGAGCCACGGCTATATACTCCTTGATTTATAAGGGTTTTACCTCTGCCTCATGCTTTCATGGGACACAGGCGGGGCATAAGCATTTAAATGACATTCTGTCATTGGCGCGACAGGGCATTTTATGAAGGCGGAGTTTAGCCCGTTTTGGCATTTTATCCCAGCCATCGTCGCATCATGCCGGCGTTTTCCGCTTAAATTGTAGAGGCAGCGCCCATCATTTATGCCGAATATCAGGTTTATTTCTCTCGAGTGAGAAATAAATAGATAAGAATTTTCTTTCCTACAGGCCGCGTCAGCACAGGATTTACCCATGAAATCACTGCGGGTTATTCGAGATGATTAGAAAATAGGTGTTGCTTATAAACCTTAGGCATGAGTAAATAGCGTCATCGGTTTGGAACACAGACCTTATGTGAAAGCAGTTTTAGTAAAGCAGTCCTCAGTTCAAGCGTTATCCTTAGATACCTCTTCTTCTCGTGAGTCTCCTCCTAAGTGCCCCCATAAGCTAGCTCTGACGACGAACCTCGTTCGCTGCAATAATGTGGCTTAAAAAATTGAAAGGAAGTATCTAATGTCTAATAAAATGACTGGTTTAGTAAAATGGTTCAACGCTGATAAAGGTTTCGGCTTCATTTCTCCTGCTGACGGCAGCAAAGATGTATTCGTACATTTCTCTGCAATCCAGAGCGATAGCTACAAATCTCTGGACGAAGGTCAGTCAGTTGAGTTCACTATCGAGAATGGCGCTAAAGGCCCAGCAGCAGCGAACGTAGTCGCTCTGTAATCTCAATAGTTTAGTATTGTTTACGATAGCGATGACGGTATAGACCTGAGCAGTTAAAGAATACTAAAACGAAAAAAACCCGCCTTGAGCGGGTTTTTTTATGCCTAAAATTCACGACGGCTTTGTTTTGCAGCATTGGCTGTTTATGTTAGTACTCGACAGGCTGAAAGTAAAAGTTGTGAAGAAAGACAGGGGCTGAGGGAATGCTCTGCTAAAATCGCTGTCTATGAGTAGTATTGTTTTAACGCGAGGAAAGGTGAGATGGTCATGGCGGACAATTGGCGTGCTTGGGGTATTGGTTTATGTTTAGTCGCTGTGTCCGGGAGCAGTTTTGCTGACTCTTTGGATGCTCAGCGTCAGCGTTACTTACAGGTGAAACAGGCCTGGGATAGCAACCAGATGATGACGGTTAATCAGCTAATGCCAACGCTGCGTGATTATCCTCTCTACCCCTATCTTGAATACCGCCAACTGACACAGGATCTTGGTCAGGCTACGACGATAGAGATTAAAGATTTTATCGCCCGCAACCCAACGCTGCCTCCAGCAAAATCGCTGCCAGCTCGCTATGTTAACGAACTCTCACGCCGTCAAGATTGGACTGGGCTACTCGTGTTTAGCCCTCAACCACCTAAGCCAATTGCCGCGCGTTGTAACTACTACTATGCCCAATATGCAACGGGACATCAGAAGACGGCATGGGATGGGGCGCGTGATATCTGGCTGAGTGGACAGTCTTTGCCAACAAACTGTGACAAGCTGTTTGATGCTTGGAAAGCGTCTGGCGATCAGACTCCACTGACTGTTCTTGAGCGAATGCGTTTGGCGCTCAAGAAAGGTAATAACGGCTTAGTGAGTTTCTTAGCTAAGCAATTGCCGGCGGATTATAAAACGATGGGCGATGCGCTAGCGAGTCTACAAGCCGATCCGCGCAATGTTGAAGCTTTTGCGCGTAATGTTGGTCCAACCGATTTTACCCGTGATGCCACTGAAATTGCTTTCTCGAGTTTAGCGCGTCAGGATGCAGACTCAGCTCGAGCAATGTTACCAACGCTGGTTCGCCTGCAGAAGATTGATGCTAAGCAGCGACAGGCCATGGAAGACAGCATTGCGTGGCGATTAATGGGTAACGATGCAACGACCGAAGATATTCAATGGCGCGATAACGTTATCAAAAATAGCAATAGCGCTTCGTTGATCGAACGGCGCGTACGTTTGGCCTTGGGTAACGGTAATAAGAAGGAAATCCGAACTTGGCTGGCGTTATTGCCGCAAGACGTGCGCGATAAAGATGAATGGCGTTATTGGAATGCCACGGTGATGATTGAGGATGGAAAGCGTAGCGAAGGTGAAAGTATCTTACGTGCGCTAACACAGCAGCGCGGCTTTTACCCAATGGTTGCAGCGCAAAAACTGGGGATTACCTATCCACTTCAGGTTGAGGTTGCGAATAAACCGACAGCGGCGCTGACGAAAGACCCTGCGATCGATCGTATTCGTGAATTGATGTATTGGAATATGGACAATACGGCTCGCAGCGAATGGGTTTCACTCGTGAGCAGTAAATCGAAACAGGATCAGGCTGCGCTGGCTCGCTACGCCTATGAACAAAATTGGGCGGATCTGAGCGTTCAGGCAACGATCACTGCGAAGCTTTGGGATCATTTAGAAGAGCGTTTCCCAATGGCGTGGCCGCAGCAGTTCCGTCAGGCTACGGAAGATAAAGGTATTTCTCAATCTTATGCCATGGCAATTGCTCGTCAGGAAAGTGCTTGGAATCCTAAGGCTCAGTCGCCGGTGGGGGCTAGCGGGCTCATGCAGGTGATGCCAAAAACCGCCGAGCATACCGCGCAGATGTTTAATCTGAGCAATTATATGAATAGTAGCCAGTTACTGGATCCGGTGACAAATATCCAGATCGGTACTAGCTATCTAGAATATGTATATCAAAGTTTGGGGCGTAACCGAATCTTATCTAGCGCAGCGTATAACGCGGGTCCGTCGCGCGTGAATACTTGGCTTGGAAATACTGGGGGACGCGTTGATGCCGTTGCTTTTATTGAGAGCATTCCTTTTTCTGAAACCCGTGGCTATGTGAAGAATGTTTTGGCCTATGATGCTTACTATCGCTACTTCATGAAGCGCCCAACCAAAATCTTAACTGACGCAGAGTGGGAGCGCCGTTACTGATTTCTGTGTTAGGCCGCTTTGACTGCGCAAACTTTGTGGTATGCTGCCGTACTAGTTAATGAGTATTTTCTCACCAAGAGTACGGCAGCTAATCATGACAAACCGAACCCTGACCGATCCTGCGCTCAGCGCACAAGAAAATGATGACTGGCAACGCTTTGTTGAATTGTTAAGGCAGGCGTTTGCCGAAGATTTACAAGGCCCTATGCTTCAGCTATTTTTGACGCCAGATGAAAGAACGGCGTTGGCGACGCGGGTGCGAATCATTGAAGAATTGATGAAAGGTGAAATCAGCCAGCGTGAGCTTAAAAGTCAGCTTGGAGCCGGTATTGCTACTATTACGCGTGGTTCCAATAGCTTGAAAACGGCCCCCGCAGACTTGAAAGCGTGGCTGGAACAGCAACTGCTTTCTGATAAATAAAGCCTAGGAACAACGATGGCACCCTAGAGTGTCATCGTTAAATGTTCACAAGCATCTACGTACGTAATTATTTTTTCACGCAGTTCTGCTGGAAAATTTCATTATGGAAGGGCACCAGCGCGAGCACTAACGCCTGATGATAGACGCTAGTTCGTGTCAGAATACCATTGGTGAATACGCCGATGGCACCTTCACGGCGACCGATATCACTCACTCCGGTAATTCCTTTCATTTCACTGCCTAAGGCGCGGCCTTCGGCAATTCCCTTCAGGATAACTTCCGGTAGCATCAGACTCGCAGAACGTGATTCACCACGCATGTGGTGATTTTCAATCGTCATCCACGCGAAGGTCATGTTTTCTTCAATACCGGCCTCAATACCGACCCAAAAATCGGCTTCGGGGCAAACCTGGCGTGCGCACATGACTCGATGGCGTGAGCCGGTTCGCGTTTCATGATTTCCGATGGGTTGTTCGGGCACTCCACTATCAACTTCAACGCCTTCAATGCGATACTGGTCATGACCAAAAACATCGTCGAACGCCAGAGAAATAGCCTTAATTTTTGCAGGGTTGGTAGTTGCAGCTACAACATGGTACATATGATTTCTAGCTTCCTTTTAGCGCATTTCTCGCAGTATACGGAAAAAGTACATGACACAGGTATATCTTATTCGCCACGGTGAAACCGAGTGGAACGCAGAACGCCGGATTCAAGGACAATCCAATAGCCCATTAACCGAGTTAGGAGAACTTCAGGCGTGTCAGGTTGCTGCCCGCCTAAGCCAAATGGGGATCACGCATGTGATTGCGAGTGATTTGGGAAGAACGCGTCAAACGGGGCTAGCTATTGCTGAAGCCTGCGGATGCGAGCTGATTCTCGACTCACGTTTGCGTGAGTTGCATATGGGCGTATTAGAGGAGCGCTTACTGGATTCACTCACTCCTGAAGAAGAGAAATGGCGTAAGCAGATGGTTGATGGTACGCCTGATGCGCGTATTCCTGAGGGGGAGAGTATGGCTGAGTTGGCAACACGTATGCGTGCGGCACTCAATAGCTGTCTTGATCTCCCAGCGGGAAGTCAGCCAGCGTTAGTGAGCCATGGTATTGCGTTAGGGGCATTATTGGGCACGATCTTGGGATTGCCTCCGTACGCCGAGCGACGTTTGCGTCTACGTAACTGTTCTTTATCTCGGGTGGATTACCAGCAAAGTCCGTGGTTAGCGCCGGGATGGGTGGTTGAAAGCGCAGGTGATATCCATCATTTGGATAGACCTGCGCTTGATGAGATTCAGCGTTAATCTTCTTCGCGACGAATCGGAATAAGATACTCGCAGCAGATGTGTTGAGGCGGACGCTGCGAGGAATCTGCCTGTGGGTGGAAACGTTCGATGTCGTAGCCTTTGCGACGCACCAGATTCAGCGTTGGCAGCGTAGTGCCATAGAGACCTAGGATAAAGTCCTGAAATCCTTCCGCTGGGCCGTTATAACAGAACTGTGCATATTCTCCACCCAGCAGCGTGATGGATTGCACTTCCTTGGTGACATCTGGCGGTAGGTGCTGAATTTCAAGCGCAGTGGTATACAGCACTTCCTGTTCGTCATCTTTTTCTAGACTAGCGCGAGAATGATGCAGGCCATAAAGCACCGGTGGCAGATTTTTCACATCATGCAGGAAATCATGCCAAAACTGGCTACGTAATTCGGTACGCACTTTGCTGATTTGTTCTAGTGTGCAGGTATAACATTGAGTGATACCGACCAGCGATGTACTTGGTAGAGTAATAAACTCAGGTTGAACCAAATTGCTCAATCCCAGACGAATTGGCGGGCACATACCGTAAGCGTGCCAATCTTCCGCACGGCGATACAGTGCAGGGGTTTGGTTAAATTGCTTTTTAAAGGCTCTGGTGAATGTTTGCTGTGAGTCAAAACGGTACTGTAGCGCAATATCCAGAATGGGGCGGCTCGTTAGGCGTAGCGCGACAGCGGCCTTAGATAAACGGCGGGCGCGAATGTAGGCGCCTATTGCCTGTCCGGTCACTTCTTTAAACATCCGTTGCAGGTGCCATTTAGAATATCCCGCTTTGGCTGCAACGTTATCGAGCGATAAAGGTTGGTCCAAATGTCCTTCCAACCAACTTAACAGGTCACGAATAATACTGGCCTGATCCATAGAGCATCCTCAAAAGCAGTAATGAACTTAAATAGCAACTGAGCGGCATGATAGCAATTTTTTTGGCCTTAGACTTATATTAAGGTTTTTTCAGTGCAAAGAGTGCTATGCAGACGTGAGCTGTAATGTAAAATTTATATAATTTATACGTTGTGCAATTAAGTTCGTAATATTAATAACTATCGTGATTATAAGTATCAGAGGTACTTAGGTGAACAAATATTTTGTAGGCATATGTTTCTCCGTCGCTGCGGCCTTTACATCCGCTCATGCTGAGCAGATTGGCTCAGTTGATACGGTATTTAAAATTTTGGGGCCAGACCACAAAATCGTGGTAGAGGCCTTTGATGACCCTGATATTAAAAACGTCACGTGCTATATCAGCCGAGCGAAAACCGGAGGAATTAAAGGTGGTTTAGGGCTGGCTGAAGATACTGCTGATGCCGCAATCTCCTGTCAGCAGGTGGGGCCGATAGCGATAAGTGAGAAGATTAAGAACAAAAAATCTGACGGAGAAGTGGTATTTCGTAAGCGGACATCCCTCGTCTTTAAAAAGCTACAGGTAGTTCGCTTTTATGATCCTGCTCGTAACGCATTGGTTTATCTGACTTACTCTGACAAAGTTGTAGATGGTTCGCCAAAAAATGCGATCAGTGCGGTGCCAATTATGCCGTGGGCAACGCCTGAAACCAGCGTATCTGCAGCACCTGCAGCTCAGTGAAATAGTGTCAAACTGAAAAACACTATTACAAAAAAGGCCGACATTGCTGTCGGCCTTTGTTTTTACTGAAAGAGATATCTTAGCGTTTGATTTGAGCCAGCAGGAAATCTTCGATTTCGCCGGTTTTAATCATTTGCTTTTCACCGTTGCGGCGGTTTTTATATTCAATCTCATCGCTATCAAGGTTGCGGTCGCCGATAACAACGGTGTGAGGTACACCAATCAGTTCCATATCGGCAAACATCACGCCTGGGCGCTCTTTACGGTCATCCATGATGACGTCGATACCTTTAGAGCGCAGGCTGTTGTACAGCGACTCAGCCAGATCTTTCACGCGGAAAGATTTATGCATGTTCATTGGCAGGATAGCCACTTGGAACGGTGCAATAGCGTCAGGCCAGATGATGCCGCGTTCGTCATGGTTTTGCTCAATCGCGGCTGCAACCACGCGAGTCACCCCGATCCCGTAGCAACCCATCGTCATAAGCTGGTTACGACCATCTTCACCTTGTACGGTAGCTTTGAGTGCTTCGGTATATTTTGTACCTAATTGGAAAATATGCCCGACTTCAATCCCGCGTTTGATAAGCAGTGTACCCTTGCCATCTGGGCTTGGATCGCCTTCAACCACGTTACGGATATCTGCTACTAGGGGTAATGGCAAATCGCGTTCCCAGTTGATACCAAAGTAGTGTTTTCCGTCGATATTTGCACCTGCGCCGAAATCGCTCATCATGGCGACAGTACGATCGGCAACAACAGGAACGGCCATGTTGATAGGTCCTAGAGAGCCTGGCCCTGCGTTTACGACTGTGCGAATTTCAGCTTCCGTTGCAAACGTCAGTGGGCTGGCAACCATCTCCAGTTTTTCTGCTTTTACTTCGTTGAGTTCGTGATCGCCGCGAACCAACAGGGCAACCAGTGTGTGGCCGCTCTCTTTAGTTGCATGAACCAGCAGAGTTTTGACCGTTTTCTCAATTGGCAGATTGAATTGCTCAGTCAGTTCCGCAATAGTTTTGGCATTAGGGGTATCAACAATACGCAGCTCTTCTGTTGGCGCAGCACGTTCACCCTTAGGTGCTACGGCCTCGGCCAGCTCAATGTTTGCTGCGAAATCAGACTCGCTGGAGAACACGACGTCATCTTCACCGCTTTGTGCCAGAACTTGGAATTCGTGAGAAGCGTTGCCGCCGATAGAGCCGGTATCGGCTTGCACTGGGCGGAAATCCAAATCCATGCGACTAAAGATTTTGCTGTAGGCAGCAAACATCTTGTCGTAGGTTTCCTGTAGGGATTCCTGAGACGTGTGGAAAGAGTATGCATCTTTCATCACGAACTCACGTGAACGCATCACGCCGAAACGTGGGCGAACTTCATCGCGGAATTTAGTCTGGATCTGGAAGAAATTTAACGGCAGCTGTTTATAAGAGCTGATCTCGTTACGCACCATATCGGTGATCACTTCTTCGTGAGTTGGGCCTAATACAAATGGACGTTCTCCGCGATCGACAAAGCGCAGCAGCTCTGGGCCATACTGTTCCCAACGACCGCTTTCCTGCCACAGATCCGCCGGTTGAACCACGGGCATGGAAACTTCGATTGCGCCGGCGTTGTTCATCTCTTCACGGACGATGTTTTCAACTTTTTTCAGAACACGCAGACCGGTAGGCATCCAGGTATACAGACCGGAGGCGAGTTTACGGATCATTCCGGCACGTAGCATCAGTTGATGACTGATAACTTCGGCGTCGGCTGGAGTCTCCTTCAGAGTGGAGAGCAGGTATTGGCTTGTACGCATGTGTATATGTTCCGTTAGAACGCAGTATGTATCAGACCGTCGGGATAAGGCGGCCAAAATAAAGAAAAGTGGCTTAGTTTATCAGTGACGGCGGGTTGTCAAAAGAGAAGGGCGTGAAAATCTAGACCGAATTCAGGTCTATTACCTCGGTTATGCCATTTTTTACCTGCCAACGCACGTTAAAATCCAGCAGATGAACGGCATAAACGCGTTCTTCATTCTCACCTTTTCGATAAGCTGGGCGTGGATCTTGAGCTAACACTTGCCGAATAAATCGCTCTAAATGGGGATAACGCGAGCGCTGCTGCAGGATTTGCTGTTGGGCAACGTCAGAGAAAACGACGCACATATCTGCCAGTGGTGCATTTTGAGCAAAACCACCACGCGCCTGTGGCTGACTTTCTGCAAACGGTAGATAAGGTTTGATATCAATAACCGGTGTACCGTCGACCAAATCAAGACTGCCTAGTTTCAAACAAACCTTACTGCCTTGAGTTTCAACTGATTTCAGTTCGACCAAAGACATGCCAATAGGATTAGGGCGGAAGGTTGAACGCGTAGCAAATACACCCATCCGCATATTTCCACCTAAACGAGGTGGCCTAACCGTTGGACGCCAGCCACCGTCCATTGTTTGATGGAAAACAAACATGATCCACAGATGGCTGAATTCCTCTAATCCGCGCACCGATTCTGGCTGATTATAAGGTGCGATAAGCTCCAGTTCGCCACCGCCGTCTTCAACCAGTCCAGGCTGACGTGGAATCGCGAACTTTTCTTTATAGGGCGATCGAATCAGCCCGATAGTATTGAAAGAAAACTGACTCATTGTTGAGAAACGTTTAACGCGGAACCTTTACATACCGCTTGCTGGTAGCAACTCGGTGTGTCTGTCACGATTTCGCATTGATGCAGTAGCACGGCGTTTGCTTTCATCGTCGATGCTTTTATTTGCATGCGTTTACGCGCCGTTGCCAAATTAGGTGCAGCGTCTTGAGCTGTGGCCTGACAAACGCTGCCGGTCACTTCCCCTAAATCACGAAAAGGTTTGCCGACCAAGTCTTCTGCATTTTCATAGACTTTGACTGGACGAGCTCGTTGCTGAGTGGTTTTTGTCGTTTTGGTTGTATTCGTCTGTGTTTTCACAGGTTCAACGGGTGTCTTAGTTTCTGATTTTGTGTGCAGCAAAGAGCAGCCGGACAAAGCCAAGGAGGCAGCGAGCAAGCATAAAGGTAATGCGCGCATAAATATTTCCTGATTTTTATAAAGAGGTTGCTATTGAATCAAGGTATGACAGAAATGACAAGACGGGCATAAGCCCGTCTTGAAGATATTACTCGATATATTGAGTAGAGCAATTACCAGCCTTTAACTGCGCCGCCGTTAAAGATTTTGTTTGCGGCTTCGTAGACTTCATCGGACTGATACGCTTGAACAAATTTCTTCACGTTTTCCGCATCTTTGTTGTCCTCACGGGCAACGATCAGGTTTACGTATGGAGAATCTTTATCTTCGACAAAAATACCATCTTTTGCTGGAGTCAGCCCAATCTGGCTAGCATAGGTCGTATTAATAACGGCCAGTGCGATTTGAGCGTCATCCAGAGAGCGTGGCAGTTGTGGAGCTTCCAACTCGACCAATTTCAGCTTCTTCGGATTCTCGGTTACATCTAGCACGGTTGGCAGTAAGCCGATACCATCTTTCAGCTTTATCAAGCCCACTTTTTGCAGCAGCAGCAGAGAACGGCCAAGGTTAGTTGGGTCGTTTGGTAATGCGACCTGAGAACCGTCCTGCAGCTCGCTCAGAGATTTGATTTTCTTTGAATAGCCCGCGATTGGGTAAACGAAGGTGCTGCCAACTGGAACCAGTTTGTAGCCACGATCTTTGATCTGCTGATCCAGATAAGGTTTATGTTGGAAAGCATTCGCGTCGATATCACCTTTACTCAGTGCTTCGTTTGGCAAAACGTAGTCGTTAAAGGTAACCAGCTCTACATCAAGGCCATATTTGTCTTTGGCAACTTTCTGCGCAACTTCAGCAACCTGCTGTTCTGCACCGACAATAACGCCCACTTTAATATGGTTTGGATCTTTTTCTTCCTGACCACAGCCCGCCAGCGCCAGAGAACCCAGAAGTGCGCCAACGACAGCAATCGACTTAAACTTTAGTGACATACCCGTATCCTTCTTTTGACTTGTTCTTGAGACATTGTTTTTGAGACGTTGTTTTTGAAACATCGTATGGCGCGGCATAGCAAGCGCCGTTTTTATTATTAGGACTGCTTTATTTGTGACTAACCGCTTTAACGATACGATCGCCACTAAATTGGATCAGATACACTAAAATGACTAACAATACCAATACCGTATTCATCACGGTTGCGTCATATCCGATATAACCATACTGATAACCAATCTGTCCTAAACCACCGGCTCCTACGGCACCGCCCATCGCTGAATAGCCGACTAGGGTAATCAGTGTGATGGTTGCAGCGTTAACTAGCCCAGGTAATGCTTCAGGCAGCAGAATTTTGCTAATAATCTGCATCGGCGTTGCGCCCATGGCTCGCGAGGCTTCAATTAGGCCTGTTGGAATTTCTAACAACGCATTTTCAACCATACGCGCGATGAACGGAGCCGCGCCAACGGTTAAGGGAACCAATGCTGCTTGCAAACCGATAGACGTTCCAACGATGATACGAGTGAACGGAATCATCCAAACCAGTAAGATAATGAATGGAATGGAACGGAAAATATTAACCAATGCGGAAAGAAGGCTATATAGCTTGGCATTTTCCCAGATCTGACCCGGACGCGTAATATAAAGAAGTACGCCCACGGGCAGACCGATAACAAAGCCAAAGAAGCCAGATACAAAGGTCATGACGACGGTTTCCCAAATGCCTCGGCCCATCAACCACATCATTGCCTCAGACATAACCCAGTACCTCTACTTTCACTTGATGATTCTTGAAAAATTCAATAGCAGATAACGCGTCAGCATCATCTCCGTGCAGTTCTGCCAACATAACGCCGAATTTTACACCGCCGGCATAATCCATTTGAGAGCTTAATATACTGATATCTACATTGAAGCGACGCACTGCTTGAGAGATCAGTGGTGCATCGACGGATTGCCCAGTGAATTCCAAACGCAATAACGGCTGAGTATCCGGTTTACGATCTGGCGTCATGCGTGCTGCGAAATCGTCTGGAATATCCAAATGCAGCGTTGAGTGAATGAACTGCTGTGCCAGTGGGGTCTTAGGATGTGAGAACACTTCACCCACGGTACCTTGCTCAATCAATTGGCCATCACTAATTACGGCAACTTGATCGCAGATACGTTTCACCACGTCCATCTCATGGGTGATTAATAGAATTGTTAAGCCTAGGCGACGGTTAATATCTTTTAGTAGTTCTAATATAGAACGCGTTGTCGCAGGGTCGAGCGCGCTAGTTGCTTCGTCACACAACAATACTTGTGGGTTACTGGCTAAGGCGCGAGCGATAGCGACACGTTGCTTTTGTCCCCCCGACAAATTTGCAGGATAAGCGTCTTTTTTATCACTTAAACCAACCAGATCCAGTAATTCGCTGACGCGACGTGTTATCTCGTCGCGTGGCGTATTATCGAGTTCCAGAGGCAGGGCAATGTTTCCTGCAACAGTACGAGATGAAAGAAGATTAAAGTGCTGGAAGATCATGCCAATCTGGCGACGAGCCTTGGTCAATGCGCTTTCAGAAAGTGCTGTCATATCCTGATCGCCAACGAGGACTGTGCCGCTGGTTGGACGTTCCAGCAGATTCACGCAGCGGATAAGCGTACTTTTACCGGCACCGGAAGAACCGATGACGCCATATATTTGTCCGGCAGGGACGTGCAGTGACACGTCTGATAGCGCTTTAATTTGGCGCTGCCCCTGCTGAAAAACTTTGGTGATATTTGTAAGTTTAATCATTTTTATATTTTTACTTTTGGTATTGCCCGTGGCAGATAAAAAGCAAACTTTGGGAAGGTCCAAAGTATTGAACTGGATGTTAAGGCGTCTAGACGTCTAAGTCAACAGAAGTCGAGTGAGTTAGATGCTCTCTCTTTAGCGCAAATCATGCGATACTTAGCAGCAACTAACGCCATAAGGAGTGAATATCTGTGGCCCAGCTTGTTCCTGCAATTTTTTTAGATCGTGATGGCACGATTAATGTCGATCACGGATATGTTCATGAAAGCGATAACTTCCAGTTTATAGACGGCGTAATTGACGCAATGGCTGAACTGAAAAAGATGGGCTTCGCCTTGGTTTTGGTCACGAATCAATCAGGCATTGCTCGCGGTATGTTTACCGAAGATCAGTTCATGCATCTTACCGAATGGATGGATTGGTCACTGGCCGATCGCGGCGTTGATTTAGACGGCGTCTACTATTGCCCACATCATCCGGAAGGGACGGTAGAAGAATTCCGTCAGGCGTGCGATTGCCGCAAACCACAGCCAGGCATGTTGCTGTCTGCTCAAGAAGAGCTAAATATCGATATGAGCGCTTCCTATATAGTAGGCGACAAAATTGAGGATTTGCTCGCGGGTGAGGCTGCAGGAGTGGCGACTAAAATTTTAGTTCGCACGGGGAAGCCAGTCACACCAGAAGCAGAATCTAAGGCTGATTTTGTGATTAATAGCCTTGCAGATTTGCCAAAAGTGATAAAACAGCGGTTTTAGTGCTCGATATGGCTGAAAATGAGCCAAATAGAAAAAAAAGTTAAATTAGGGGTTGTCAGCCTGCGAGAACTCCCTATAATGCGCCTCCATCGACACG
>ERZ827496.267-NODE-267-length-77211-cov-42.579475_pt1 | contig 77211 bp, 48 predicted proteins | sample MGYA00519769_ERZ827496 | MGnify/ENA primary metagenome ERZ827496 (study PRJEB31778, sample SAMEA3449327) | human gut metagenome | biome: human gut; feature: human-associated habitat; material: faeces | place: United Kingdom | collected 2010/2012 ...
TAAGCCTGTCGCTAGCGTTCATCCTGAGCCAGGATCAAACTCTTCGTTGTTGATTGTATCTTATTTTTACTTCTTCTCGGAAATAATGTTTTGAATACGACCGTGCACCCATTATATAAGGTGTCGGACACAACCGATTAGCTGAAACCCGTCTCTCCGGTATTTGAATCGCTGATTTACTGTTTCGTCTTTAACCTGTCATTCGGAATCTTGACGAGAGGCTCGGTTCCTTGTTACCTTGCTTCTCTAATGCATTTGCATTTGTCAAAATCTTCCTTTTCGCAAATATTTCAATGATCTCACGCCGCTCACTCGCGGCCGTTTCAGTCTTGCTTTCAGACCCGTTTTGTTTTTGAGCCAAAAGCGATGCAAAGTTACGACCATTTTTTGAACTGTGCAAATTTTCAAGCATTTTTTTGAAAACTTTTTTCAGCGGTCGGCTCCGTCGGAGCGTCGGCCAGGGTCGTTTTCCCTTTTGCGGTTGCAAAGGTACTGCTATTTGCCGAACTGGCAAAATATTTCACAGGAAAAATTCAAACAACTTTTCACAGGTTTTCACACACCACTGGCACACAACCACTTACACCAAAAACTTTTTCACACACCAAAACCGCACCAAAAAAGCAATGTGCGAGCCACCCCGCGACCCACACATTATATAATATAGAAAACGAATTTTTCGCTATTTTTTCTCGGTGCCGTTATTTGGCAGCTCTTTGATGTAAACATCTTGCTGCGGGAACGGAATTTCGATGTTATGCTCTTGAAGAGTTTGGTAAATCACCTCCTTCACATGAGCAATAAATTTCACTTTTTCCACAACGAGCACCCAAATCGCAACATTCAAATTCACGCTGCTATCGCCAAAATCGCTAAAAAGCACCAGCACATCGTGTCCATTGTGCATATCCATCACATTGCGGCCGTATTTGTCGGTATATTGCAGGCGCAGCACCGCATCACGCAAAATTTTGCGCACTTGCTCCACATTCACGCCGTACGCAACGCAAACAGGTACTTTTATCAACTCGTAGGAGTTGTTGCGCGTAAGGTTACGGAAATTGTTGGCAAATAATGTGGAGTTGAGGAACGACATCACGCAGTTGTCGTTGGTGACCACCTGCACACTCTGGTAAGTGATGCTCTCCACCTTTCCTTGCACGCCATCGCACTCAATCCAGTCGCCCACACGCAGACGGCCAGCCATCAGCGATATGCCATAGAAGAAGTTGTTGAGCAAGTCCTTCATTGCAAAACCGATACCAGTTGCCAAACCTGCCGTGACGAGCGAAATGCCCGATTTCGGAATCTTGAGCAAAATAAATGCCAAAATCACGAAAAGTCCCCACACGATGATACCTATCACATTATAACCCAAAGTGAGGTTAATTTCGTTGGGTCGCACCGTTTCTTTACCCGTCTTGCGACGCAAACGTCGATAACTGAAGAAGCGGAACAACGCCTTGAACAGATAGTTGAAGTAACGGAACAGGAAGAACGCCGCCGCCAAAACCACCAATTTGGCTATCGAGAGCTGGATGACATTCGGAATGTCGAAGAAATTATAAAGGAATATGTCGCGACACGTTTCCGACAGGTTGAACACGTTGGCAGCCAGCCAAATGCTGAGCAGTAGCGTGTAGGCACCGGTAATGGGCACAAATGCCATGTGAATGAAGTCGAAAAACCAAGTGCGATAAATGTAGTCGCCATTGCGCAAACCCTGGGCTATCTCGCTCAATTTTGCGCCACCAGCGCGCAGGGTGTCGTAGAGACGCGCCTTCTCGTAGATGTCGAGCAGTCGGAACAACGCAATCACGCCTTGAATGGCTGTGAGCTGGAACAACCACCAAATCACCACCTCTACCGACATCAAAGTGCGGCCAAACCAAGTGAGCAAGGTGGCTATCAGTATCACAGCAAACGAGAGCCACGCATAAATGCGATCGGTCTGCGGCAACTGTGGCTCGGAAGTGAGCGGATCGTCGATTTCTGCTTGCGATGGCGCCTTCTTGCGAACTTTGAACACCGATGCCAACCCCTTTGCCACAATGGTGTCGTCGGCCACAAGGGCTTCAATCTGCTTTCTGATGGTGCGATCTTTCCTTCGCTCCTCTGCCTCGTTCACCTCTATCACCACGCCATCATCGTCGTCGGTCTCGTCATCTTCTTCTGATTGCTCTTCAGCATCGGCGGCAATGATTTCGCTCTCACGCAGTTTGCCGGAGTGGCGGCGAACGGCGCGCCATTGCCATACGAGGAAAAACAGCACGATGGGTGGAAACACCAAGTTGACCACGCTATTCGGAATAAACACGATGCGGAAAAGAATAATCACCAAACCAAGCACCAGCATTGGCATATACACGCAGAAGCCGTGCCTCATCTGATTGTAGCGCAAACGAAGCAGCAGCGAAAAGGTGATGGCTACCAGCAGCACGGCATAATCCACCAACAGGTGCGATGCCATGATGAAGAAATTGTTGTAAAGGCGGCCGCGCAGCAGCATGATGGTGACCACAAACAGCAATGCCGCCATGGCAAACATTACAGCGGGCTTGATTTTGTCCATTTTCGCAAAACGCATCGCACGCACCTCATTGGTGCCGAAGTTAACCCACTTCAACCTCTTCAAAACGTAATAGAGCAACTTGGTAAGCAAAAAGCCCAAAACAAACGACAACACAAGATAAAAGACCACAAAGATTACGAAGCCCACAATCACGGAGCCTCGCCACTGGCTCTTGGCAAAGCGCGATTCATTGCCAAGGTTGTATTTGTTGGTCACATCGAGCTTGGCCCGGTCGATGTTGTGACCGAAATTGCCCAAAATTTCGAAATAAGTGCTGCCGTTGTCACGGAAAATAGAACTTTGAATATCGTCGTAGCGCTTTTGCGCATAGGTGTTCAGTTTCCCCAAAATGGTTGACACGTGCGAGAAAGCGATGCTGTCGGCAGTAATCAGACGCTGCGTTTTCACAATATTGTCGCGAAGTTGCATGGCGCTTTGAATACATGCGGCACGATCGGCTTGTGCGGAAAGCGAAAGCGTGTCGGGCGTGTGAAGTCGGCGTTTGCCTTTCATTTGAATCAAGGCAGGCGGCAGACATTTCAAACTGAAAATCAGCCCATCGTAACGCTTGATTTCACTGGTGATTCGAGCATTAATCAGGTCGTATGGCTTTTTGTTGACCGTCATAAAGTTGCGATACAGTTCCGTGGCCTCATTGCAGGCGTAAGTGAGGTCGAACACATAATCGGGATTTTGCGAATACAGCATCAGCGACACCTCGCCACACCGGTCCATAGTAGATTTCAGCGTTTTCTTCTGACTCGCGTTATACTGGCGGTACCGCGCCATGTTCTGCTGCTGCTTCTTGATGGCCTGGTCGAGCTCGCCACGAAGCACTACCAGAGTCTCGTCAAGATTTTTCTCGTTCAGCACAGCTTTCGATGGCACCGCCAGCATCAAAGCGCACACCACCAATAATATCTTCTTCATCATGTGATTTACTTTTTAAAATCCTTGACTTATTCAGCTGAGGCGGAAAACTAAGCGGAGACGGCCGTCTTTGTAGCGGGTGCTACTGATGCGGAAAGCACCGATTTCGGCAGTGTGACTCACATGGTCGCCAGCGCACAAGCAGTGGTCGTAGTCGCCCACGCTCACCACACGCACCACATCGGAGGCACCATCGGGCAGTCGCTTCAGGTCGAAGCGGTCGGCAGCCTCTTGCTGGGTAACGAAACTGAACGTAACGGGCATGTCGGCGGCAATCACCTCGTTGACGCGCGCCTCAACGGCAGCCACTTCCTCGGCAGTGAGTGCGCGAGGGAAATCGTAATCGAGTTTCGACTTGGTGCGCTCCACATGTGCGCTCACGGCACGGCCGCAGCCGAACATCTTCACCATTGTGCCGTTTAAAATATGCTCTGCTGTGTGCATTGGCGGATATTCCGCCTTGTTATGCTGATTGAGTACAGGTTTTTCTTCCATAAAGAAATATTTATAATATTTAGAGTTTCTAATTTAGGTGATATATTGGTCATAGCCTTTGAACAATGCCAAAGGCATGTCCCACATTTGGGCGAAATCGCCATTTCTTCCACTACTGCTTCATCAGTTTTTTGGCGGCGGCGAGGCATTTGCGGCGGTCGCGGTCGGTGAACTGGGGGTGACGGAAGGTGCCGGCTTTTTGTATGGTTTTCACCGTTTTGAAACCACTCCAGCCCAAAATCTCCTTCAATGCGCACACCACGCCACGAGTTTGGTTGGCGAGGATATTGAAAGGCCACATCGTGCTCGATGCCGTGACTATCACGCAGCGTTTACCCTTGTGCAAGGGCTTTGGCACGGCTAGGTTGTTCTCCCCCATCATGCCATACACGATGCGGTCGAAAAGCAATTTGAGTGTGCCGGGCATATTGCCCCAATAGCACGGAGCGCCCACCACCAGTGCATCGCAAGCCTGAATAAGGGCGAGCACACGATGGGCATCGTCGGCAGGCAGCACGCATTTGAGCGAACTTCGGCACTTCATGCACGCCATGCAAGGCTTCACGCTCAGGTTTTGCACCCATACGCTCTCCACCTCAGCACCCTGCGCCTCGCACTCCTGCTGAATCACTTGAAGCATGGTGGCGATATTGCCGCCAATGCGTGGACTTGCATTCAGAATCAGAATTTTCATTTCCGTATCTTCATCATTAACGTGCAAATGTAATAAAAAAACACGGGATGGCAAATTTGGAGAAGGAGTTAAGAAGTTAGGAAGTTAAAGAAGATTTTTTGGGAAGTTAAGAAGATTATTTTGGAAGTTAAGAAGTCAGGAAGTTAAGAAGTTAAGACGATGGCTTTGTGGCATGGCACGAAAGGACGAAAAAAGACACCTATTTAATCCATTTTTACCCAATTAACACCGAAAAAATAAAAATAGGTGAAAATAGGATTTAATGGATTAAATAGGTGTATTGATTTCGGACTTATCAGACTTATCGGTCCCCTAACTCGTTAACTCGTAGACCTGTTGACTCGTTGACTCGTTGACTTTTTCACCCCACGGCACCTTCTGGCCCCCATTGGGCGGTGAGGTCGTTGAGGTATTTCTTTGCAGAAGCATCGGGCATCTCTTGAATGGCATCGTAAAGCACACCCTTATCGGTCCATTCCTTTGTGATACATTCGTGGAGTGCTTCGATGAGTGCCGCAGGCTTGTGCACCGCAATGTATTGCAGCAACTGCTGAGTGCGGCCTCTCATAAAGTTCATCACCATAGTCATCACAGGCTCTTTGGTATTCTCGCGGTTGAAGTATGTGCTTGCCAAATTGTCGAGCGTGGCGAGTGCCTCCATATCGTTGTAGGAGTAGTAGTTCACATCGTAAATCGACTCCACTTCGGGAGTGGGTTCGTAGTATTCACCTGCTTGCTTGCCCTTCAGAGGCTTGACGTCAATTTTGTTGAGTTTGATGATACCGTCGGCTGTGATTGCAAAATTGTAGTCACGCTCCTGGCTCCATACAGATTTTCCATCTAAATTGCGACCATTTTTGCGATGCAGCACGAAGCCGTCGGCACTGAATGTGGCACGGCAATGGTCGTAGGTTTGAATCTGACCTTCAATGTTTTCGCCGTCCCACTCCTGGGTAAACTCCCACGATGGCGTGGTGGCAATATCGCGCAAGTCGCCCTTTTCGGCATTGTAGGTGGCGAGAATCAACTCGTGTCCATCACCCACTTCGTGCCAGAACACCAGCATCACATTGTCGGCAAAAGCCTTAGCGCCCACCACAAATGGTGCGCTGCCCTCGCCCAAGTCGATAAGCGGAACGCCGCCGAGCAACTGTTTCACCTGCTTGTCGGTGAGCCTCACCTCCTTGCCCTGCCCTGCATCGGTGGCAAAAATTTTGGTGTCGTACTCGGTGCCGATAGCCACCTTGCTCACATCCAGCCCCATGGCTTTGAGGAATGGCACTTCGGCAAGATTCACAGCCTGCTGTGGCTGCTCGCTCACTGCATTACTCGCCTCTGATTTAGAACCTTTACATGCTGTTGCCATCATCGAACTACATACGATTAAGGCCAAGATTATCAATCTATTCATAATCATTATTGGTTTTCAATTAGTTAATAATAATGCAAATATAAACATTTTTCCCATTTCCACCAAAAGCCCCCAAAAAAATGCAAGCATCTTTTTGGTTTTAGTGGAAAATCTCTGGGGATAGATTATGCATTGTTGCCAAATCGTGAATAGAATCAAAAACAAAAACATTAAAAACAGCCTTGGAGCAACGTGGAATGCTTCGCATTTGGCGGTGCGACTGTGCGCTTTGCGTCATTGGAAACGAGTTTCCATGCCGCCAACCACACAATCCCTCCGCCACCCTCTTACGAGGGCTATCCACTTTGCCCCAAGGATAAAAACCGCTCGCCGTTTCACGGCGAAAAACCCCTGATAGTAAAATGATTTCTTAAAAAGAGGTTGTATCAATCTCAAAAATGATTTTGCATGGTAGGGACGCGATACTTCGCGTCCACGCCAAATGGTTGATATTCAACAGAATATTACGGTTATGAGCGGACGTGAAGTATCACGTCCCTACCGGGTTTTTCGCCGAAGGCGAGCGGTTTATCCTTTTGGCGATGCCACCGCCCTCGCTGGAGAGGGCGACGTTGGTGATGTGGTATGGCTGATTTAAGCCGAGGCTTGAAATCAGACATGCGGCAGCACTAACGACAGGTGCGAAGTACTGGCATTGCTAAAAGGCTGTTTTTTATGTTTTTGTTTCAGCCCCCAGTATTTATTCACTGAACCATCTTTTTTAGGGAAAGACGGAGAGGATTATTAATAACTAATGTGGTGCATCTCTGTTTTATCAGGAAATGCACCACATTGGAAAGGGGTATTATTATTGGATTATTTTTCTTCGGGGAATTTGTTGGGGTATTGGAGCTGCTGGCGGGGGCGGCGAAGTGCACGCACTATCAGCCACACGCCAAGGGCGATGAATGGAATGCTCAGCAGCTGGCCCATGTCCATACCGCACATGGCACGCATTTCCACTTCCCACGGCTCTTGCACATTCTTCACAAACTCCACCAAGAAGCGCGCGCCGAATATGCCGAGCATAAACACGCCGAAAATCAAGCCCGGTCGCTCTTGCTCATTGCGCTTCCAGTAGAGCCACATCACCACAGCGAATGTAATCAAATATGCGAGTGCCTCGTAGATTTGCGTAGGGTGGCTTGGCACAGAGAATTGCGCCTCGGCACCTGCAAGGTATTGAGGAATGTTTTCAATAAATCGAAAGCCCCAAGGCAGGTCGGTGGGTCCGCCGTAAATTTCGTGGTTAAACAGGTTACCCATACGAATCAGCGCAGCCACCACGCCCACAGGCACCACCACACGGTCGAATGTCCAGAGCATGGAGCGCTTGGTCACGAATTTGCTGTAGAGCCAAATGGCAAACATGATGCCCAACACGCCTCCGTGGCTCGCCAATCCGCCTTCCCAGATTTTGGGAATGTCGGCAAGGTGATGGCTGTAGTATGCCCAGTCGTAGAAAATCACATGCCCCAGTCGGGCACCCACCACTGTGGCTACAATCACATATATAAAGAGTTTCGACACCCACGATTCGGGCACGCCTTCGTGGCGGAACTCACGCCACACCACTTCGTAGCCAAACCAGAAGCCGATGGCAAACATCAGCCCATACCAGCGCACGGTCACGAAACCACTATAAATCTCAGGACTCGCAGTCCAAGTAATAAAGTCAAGCATCGGAAATATTTTGTTTATGCCGTTATCAGTTTGTCTTGCTCATTGGCGCAAGAGGGGAAATTTACCTTTTGCGGTTGGGGTCGCAGGTGAGACCCACGCCCAACTTGCGGAATATTTTGCGGTCCACCTCGTTGAGCATCACGGTGCTGTGCATCTGGCAGCCTTCAAGTTGTGGAAGCACTTCCAGCGCATGGCGGCAGTCTTCATCTTGGGTGCTGAGCACCGAGAGCGCCACAAGCACCTCATCGGTGTGCAGGCGGGGGTTTCTGCCACGCAAATACTCGATTTTGGTGTGCTGAATTGGTTCAATCAGGCTTTGTGGAATCAACTTCTTGCCATGGTCGATGCCTGCCAAGTGCTTGGTGGCGTTGAGAATGAGCGCCGCACTCGGTCCGAGCAAGTCGCTCTGCTCCGAGGTGATGATGGTGCCGTCGAGCAGTTCGATGGCGGCGGTAGGCATTCCGAGCGACTGTTCGCGGCGTTCGCGAGCCGCAACGGTGGTTTTGCGGTAAGCCGTGTTGATATTCGCCTGCTTAAACAGGAGCGCAATCTTCTTCACCTCGCTATCGTTGCCCTCGCCTTCAGCCAGTTCGTTGAGCGCGGTGAAATAGCGACGGATAATCTCGTCTTTAGCGGCTTTGCAGCACACCTCGTCGTCGCTGATGCAGAAGCCAATCATATTCACGCCCATATCGGTAGGCGACTTGTATGGGTTTTCGCCGTAGATACCCTCAAACAGCGCATCGAGCACGGGGAAGATTTCCACATCGCGGTTATAGTTGATGGCTATCTTATTGTAGGCTTCGTAGTGGAATGGGTCAATCATGTTCACATCGTTGAGGTCGGCAGTTGCTGCCTCGTAGGCGATGTTCACGGGGTGCTTCAGCGAGAGGTTCCACACCGGGAAGGTCTCAAACTTCGCATATCCAGCCGTCACGCCACGCTTATGCTCCTGATAAAGCTGGCTCAAGCACACCGCCATCTTGCCGCTACCCGGTCCGGGAGCAGTGACGATGACCAGCGGACGCGTGGTCGGCACATAATCGTTTTTGCCGAATCCCTCATCCGAGTCGATGAGTTCCACATTATTAGGATAGCCCTCAATGGTGTAGTGCACGTATGAGCGAATGCCCAGGCGTTCCAGTTTCTGGCGATAGGCGTCGGCACTGCCCTGCCCATTGTAGTGCGTGATCACCACGCTGCTCACCACAAAGCCACGATTCATAAATTCCTCGCGCAGGCGAAGCACGTCCACGTCGTAGGTGATGCCGAGGTCTTGGCGCACCTTATTCTTCTGAATGTCCACTGCGCTAATCACAATCACAATTTCAGCACTATCGCTAAGCTGCTGAAGCATTGTGAGTTTACTGTCGGGCTTAAAGCCGGGCAGCACGCGCGACGCATGATAGTCGTCGAAGAGTTTACCACCAAGTTCGAGGTAGAGCTTGTTTCCAAATTGAGCGATACGCTCCTTAATGTGTTCGGATTGAATTTTAACGTATTTGTCGTTGTCGAAGCCGTATTTCATAATTTTCAGATTGTGCGAATGCAGATTAAAATACGGGGTACAAATTTACTATTTTTTTCGCTCATTGCCAATATTCGGCAGAAAAAAAGCAAACCGACCGCACCAAAATCAAGCGCGAAGAAAAAATATTTCCAAAGGAGTGTGGAATTGGCACGATTTATGCTTAATCGTAAGGCGTAAGCGTTTCACGTTTCACATCCAACTTAATTACCCTAATCACACCATTGAAAAGCAACTCAAAACATTCCGCCACGGTGTCGCGTCCCTCCATTCGGCGCAACACCGTAAATTTTACGCACGCGCGCGATGCGCAAAGTCAACAAGCCAACGAGTCAACAGGTCAACAAGTTTTCGAGCCTTCGAGTTATCGAAATTTCGAGAGCCAAAGCCATCGTCTTAACTTCTTTAACTTCTTAACTTCTTAACTTCTAAAAATTCTAACTTCTAATTTCTAATTTCTGACCAGTGTTTCGCCAAGTTGTTATCTATCAATACTATTGTTGGTTTTCGGCAATTTTTTGGATGCGTGGAGTTTGCAAAAATGTTCACCACTATCCACATGAAAGAAAGGAAAGTTTTCCAAAAAATTTTTTATTTACTTGATTTTTAATTGGTTATTTTTTAAATTAACAAAAAAAGTTTTCCAAAACGAAAATTGTTAATAACTTTTCGGTAATTTTTGTTGCATAATCAGAAAGCTTTAAATACCTTTGCAAATACATAATTCAAGCCCACAAATCGGTGGACTTTTATTACGCAAAACACAACAAATAAAACAACCCTATCAATATAGCATTTTCCACTATGATTCAAACCGTACTCAAACGCGACGGCCGACAAGTAGGCTACAACGAAGAAAAAATCAAGGCTGCGATTCGCAAGGCGATGATAGCAGCAGAAGTAAACGACGACGAAGCGCTCATTCAGCGCATTGCCGACCGCATCGGTATGCGAGGCAAAAGCCAAATGACCGTGGAGGCAATCCAAGACATGGTGGAAAACGAATTGATGAAGAGCCCCTACAAGCAGGTGGCGCGCACCTACATCAAATATCGCCACTCGCGCAATGTGGCGCGCAAAGCCGGCACCGCCAACGTGTTCAAGGAAATCATCAACGCCAAAAACAACGACATCACTCGCGAAAACGCCAACATGAACGCCGACACCCCTGCCGGTATGATGATGAAGTTTGCCAGCGAAACCACCAAACCGTTTGTCGACGACTATTTGTTGAGCGAGGAAGTGCGCGAGGCTGTAGCCGACAATGTGCTCCACATCCACGACAAGGACTACTACCCCACCAAGAGCCTCACTTGCGTGCAGCACCCTCTCAACAAGGTGCTGGAAAACGGCTTCGTGGCTGGTCATGGTGAAAGCCGCCCCGCCAAGCGTATCGAAACCGCAAGCGTGATTGCATGTATCTCGATGGAGACTGCGCAAAACGAGATGCACGGTGGTCAGGCAATACCTGCGTTTGACTTCTATTTGGCTCCATTCGTCCGCAAAAGCTATATTGAGGAGGTGAAGAATGTGGAAGCCCTCACCGGCAGCGACCTCAGCAGCCTTTACGACGCCGAAATCGACGACTTCATCGAAAAGCCTCTCGATTTCCTCACTGGCGAACAGCGCGCGCAGCAGCACGCCATCAACCGCACCGTGAGCCGTGTACACCAAGCCATGGAGGCGTTTATCCATAATATGAACACCATACACTCCCGTGGTGGCAACCAAGTGGTGTTTAGCTCCATCAACTACGGTACCGACACCAGCGCAGAAGGCCGCTGCATTATCCGCGAACTTCTCCGCAGCACCTACGAGGGTGTGGGCAACGGCAGCACTGCCATCTTCCCTATCCAAATCTGGAAGAAGAAGCGTGGCGTGAGCTACCTCCCCGGCGACCGCAACTACGACCTGTACCAATATGCGTGCAAGGTGACCGCTCGCCGTTTCTTCCCTAACTTCGTGAACCTCGATGCCACTTTCAACCAACACGAACTTTGGCGCGCCGACGATCCCGAACGCTACAACTACGAAATCGCTACAATGGGTTGCCGCACCCGCGTGTTTGAAAACCGCTTCGGTCCTAAGACCTCTATCGGCCGTGGCAACATCTCGTTCAGCACCATCAATATTGTGCGCCTTGCCATCGAATGTATGGGCGTGAAAAATAAGGAAGACCGCGAAAACCTGTTCTTCGCAAAACTCGACAAGGCTCTCGAAGTGACTGCCAAGCAGCTCCACGAGCGCTTCCAGTTCCAAAAAACCGCTATGGTGAAGCAGTTCCCTCTGCTCATGGCACAGCTGTGGAACGGTGCTTCCGAACTCAAGCCTAACGACACCATCGAGAGCGTAATCAACCAAGGCACTCTCGGCATCGGTTTCATCGGTTTGGCTGAATGTTTGATTGCCCTCGTGGGCAAGCACCACGGCGAAAGCGAGGAGGCACAAAAGCTCGGTCTGAAGATTGTAACCTACATGCGCGACCGTGCATTGAGTTTCTCGGAGCAATATCAGCACAACTACAGTATTCTTGCCACCCCAGCCGAGGGCTTGAGCGGCAAGTTCACCAAGCGCGACCGTAAGGACTTCGGCGAAATCCCTGGCGTGACCGACAAGGCATACTACACCAACTCCAACCACGTGCCTGTATATTACAGATGCAGCCCTAAGCACAAGGCTGAAGTGGAAGCACCATACCACGATTTGACCCGTGGCGGTCATATCTTCTATGTGGAAATCGACGGCGATGCCACCCACAACCCTGAAGCCATTGCCAACGTGGTGGACTTGATGGACAAGTACAACATCGGCTACTGCTCCGTGAACCACAACCGCAACCGCTGTATGGACTGTGGCTACGAAGACGCTACCGAAGACCTGAAGGAATGTCCACACTGCCACAGCACAAGAATCGACAAACTCCAACGCATCACCGGCTACCTCGTGGGCACCACCGACCGCTGGAACTCCGGCAAGCTCGCCGAACTCAACGACCGCGTAGTGCATAAATAAGGACAGAGGTTAGAAGTTAGATATTAGAAGTTAGACATTAGATATTAAGAGGTTAAAAGTTTTTTACCAAAGGCGATAGTGCCGTCTTAACTTCTTCAACTTCTTAACTTCTTAACTTCTTCAACCCCTTAACTTCTTAAAAAAATTCGAAACATCACATTTAATGAGATACTTAAAGATAGTCCCGGGGACATCGGTTGATGGACCGGGACTTCGTACATCGGTTTATTTCGCAGGGTGTTCGCACCACTGCCACGGATGCCACAACGAGCATTCGTGGGACTTTATGGGCGGTGAGCAAATCGCCCCAGATGCACTGTTGCAAAAACTGCTCGAAAACGAGGAACCTGTCACCCTGTCGGGCGGCGACCCGCTCCAGCAGCCTCACGACGAACTGCTCGCTCTGCTCAAGGGACTGAAAGCCCACAATGTGAATGTGTGGTGCTTCACAGGCTACACCTTCGAGCAACTGCTCACCAATCCCCAGCACAAGGAACTTCTCGGCTACATCGACGTGCTGGTTGACAGTCCATTCATCTTGGAGCAACGCGACACCACCCTACGCTTCCGAGGCAGCACCAACCAGCGCATCCTCGACGTAAGGGCATCCCTCGCCGTCAGCCGCCCCGTCCTCACCCCCTACCAAGAAAGCCCCATATTATAGCTGAAATCTGCGATCATTGCTATCGGCAGCGCCTCTCTCCGTTAATTACGCAGAAATACATTACACAACCACATTCAGACGGGAAAAATGTATTATATTTGCGCATATTCTTAAGGAGTTAAGTCAATATACGGAGATTAGCAGAAAATAAAATATGAAATACGGTCTATCTATAGCACTTGCGCTGTTATGGTTTGCGTTCTCCACAAGCTATGCACAAACGCATCTTACCGATTGGAAAAATCTAAACAGTAAAAGCACTATCACGTGCATCACCCACAACACGGACTACCTCTACGCATCTACCATGGGAGGCGGCATAGTACAAATCAATAAGCGCACTGGCGAGCAACACTGCATTGACCATGCACAAGATGGGCTTCCTGATAATTATGTACTTTCAGTCACATTGCATAACAACGAGTTATGGACCACAAACCGTTTTTATGGTATATCGCAACGCGCCAATAACCGCTGGTTCAGCCACACTCTGCCAATACTGGCTTCCGCACAAACCAATGGTTTCATAGCATCGCCTTCGACGGCAACACTACATGGGTAGGTGGTTTGTTGGCACTCTACGAAATGCGCGATGGAAAAGTAGTAAACACCTACGATGTGAATCCACTAAGCAACCACTGCATTGTAACCGCCATTGCTTTTGACCAAACGAACAACTATGGTTCACGGTCTATGACTACAGACGAAAATACGCCCTTTGCACGTTAGACAAAAGTTCAGGGATGGTGGTCGATAAATGCAACGACTATGGCGACGCTTATGCTTTGGCTGTGGATAACGACAACACACTGTGGGTTGCCACCAAACAGGGATTACTCCACTACACTGACCAATCACAAACCCTATTCAACTCTTCCAACACATCCCTCACAGAGGACGCAGTTTTCGATGTAAAAATTGATGAGCGAAACAATATTTGGTTCATAACCGACCATAATTTGTGCTGTTACAACCGCACCACGTTCACTACATACCCTATCCCTTATTCTGACGACTTCTTGCGTTGCTTTGACATCGACGGCAAAGACATTTATGTCGGCACTCATCAACATGGTATGCTCTCCCTAACAAACAATGCCCTTACCCCTATCACCTACACTTTTCCTAACGCTCCAACGTCATCTATGCGTGGTGGTTGCGTGGACAAACAAGGGCGTTTTTGGGCAGGGACTATGACAGGAGCATTTGCCTATAACCCAACTGACGGCACAACAGAAATACTACCTATGCGTCAGATTGACGAGATTGTATCTGATAATAAAGGTGACGTTTGGCTAAAACCTTTCAACACGGGTGACACTTGTCTCATTGAAATAACACCCTCCGACACCATAGCATACCGATACGACCAATATCCATTCAACGACAATTACATTTGCCAAATGCGTTTCGACCACACCAATCGCCTATGGCTTGCCACCACACATGGGTTGATATTTCGCGACAACGGACAATGGCATGTCTATTCCACCACTAATTCAAATCTCCCTACCAACTATATATACAGTATAGACTTCGACAGCCAAAACAATGTTTGGTGTGGCACTTTCGGGGCAGGGCTGACCTGTTTTAACGGCACGAGCTTCACAACTTACACCACCAAACAAGGTCTTGAGTCTGATTTTGTAGCAACTGTATGTGTAGACAAAAACGATGTCGTATGGTTCAACTGTCGCAGCAGCCAATACCCAGAAATATACGGTTTGGGGTTATCGTCGTTGCATAATGGACAGCTCAAAACATACACTGCCAACAACTCACAGCTTGCAAGTAACACTATATGGGACATAGAGACTGACGCAAAAAACAACCTATGGCTCGCCACTGGCGACGACAAGGGCGTTACACAGTTCGATGGCACACATTGGAACATATACAATACCGACAACTCTGGGTTGGCACTCAATGAAGCAACACATATAGCACTCGACGAGTATAATCGCCGAATTTGGTTTACATGCTACACTGGTGGTGGCGTAACGTATGCTAATTTGCAATACGACAACTCTGCTGTTACCACTTTAAACGCAAGTAAAGAACTGACCATACGTAATAATCATGTATTATTAGATCTTCCTGCCAATGTTTCTGTGTTCGATACCACAGGCCACCTTATATTATCCGACTACGGTACAAATATCGACCTCTCCAACCTCCATAGGGGCATCTATATCGTTCACACTTCCAACACAAATTACAGAGCAGCCCGAATAATCATTCCGTAGTTTTCTCAATCATTAATGATCTCCTCGTATAGATACAAGACACCCCCTATCCTCACCATATTATAATTAACAAACGATAGCATCCCATAAGATATTCCCTATTAGCATTTTAGACTTTTTGGGAATATGGGGATTTTTACTATATTTGCAAAAATAATCATTCATTTAATAATTTAATTTTTACGCTATGAACAAACTCTTCAAACTCGTGAGACATCTGACGATGTCGCTGTTTGCAATGGCAACCTTAATTGGAACAACAGCTAACGCCGAGCGTTTGCTCACCGAAAATTTTGAATACGAACTCGGAAATCTGTATTCCCAAGGCGGCTGGCTGAAATACGGCACACAAGCAGCTGGTCCAGTGCAAGTAACCAACAATGCACTCACCTACCCCGACTATCAAGACAAAGCTGTGGGCAAGGCTGTGCACCTCACCCAAGTGGCATCGGGCGAAGATTTGATGCGCGCTGTGAGCGAAACAGCCATCTCTTCTGGAAAAGTGTATCTGTCAGCATTGGTAAAAGTGAACGCTGTGGCCGACGACCAGTACTTTCTGGCGTTTATCCAGCCCACTTCTGCTGGTATCGTTGACAAAAAAACGCCACCAGAAAACACTCGCCTGATAGCATCTAAAGGCAGTGTCGACGGCAAATTTGTGTTTAAAATCTCGCGCAATAGCGCCACCTTATTCGAATCAACCGAGGAATTCGAACTTGGCAAAACCTATTTGGTGGTGATGAGTTATGAATTTAAGGAAGGCACCAAAAACGACGTGGTTCAACTTTGGGTAAACCCTGCTGTGGCAAGCACAGAACCAAAACCCAACGCTGCCATCAATTCTGCTACCCACACCGGTGCCGACATGAAGAGTTTCCAAGCCATCGAACTTCGTCAAGGTTCTTCAGCCACAAAGGTTGGACCAGAAGTGATTGTCGACGCTATTCGCGTGGGCACCGCATGGACCGACCTCTTTGATGTGGCATCTACCGAGCCAACCATGACCGTAACCCCAACCGTGGTTTACGACGGATCTGCTGTGGCAATCGGCTCAAGCACCACTTTCGCCACCTACGCTGTGGAATACGCAAACTTGGAAAATCCTATCGATGTTTACCTCACTGGTGCCAACCGCAACCAATTTGAGGTTTCTGCCGAAACTATTCCTGCTGGCAGCGGCAAAGCCACTATCACCCTCACCTACAAACCACAGGCTATAGGCAAGCACACCGCACGCATCAATTTTGAAAGCTCGGTGAGCACACTCAATACTGGTTTTGCAGCCACAGGTATCGCTTGGGATCCTGAAAATCCTCCAACGATTGTAGCCCACAGCGAAGGTTTGACTCCTTTCACCTGCAAGGCTGGCGAACAGCAAAAGCAAACCATCACCGTCACCACCTCCGACCTCCCCGACTACGGCAAGGCTGCTGTGAAAGGCTTGAGCAACGGCGCATTTATCATCAGCACCGCCACTTTGCTCAAAAACGGCAACACACAAATCAACATCACTTTCAAACCTCTCGTTCCAGGCGACTACGAGGAAGTGATTGAGTTTAGCGGTATCCAGGCTACAACCGAGACGATCCGCATCACCGGTACAGCTACCGAAAACGGCACCACCGAGGACCGCGAAGGCGACCGTCTGCCTCTCGACGATAGCAAGCCATTGGCTTCTTACGTGCAGAACTTCGACGGTGTGATCAAAAACAAGCCATTAAGCGTCGAGGGTTGGAAAAACCTTGCACAAGTGGGCAACCGCGCATGGTGGGGCTACACTTGGGCTGACGGCAACGGCGCAGCAAAGGTTACTCCTTACGATAGCAAGATGGAAGAAACCACTCCTTGCGTGATGACGCTCGTGAGCCCTGCTCTCGACTTCAAGAACACGCCAAACCCTGTGCTCACCTTCAAGGTGATGGGCACACTCATGCGTGATGGTATGGCCGACGAACTGGAAGTGTGCTACATTGAGAAAGACGGCGAAGGCATGTATGTGCAGCCTATCGACGGTCTCAATATCCCTGCTTCTCCCGACAAGAACGAAGAATGGGTGCCTTACACCATCGACCTGAAGGGACTCGACCTCGCCGACACTTTCTTTATCGGCTTCCGCTTCAACAGTAGCCGTGGCGCAGAAAGCACCACTTCATACTACATCGACGACTTCAGTTGGGGACAAACTAATGTGCCTCTGATTCGTCCAAACATTCGCGAAGGCTCTTTCAAGGCTATTGCTGGCAAGAAAGCCACCAGCCCCGACATTGAAATTGAAGGTATCGCACTCACCAGCGACATCAAGATTTCGCTCTACGGTGCACACAAGGGATTCTTCACTCTGAGCACCACCACCCTGCCTGCAGCTGGTGGCAAGTTCAACCTCGACTTCCTCAACACCGAACCAGGTGAATACGCAGTGGAAGTGGACCTCAACTCTGAAGGCGCACCTCTCACCGCCGTTATCGTGGGCGTGCAAAACGAAACAGCCACTGGCATCACCGATGTGATTGTGGATTTGTCACAACCTGTAAGCGTTTACGACATTCAGGGCCACGCCCTCATCACCAACAAGCAAATCAGTAGCACAAGCGAACTGAAGAGCGCGTTCGGCGAAGGCATCTACATCGTGAAGCAAGGCGAAAAAGCATGCAAAGTGAAACTCTAATCAACAATTCAAAATTCGAATTTTCGAAATCTCGATAATTCGATAACCCCATAAGAAAAAAAGGAGAGATTCTTTCGGGAATCTCTCCTTTTTTATGCTCTTGCGCCGTGCGACTTATTCCTCATACCATGTAGAATACATCAGGTAGTTTTTAGCGATTTTCACGTTGATTTCCTTTGCTTGCGCAGGGTCAACCATCTTTTTGAATTTCGCTGGACTGCCTGCCCACAGTTCGTGAGGACCAATCTTGGTGCCGCCGAGCACCACGCTACCAGCTGCCACGATTGCGCCTTCGCCCACTTCTGCGTGGTCGAGAATGATGCTGCCCATGCCAATCAGCGCCATATCGTGAATAGTGGCGCCATGCACCACCACATTGTGGCCAATCGACACATCGTTGCCGATAGTGGTCACTGATTTCTCATACAGCGTGTGAATCACCGCATTGTCTTGAATGTTCACACGGTTGCCAATCTTAATGGTGTTGACATCACCACGGAGTACAGCACCAAACCAGATGCTGCAATCGTCGCCCATGGTCACATCGCCCACGAGCACTGCATTGTCGGCAAGGAAGCAACCCTTACCCATTTTGGGGTCGAAACCCCTAACTTTTCTGATAATTGCCATAACTTTTATATTGATTTACATTTTTGTTCAAGCCATTGAGCCTCGTCGGCGTTGAGCAATGGGCGCAGACGCTCGCACACCATAGCGTGGTAGTCGTTGATTTGCTTCACTTCCTCGCGGCTGAGCATATCCATATCCATCAAAGTGGTGTCGTAGGGGAAAAGCGTGAGCGATTCAAATTTGTAGAATTCGCCCCACTCTTCATTGCTGCACGCTGGCACGCAAAGAAGCAGATTTTCGGTGCGTATGCCGTATTCGCCTGTCTTGTAGATGCCCGGCTCATTGCTGGTGACCATACCCAATTCAAGAGGTGTAGGGTTCGCCTCCATACGAATGCTCTGCGGACCTTCGTGACAGCCCAAGAAGTGGCCCACGCCATGTCCTGTGCCGTGCAGATAAGTCATGCCCTCATTCCAGAGCGGACCACGAGCCAGCACGTCGAGTTGCACACCCATAGTGCCTTTGGGGAACACCGCACGAGCCAGTGCCAAGTGTCCCTTCAGAATAAGTGTATAGTCGTGCTTCTCTGCCGCTGTGGGGTTGCCGAGGCTTATGGTACGAGTGATGTCGGTGGTGCCTTCCAAATACTGTCCACCTGTGTCGATGAGCAGCAATCCATCTGGGGCGAGGGTGTAAGCCGATTCGTCGGTCGCCTCGTAGTGCACAATGGCACCATGATCCTTATAGCCAGCAATCATGTGGAAACTGTCGCCACGATTCGATGCGTAAGCGGCACGCTCCTGCTGAAGACGGCGGTCAACATCCATTTCCGTGATGCCGTTAGCCACATTCTGCTCCAGCCACATCATCATGCGCACCATGGCCGCGCCATCGTAGAGCATGGCTTGACGGAATCCCGCTATCTGACACTCGTTCTTCACGCCTTTAAGCGCAATCACTGGCGACGCCATGTAGGTTTTGTTGCAAATCATCGCCTGACCGAGAGCGTCGCTCACACGGTTAGGGTCAACCATCACCGTGGCTGTGCTGCTGATTTTGCCGAGGAATTTCTCAATATCGTCGTAATCCTTGATTTTCACGCCGTATTTCTTCAGGTGGTCCTTCACTTCAGAGGTCACCTTTTCAGAGTCGATAAACAGCACTCGCTCATCTTCGCTCACATACGCAAACGCGATAACCACAGGAGTGTAGTCCACATCGCTGCCACGCAAGTTCAGTAGCCAAGCGATCTCGTCGAGGGCGGTGATGAGCAATCCGTCGGCATCGGCAGCGTCGAGGGCATCAACCACGCGCGAAATCTTGCTATCCACATCTTCACCAGCCAGTGCCTCATCGTGTACGAAAGCTGGATTCATCGGGCGTGCAGGGCGGTCGGTCCAAATGGCCTCGGCGGCACGGAAATCGGGGGCAAACATAAAGCCATTCTGAGCGCAGAACATTTCAATGCGGTTCGCCTCAATCAGCGAAAATAATCGTCCGTCCACACCCACCACGGCATCTTCGTCAAGCACCTCGCCGAGCCATTCGAGCACGGTGGGCTCACCTGGAATATTCTCCTTGCGGAGCGTGAAGCCAGAGCCCTCAAGTTGCTCAGCCGCTTGCAGGAAATAGCGGGAATCGGTCCAAAGTCCGGCATCGTCGAGCGTAACCACAGCCGTACCGTTGCTGCCTGTGAAGCCGCTCACATAGTCACGAAATTTCCAATGCTCACTCGGATATTCACTCTGGTGAGGGTCGGTGCCAGGAATAATCACTGCATCAATATGCTTACTGCGCATCAAATCACGCAGTGCCTCAAGATGAGGAAACGTTTCTTTACTCATCGGTTATATAGTTTTTAATTTTAGTAACTCACAAAGATAACGATTTTCCACGAAATATACACAACACACATGTCCCCTTATGCGTCAATAACCGCTTTTCACAACAGGGAGGTCATGCAAACAGGAATAAAGACATTTTTTGAGCCTTCCTCCTCATGGTAGTCTTTCGTGGTGATGATATACGAACACGCAATGCGCTCCTTGAATTTTTCATTGAAGCGGTCGATTGACACATGCGACTTGGTTCCCGACGACTTCACCTCAATCGGACAAATCTTAGCACCACGAGAGATAAGGAAGTCTATCTCATAATTATGTTTCTCGTCCTTTTTCCAAGTGTAGTAAAACAGCCTGTTGCCGGCAGCCACGAGCATTTGCGCCACCAAATTTTCATACACATACCCCAAATTAGCCGATAGTTTGCCGTTGAGAAGTTTGTTGTATATCTCATTTTCGGTGTAATCCTTATCCCAAAACGCTAAAGTGACAAACAGTCCCGTATCAGCCAGAAATAACTTATATCTGTCCAAGTCCTGCGTCAGCCCCATTCCCACACACGGGTCGTCTGCACGATACACCATATTCACAGTTTTACTGTCTTCCATCACTTTCACCAGTTCAGTCAGCTTATCCTTACCCGTTTCGCCAATCACCGACATTGGAACATATCTCGACACATTCCTATACAATTGACCAGGTATCGATTTGAACAGCTTTGAAATTCTGCCAGAAGTGTCTATTTTCTGAAAATCATCGTCATATAGCTGAATGATTTTACGCTTCACTTTGTCCACTTGCTGTAAATTATTGGTTTGCAAATAAGCTAACACAGCCTGAGGCATTCCTCCCACAAGCATATATAACCTCAAATCCCTCATAGCCGTGCGCAAAGAGTTAACGAGGGGCTTGCGCTTGTTCAAAAACGTTTTCAGCAAAGGAATGGTCACCTCATCGCCAAGAGCCCATCGAAACTCCTCATAATCCATAGGATACATTTGGAGGCGGTCTTCCTCACTTGGAATCGTGATGTTTTCAGTATTCTTCTTTATGGAAATTAGCGACCCAGTTTCAATATAGTCGTATCTGCCATCTGCCACCAAATACTTTATTGCCTGACGGGCAAGAGGAAAACTCTGCACTTCATCAAACACAATCACCGACTGCCGTTCAAACAATTGCACATGATAAGTGGCCTGCAAATTAAGAAACAGCATATCTAAGTCGGTCAAATCCTCAAACAAACCCTTAGTTTCTGCTGACGACCTATTAAAATCTATAATTATATGGGATTTATATTGACTGCGTGCAAACTCCTCCACTACCGTTGACTTGCCAACACGTTTGGCTCCTTCTATCAATAGTGCGGTTTTGCCATCAGACTCCGTCTTCCACTGGAGCATTTTTTCGAAGATTTTTCGCTTGAAAACTTTATTTTCCATAACTATCTGATTTTATGACACAAAAATACAAAAAAACAATTCCCCCACAATTCAAAACAGCATTTTTCCCAGTTTCCCCGATGTTTCGCAACCCAATTTATCCGATTTCCCCGATGTTTTACAACCCGATTTATCGGATTTCCCCGGTGTTTTTTGGTTTAAGCATGGGGGCAACATGTTTGGCGCTTCAAAAAAAATGGGCGCCCTCGGTGATGAGGTCGCCCATACGGGTTATGTGGAAAACATTAGTTGTTTTCGGGGATAGGGATTAGTTGCGGAGTTTGAGAGCCTTAACTGAGCCATCGCTGTACTTGCGAACGATGATGTAGATTTGACCATCGTTTGCCTCAGGCTTAGCCACCTTCGCGCCACCTACGGTGTAGTAAGCTTCGCCCACTACGGTCTTGCCGCTCACGTCGTTGATGCCAGTAACCTCCTCAACGTTGAGGGTCAAAATCCAAGGCACACCTTGCACTTCAGTTTCAGGAACCTTAGCCACGTAAGCTGGAACATTCTTTGAAGCTGAGAAATAAGGCTTCACATAGAGTGTAACTGTCACGCCCTGAATAGGAGTAGTCACGGTAGCGTCGTTGCCATCGACCTTAATCATTTCAGGAACATCCCATTTCAAGTTTTCGGCTGTGCCGACGTTGAATTTGTTCTTGGTCACATTTGTGTAAGTGTCGCCTTCTGCAAGAACCACAGCAGCAGCGTGAGCCTGAACTTGAGGATCGCCGGCTGCGATTAATGGAAGTTGATAAGAGTAGTTGTCTGCTCTTACCCAAGCAGGAGTGTCTTGACCTTCGTTGAGGTCGAGAGCCACGAGTTCCTTAACGCCCACGCCTGTGCCAATCACGTTGTTGTCGCCATAGCTTGCGCCTTCGCCCTTAGCCGAGAGGTCGTTGAGGTAGTAAGAGTTGGTGCAAGAGTTGTTGTCGCCCCAATACTTCTCTTCTTCGCCCTTAGTGGTACCCACGAGAGCACCACCGCAACCTTCGTCAGCAGTGATAAGACCCACGTTCACGCAGTTCACGAGCTGAGTGCGAGCACCGTTAGCGTTGTAGCTTGGAGAACCAACGATACCACCAACGCGCAACTTGCCTACCACCTTACCTGCATTGAAGCAGTTCTTCATGGTTGCATAAGATGAGCCAGCAATACCGCCTACACCATAATTGTTCTTCTCAGCAGTGGTAGTGGATGTGATATTACCCACATTCACACAATTTTCAATCACTGCAGTTGTCGAAGCGCAATTACCCACAATACCACCAGCATTGTACTGGGTAACTGACACATCACCATAGTTGATACAGTTTGTTAGAGAACTTGTAGTGCCAGCCATAGTATAGCAAATACCAGCTGCACCCCAAATGCCCTGTTCAATAGTACCATAGTTCAAGCAGCTATCAACAGATGTATAGTTGGTAATATAAGCCACGATACCCGCAATCTGTTGAGCAGAAGAAGCAATGTTTCCTGTATTTACACAGCCCTTGAACACCACAGGATAATCTGCTGTAGCAGATCCCTTGTTGTTAGCAGCGATACCGGCAGTGTAAACGCTCTTGGTGTTAGTCACAAAACCAGTGTTTATACAGTATTCAAACACAGATCCAGGGCTATAGAATGCGGCAATACCAGCCATAGCAGAAGAAGATACCGCCTGAGTAGCAGTGGCAGTAATGTCACCATTGTTCACACATTGAATATAGTGGCATACGTTATTGCCCGCAGTAGCGCCTTGAACAGCAGTAATACCACCGAGAATGCCATTACCTGTCACTTCGCCATTGTTCTGACAGCGATCAAATGTGTAGATAAGACCACCCGACTTACCTGAGCAGTTAGCCACGATACCAGCACTTGAACCAGAACTGATTTGACCTTCATTCACACATTCCACAAATTTGCTTGGGAGTGCGGTAGCTGCGATACCTGCGGCATAGCCTGCGGCCACTGAAGAAGAAATATTGCCATAGTTTACACACTTGTTAAACTCTGCGTCCTCATATACATAGGCTGCCACACCTGCCACATAAGCGGCTGAAGATGTGATTTCACCATAGTTTTTAACACCATCGAGAACTGCGCCTTGCTGTACGAAGCCAGCCACACCAGCATTATAGGTAGCAATACCTTTCACCTTACCAGTGTTTGTCACATTCACGAGCTTACCATAGAGGCGACCAACAAAGCCACCCACATGACCGAGCTTGGTAGTACCCTTAGGACCGCCAAGACCACCAGAGATTTCACCTGCAGAGGTAAGATTGCTTACAACGCCTTCTGCACCAATGGTGCCGAAGAGTGCGCCTTCACCGTCCTCTTTAGTCTTGTAAGAATAGCCTTTCACGGCAAATCCCTTACCATCGAAATTGCCATCGAATGGGGTCACACCATCATTGCCAAGAGGTGTGATACCTTCAGCAACGCCAGTAAAGTCGATGTCGTTCATCACAGCCACATATTCACCTTGGAGGTTGTTGGCTGTTTTCGACATAAAGCTTGCCAGTGCATTCCATTCTTGAGGGGTGGTAATGCGATATGGATCTTCTGCTGTACCGGCACCCTGAAGTGGATTAGCAGGCATTGCAGAGAGTGCGATAATCTTAACATATTTGCCGTTAGTGATAGTGAGCGTATCAGTTACCACTTCTTCGGTGGTAGGAATACCCTTCACCACATTGCCGGCAAGAGTAAACTTAGTGCCTTGTGAAAGAACAGGTGTACCATTCTCTACCGTTGCGTCGGCAGAGAGGTTCTTCACTGTCACACCAGCAGGAACAATAAGTTTAGTGGCACAAGCCTCTTTCACCATTTCCTCGTCGGCAAAAGCTTTAAGCACTGGATACTTACCAGCCTCAAATTGCCAGATAGAGGTATCAAAGCCTTCAAGAGCCTTGCCCGAAGTGAGCACACTTGTTTCCACTCCGTTCATTCCCTCGTGAGCAGCATTTGCGTCAGGATTGATGTCGAGAATTTGTACATCCCAGTAGTTACCACTGATTTCCTCAGATTCGCTTTGCTTCTCACCGCCAGCAAGAGCACCATTGGTAGAAGCATCTGGAGAGAATACTGTTCCATAGTTCACGCAGTTAATCATGTCATTCTTGTAGTAGCTTGCTGTGGCTGAAAGTACAGGACCCCAGTAGCCAACGATACCGCCCACACGTTTAATCTGAGCTGTAACCGTACCAGCGTTCACACAGTTCACAAACTTACCACCAGAAGATGAAGTGCCGGCGATACCGCCAGCCGACTGAAGTTGGTTAGCGAAATTGGTTGCGAGCTGACGGATCTCAATACGGCCTACGTTCATACAGTTTTCAATGATGCTGTAAGTAGCACCTGCGATACCTGCAACCTGTCCGTATCCACCTACGATGTTACCTGCATTATAGCAGTTGCGAATCTTACCTTCTTTGAGGTTCTGACCCACAATACCGCCAATCCAGCAAGAATAACCAAGCACATCAGAGTAGTTGCGACAATTTTCTACCAAACCGCTATTGTAAGCAACCACTGCACTAGAAGTAGCGAAGTACTTCAAGTCGCAGTCAGAAGCGATGTTCACATTCTTCACTACACCATCGGCTGATAAGCGACCCACAAAACCCTTGTAGCCCTTACATGCTGAAGTGTTAAGTGTACCCCAAGAGGTAGCTGTGCCTTCAGTCTTCCATGCCACAGGATAGAATTTCATCTTGTGGATATAGTGGCCATCGCCATCAATAGTACCAGCGAAATAGTTGTGTGCATCATCTGCATTTGAACAAATGCCAAGGAATGCCTCATCATATTCAAGGTCAATGTCGTTAGCGAGCTTGAAATATGTTTCAGGGAAGAGTTGCTTCTTCTCGGTAGTGAGTTGTGAGAGAAGAATGAGGTCGGCCTTAGTCTTAATCAAGAATGGGTTGTCTGCCACACCACCACCTTCATAAGGAATAGGTGCCACTTTCACAATACGATAATAGCGCACATATTTGTCGGTAGAAGATGCGTAGAACAAAGTATCGTTACCGAATTCACCTTCCTCATTAAGTAAGATTGAATTTCCGCTAATGTTTGCGTAGTAGCCATTGTTGCTAATAGTGTTGCCTTTCAAGAAACCTACTGCCACAGATGCGTCTTTATTCAGAGTGGCATTCTTTGTGAACTTGTCAAAAGTAGCACCATTAGGCATCACCACTGCCACAGTAGCAAGTTTTGATGCTTCAAGGTCCTTGAATGAGGTCAGAGCTGGATAGCGACCTTCTGTAAATGTCCAAGCTTTAGCGTCAAAGCCAGCAGGGCCCTGTGCACCAACAAGCTGTTCGGTGTTCACACCATAAGCCGAGTTGGTCAAACTTACCACTTGCTTGTCGAAATATACATTATTTAATACAGGCTTCGAACCGTTGAGAATCACACCAATGATTTCATTGTTCTGTGCATCGGTTTGAGACTGGTACTGGTAAGTTTCAGATACCACGCTACCTGCAGAGTACACATTGGTCATCTTACATTCGGTGAGAGGTTCGCCAGTAGCCACACGGTAAGCACAAAGGCGACCTACTGCACCACCAGAAGAACGGGCCGACGTAGCATCAACGCGACCATTAAAGAAGCAGTTTTCAAGGTTACCACGCAAGAAACCTACAATACCACCCACAATAGTGCCTGGGCCATAAGTGCTCAAGTTGCCCACTGCAAAGCAGTTTTTAACTGTTGCGGCAGAAGCGAAACCTGCCACACCACCGATTGACTGATATTGCGACAGTAATGAACTGCCGTCGATAGTACCAGCAAACCAGCAGTTTTCCATATCTGCATAGTAAAGGTTACCAACCACGCCACCCACAGGAAGACCAGGGGTGTCGCTGCTCACGGTAGCCGAAACAATCTTCACATTCTTCGCATAGCAGTTGCTGATAGGAGCATGAGCCTCACCTGCAACACCGCCAGTATAGCCATATTTACCATTAATCTGGCAATTTTCCACTTTTGCATCGCTGATAGCGTAAGTGATACCAGACACAGCACCCACAGCATAGCCGTCGGCACTAATGGTAGAGTTCTTAACCGACACATTCTGAATTGTACCCAGCGACCAAGCTGCGATAGCTGAAGCGTAAGAGGCAGAAGTGCGGATTGTAGCGCTTTCAATATTCAGGTTCTTAATCACAGCCACGGTGTCAGTGCGTCCGAAGAGAGCTGCGTAAGAAGTTGTTTTGTCCACATACAAGCCCTTGATGGTGTAGTTGCCACCATCGAATGTGCCCGCAAAGATATGTTGCCAGTCATCACCGATAGGAGTGAACTTATAGCCCGCCATATCGATGTCGTTTTCCATACGGAAATACTTGCCAAGGAATGCACGGCAGTATTTAGCGGTCAAAGGAGGTGTTGTGCAATCAAATTCAGTGATTTCAGCCACCTTGTCGCTAAGGAGGATAAGGTCGTCGCGAGTCTTAATCAAATAAGGACTTGCTTCAGAACCCTCACCTTGAAATTCGGTCACGCTGAGTGAAGGATATTGAATATCCACACCAGTGGTGATACCGCAAGAGTCGTAAGCAACCACGAGGTAGCGGCTACCCTTGGTTGTACCAGTCACCACGCCCCAATTACTCCAGCTGAGGCACTTCAAATCAGTAGCCACAGTGGTAACTGCGTCGGCAGTTTCAATTTTAGCACCAGTTTCGGTGAAAATGAGATTATAGCTGTAGAAATCGCCGTATTCAGAGTTGTAAGCCATCAGCGACGATGGAATAGTGGCAGTTTTATTGCGCTTGAGCTCAATTTTCACAGTTTGTCCATAGTCGCCCAAGTTTTTGATTGTAGCCACATTCTCCGCTGTCTGTTTAAACACCACGCCGTAGGATTCAATTTCTCCTCCAGTGTGCTTCTTACCGGTGAACACTGCGTTGCACTTCTCAAGTTCGGTGTTATTCACCACAGAGAAGAAGGCCCACTTAGTGTCGGTGGGCTTTGCTTTCACGTAAGCGCCCCACGCGTCGGTGAGTTTAATAATACCGTCGGCGGTAACCACACCAGCCACAGCCTCACCAGCTGTTGGTGAGCCGTCGGCGAGATTGGTTTTCGCAAACACGATGTCGCCATAAGTCTCATGCTGTCCCATTACCTGATAAGGTACGATGATAGCACCAGTGGCAACGTCAACTTTTGCCTTGAGTACAGAGCTGTAGCCCTTTGCCCAGAAGTTGGTGATGGCAATGGAGTCGGTTCCCAAAGCAGCCACAGTGACCGATACGCCATTGTAGCCCGATGTGAGCATCGACTTGCCCGTGAGCACATACTCACCTTCAAGAGCCTTCACAGAAGCCACCTTCGCAGGGGCTTGCTTGGCTCTCTTGCTTGAAGAAGCCTTTTCCGCAGCAGCAGCTTTAAAGTCGGTCACAGGTGTGAATTGGGTGGCGATGCCTGCCTGATAGGTGGCTGTGCCTTCCACTTTCGCAGCTTTCACGACTGGAGCTGGAGCATCCTGATTAACAGGAGCACATGCTTGCGAAACGACATCTTGCGCCTGAGCGCTGAAGGCTGTGACAGCTATCGCTATCAGCAGTCCCCATAAAGATTTTAGTCCTTTCTTCATGTTCATGTGAATTTGGTTAATAAATTAGTTAATATAAAAATTTGTTGTTAGTTCTGACTTCCAAGCACGATGTTGATTTCTGAGGTCACATCGGTCACATCCACATTGCCATCGCCATTGAGGTCGCCGCCTTCAATTTGGATTTGCCCCAAAATGGCGTTGATGAGCATCGTCACGTCGGTCACGTCCACGTTGCCGTCGCCATTGAGGTCGCCCACGATGGCCTTATCTTCCACGGGGCGCACAAAGGTGATGTCGTCGACGTAGCATGGCGCAGTACGATTGCCTGTATATTCCAAAATGCGCACTTCCGAGCCTTTCGGTATCACAGTGGTGAACAGCAGTTTCACATTTGTGCCGGCTCTCACGGTCACCGTCTCCACGCCAGTTTCGTCTTTCAGCGAGGTCCATGCTGTGGCACCAGGCTGACGATAATAGGTGCGGACAATGCTGGTAGAACTTGTGGGGTTGAAGAAGCGATAGGAGAATACGTTCACTTCCCACGCCAAGGTGTCGCTAACCAGTTCGCTACTGCGAAGCATTGAGCAGGCATACTGTCCGTTGCCGGCGTTTTCGCCAGCGGTGGCGGCTATTTTCGCATTGTTTTTCAATGTCCAAGTGGTGAATTTGCCCTTCACGGTGCTTCCGTCCACTTTGACATCCTCGAAGTCCTCAACTTGGGTTTCATATTGCTGCACAGCGAGTTTGAAGCTCACCGAGCCATCGGCACTGCGTGCAATCTCGGAAATACCGAAATCGCTCATTCTGCCATTCCATGAGCAGAGGTTTGGCGAGGTGGTGTTGTCGATGACGGTCACATTGCCTGTTCCGGGGAATGGGTCGGCATCAGAGTCGCTGGTGCCGCCTGTGGCACGTAGCAGCTGATAATAGCTGTGCTTGGGGTCGCAGTTCACCTTATTATATTCCCACACGTCAGCGTTGGTCGAGTCCACACGCCAAATCAGCATACCCTCACCAGGGAGATATGCGTCCCAGCCTTCTTGCTTTCGGCTTTCGAGCAGGAAAAATTCGTTGTCGGTATTGCTGTCAAGTCTGTATCCCTTGTTGCTGGAGGTGATGGGGCTTACGGTGTAGGTGCCTTTCTTATTCAGTTTTTCTGGAGTGGAGAATCCTGCCGCATAACGCTCGTAGGCGCTGTAAGCGCATGGGGTGCGGCTCTGGTTGAGGTAACTGCCTTGCGCCATCAGAGTCCATTTGCCCGGTGTCACGCTTGAGCCGCCGCTACCTGTGCCGTCGGTGTCGTAAAGGTCGGCTATGCCCAGCACATGGCTGAACTCATGGCAAATGGTGCCAATGCCGTCGATGATTTTCGACTGCGGACGGCCGTAAAGTTCGGTGGAACAGGCGTATCTGCCAAATCTCACGCCATCGAGCGATTTCGACAGCACTGTGGAGGCGTGAGGCCAGAGCAGTCGGCTATCGTTGCCCGAAAAGTTGCTGCCGCCACCGGCAAAGAGGAAAAACACCATATCCACGGTGCCATCGCCGTCGCGGTCGTAGTCTTTATAGTTCACCAATGAGTCGGCTGCGTCGAGTGCGGCTTCCACTAAGGCTTGCGCATTGTTGGCTTGGCGTGCATCGTATTGGGAATAGTTGATGGTCACGGGACCTACCACATCAAATGCTGGGTCGAATTCGCCAGCCGAACTGCTGTAGAAGTAGTCGCGTACCGAACCGGTGTAGGGAATTAATTCAGGGAATTGGGCGTTGCTCATGAAGCCCTTGTAGTCTTTCTGGTTAACCATGTCATTAAATAAGGTGTGCGCGTCGTCGAACACGAATGGGCAGTCGTTATACGCCACCAAAATCACCAATCCTCGGAAATTTTTATAGTCGTATCGCCCTGTGTTGCCGTGCAGGCGGCGTTTGGCGCGCTTGGCTGCCACGGTTTTTGCGTCGGGGGCAAGGTAGCGTGTGGTGGTGGCGAGGGCAGCCTTTTCCACAGGCGTGCGCATGGCGGCATCGTGAGCCACTATTGTGCCAGCCACAAGCTCGTTGTTCTGAAGTGCCGCATATTTGTAATATCCGTCATCGGCATCTTTCACCACGGTAAACCCGTCGGCTGTGGTACTGAAACTAAACCATTCATCGCCATGAAGTAGTAGTGTGAGGGTGGAGCCATCGGGCTGCGTCACCACCGCGGGTTCGGGGCATGCCACCACAGCATCGGCACTGCAATAGCCACACAGTAGCCCCAGCAACACCATCGCTCCTTTGAGCATTTTTTTAAATTTTAGAAATCTCATAATCTTATGGTGGTTAAATTAACCATTATTTTCTAAAAAAATCGCAATAAACACTAATGCGACCCAACAAAGATACTAATTATTATCAGTAAAACACGTTTTTTTTGATATTAATTTTACATTACCACACATTTTTTCTAAAATTCTTAATCCAAATCGCCTTCTAATCAAAAATTTCACACCACCAAGCACTTTGCACAAATTCACAAATATGCGCAAAAAACCGCCCTCAACGAAAGCGGAACCCGAAATATTCTGGAAAAATAATGTGTTAACGAATGTCGCCACCCTGCGCACGTCGGCTTTTGAACTGGCTGGCAGGATTGACCGACGGGCCTCCCGACGGCATGGCGTAGCCCGAATGGGAGTCGCGACTGTTGTAAATAAGTGCTTCCACAATATTATATATCAAACCACCCACGTCCACCGTCAACGGCGCGCCAAAGAGTTTGAATGTAGGTGCCACGATGGGCACGGTTCTCCATGTGTGGGTGTATGCGTCGTAGTAGCGTTGCGCGCCCACCGCCAAACTGAAACTGTCGGAAAATTTATAGCCGAGCGTTCCGCCATACACGGCATTTTGCATCAGCCCCATTCCTCCCACCGAATGGTATCGCTGATCGAAATAATACTGCCCGAAGGCGTTCACGCTCAATGCATCGGTGAGTTGGTAACTGCCGTTCACATACAGTCCGAAATCGTTCCACGCCGAGCGTCCCATGTGGTATTTCACCACGTTAGCCCCCACACCGAGCGTAAGGCGGTCGATAGGCGTGGCTTGCAGTCCGAGGCTGCCTGTGCCGATGTTGCCCAACGCAGGATAAGCAGTGTAACTGCCACTGCCAATCAAACTCAAATTCTGGTCGATCCTCACCACCTCGCCTCCTGCGCTCCAGTTGCGGTTGAAGGGATTTCCCCTGAAATCGAACTCACTGGCGGCACGATACACCTGCGGTTTCACACTCAATTCGGGTGTGGATTTGAGGCTGTCGGAGAGTTGGGAGAATTTGTAGTCGAGTTTGAGCGGTTCGGGTGGCGTGTAGTTGTTCAGTTTTGGTGCCACGATATTGGGCGTGATGATGGAAATCTGCGGCGAGGGAATTATCTTCGACGCTATCGACATCGGAACAATGGGCTGAAAGCGAAATGTGGTGTCGCTCTGGGCAAAACCACCCAAAGCGCCAGCCACCAAGCAGGCTGCGAATATCCACGCACGCATCTTCATCGCCACAAATTTATAAAAAAAAATTACTCAGCACCACAAAATGCGCTTTTTTTAGTGCAAATTGATTGTAATTCAAATATTTTCACTAAATTTGCACCCGAAAACTGAAAGGAGGTTGATTCTTAAACCCGTCAGAGATACAGATAAATTACATATAACCATCTGATTACAGGCTTTTTCCGCAATGCCTACATCGTGCTGAAGCCACTCAATATGAGAGGGGCGCAGTGGTCGGTGGAATACCCCTAAGCGGAAAATCAATACTAAATTTATATATATACGAGGTGGAAGGCATCGTGCTTTTTACCCCCACGGCTGAAAGGCGCATTATGCACCAGTGTCCGTTATTTGTAGCGACGCACACTTTAGCGCGTCGAACTACAAGTGAATATTAATAACAAATCAATATAAAAACAACAATTTAAAACTTTTAGAATTATGATCGTAGTTCCAGTAAAAGAAGGCGAAAACATCGAACGCGCCCTTAAGAAATTCAAACGTAAATATGAAAAGACCGGTATCGTAAAAGAACTTCGTGCCCGTCAACAATTCGACAAGCCATCTGTAATCAACCGCAAGAAAATGGCTAAGGCTATTTACGTTCAAAAGCTTCGCCAAGTAGAAGACTAATCAAAGTCTCCCACTTTCGGGAAAAAGCAAAATAGGCTGCCCCACTCCCACGAGTGCGAGCAGCCTATTTCCTTTCCATCCCCATCACCCTCCACCCTCCCTCATTCCCCCCATTTTTGGCGTGCTATAGCACCGAACGATATGAGATTTTTTTTGCTGGTTTGGAAATTATTATTAATTTTGCACCGACAATACTAACATGTGAGGCTCTCCAAGCGGAGATTAAAAGGGAATCAGGTGAAAATCCTGAACAGTCCCGCTGCTGTAAGTTTCCTGAAATAGTATCGTTTCACACAATATGCCACTGGTAAATTTCGCTCTCAGCGACTACATCACCACCGGGAAGGCGTGAGGCGATGGAAACAAAGTCAGAATACCTACCTCTACATGCAGCCTTGTTATGGTTCACGTGGACATGAACCGAGGCAGCAACACCCAAAATGATGTGGTCGCAACAAACCCAACATTTTTCATTTTGACAGCAGATTGCCCCACCATGCGCTGTGTGGCAATGAGCCTTTTTGAGGAAGCCTCTATCACACCCACGCGAACTTTTAAAAAAGCGAAGTTTGTTATAACACAATTATATTATAAACTGTTTAAAAGTTCAGAAAAAATGAAGAAAATTTACACGCTTCTCTTCGCACTTTTGTGCGCAGCAACAATGGTGGCACAACAACCTAATGTGGCACGCAACCAATCAGTAAAGAAAGCTCCTGCAAATGCAGCAGCCTTCTCTTTCAGCGACATTCAAAACTGGACTGGCGAAGGTAGCAACGTCGCAGCTATGGCACTCAAATGGACCGGCAGCGAAAACACTATCGTGTTCGGTTACCGCTTCGACGGTGCCAAGACTGGTGAAGATATGGCTATAGACATCGTTGCCAACAACCCACGCCTCTTTATGCTGGTGCAAGGCGAAACCGCTTACGGTTCGGCTATCGGTGGTTTCGGCTGGGACACTAACGACAACGGCTTCACTCTGAAAACAGAAGACAATGTAGTGACTCCCGACGAAAAAGGCATCTACTATATCACCCAAGGCTATAGCTTCGACTCTTATTCTTGTGCAAGCGAAGGCGACTACTGGAACAGCGGTTGGTACCAAGGCTACTGGAGCTACAACTTGGCTGACGGCGACAGCCCAAGCAATATGAACTGGGCTTCTACTGGTTGCTCTGGCCGCACTCTTACCGACAAGAGCTGGGACTTGTGGCTGTTCACCCCTTTCAGTGGTGGTTCTAACGATTGGGGACCATTAGTGTCTGCACCATCTAACCAAACTCCTACCGCAGTGGAAGACGTGGAAGCTACCAAGACCGTGGCTGGTGTGAAGTATGTGAACCTCGCTGGTCAAATGAGCGAAACTGCTTTCAGCGGTGTGAACATCGTGGTTACCACCTACACCGACGGCACTACAAGCACTGTTAAGGTAATCAAGTAAAATCCTCACCGTCATGAAGAAGTTTTTTTCATTTCTCGCTTCTGCCGCTTTGGCAACATGCGCCTATGCACAATACACCAACGGCGTGTTTCTGCTGAATGAGGACTGGTTTGGCCATAACTCCAGCACCGTGAATTTCTATTCCTATGCTGACGGCGCAATCCAATATCGTGTGTTCCAAAAGGAAAACGAAGGGAAAACCCTTGGCAACACCACCCAATTCATGGCGCAAGATGCCAACAACATCTACTTCTGTTCTAAGCAAAACTATGGCTCTACTGGCGGCAGATTCGACATCGTAGATGCCAAGACGCTCAAGCTGAAGCAGAGTTTTGCCACTTTCGCTGGTGACGGCGACACCCGCGCTTGCTACCCTTTCAGCGACACTAAGGTGTATGTAGGCACCACCAAGGGCTTGTATATCTACAACCCCACTACTGGCGAAATCACATCCACTCCTATCAGTGGCACAGCTGCTAAAGAGCCAGGCGAAATGGTGGAAGCCAACGGCAAGCTCCTTGTGAGCGCATTAAACATGGGCATCTATGTGATCGACACCAATACCGACCAACTCGAAAAGACTATCGAGCTCGGCAAGGGTGCTTGCACGCTCTTTAAGATGAACGATGAAGTGTGGGCTGCTGTGAACAACTGCACCTGGGGCACTCCTTCTGCTTCCAACATTGAACAATTTGTGGAAATCGACACCCAAAGTTTCGAGGCTAAGACTCCTGTAACCGTGCCTATGGCATGTCAGAACTCTTCGTTTGCTTGGAAAAAGACTTCTCCTGCTATCGATGCAAAGAATAGGGTGCTCTATTACGCTCCTGTCGATTGCGGCAACTTTATCAGCAAATACGATATGAATACCGGTGAGTTTACCCAAAACTTCATCACCATTCCACAAGGCCAAAAAATGTATGGCAATGTGTGCGACCTCGACCCCAACACTGGCAACCTCGTGGTTGAAACATTTGTGGACTACAGCTCACAAAACTACTATCTCCACATCTACAATAAAGATGGCGAGGAAGTGGGCGAACAAATCCAACTCACTAAGGGCTACTGGTTCCCGGCAATGGTGATGTTTGCGAAAGCAGAGCAAACTCCTACCGGCATTACCGACGCTAACGCGGAAAAGACTGTGGCTTCGGTGAAATATTTCAACATTTCAGGCATGAGCAGCAACGAGCCATTCGAAGGCTTGAACATCGTGGTGACCAACTACACCGACGGTAGCCACTCAGCCGTTAAGAAAATGATGAAATAATTCCTCCCAAGGAAAAAGCGAAAATAATATATAGTAACACCAAAAATGGCACCCATCCGCGATTGGACAGGTGCCATTACTTTTTTCCCCACATCCCCCCACAAAATAAGAAGGAGTGTCAAATCGGCTCAGTGGAAAATTAATGGGGATAGATTGTGCATTGTTGCCGAATCGTGAATGGAATCAAAAACAAAAACATAAAAAACAGCCTTGGAGCAAAGTGGAATGCTTCGCATTTGGCGGTGCGACTGTGCGCTTTGCGTCATTGGAAACGAGTTTCCATGCCGCCAACCACACAATCCCTCCGCCACCCTCTCACGAGGGCATTCCACTTTACCCCAAGGATAAAAACCGCTCGCCGTTTCACGGCGAAAAACCCCTGATGATAATATGATTTCTTGGAAGGAGGTTGTATCAAATCTTCCAAACGATTTTGCATGGTGGGGATACGATACTTCGCGTCTACGACAAATAACTGATATTCAGTATGGTATCACAATTATGGGCGGACGTGAAGTATCACGTCCCTACCGGATTGTGTTTTTCGCCGAAGGCGAGCGGTTTTTATCCTTTTGGCGATGCCACCGACCTCGTAAGAGGGCGGCGTGAGGGTTGTGGTGTGGCTGATTCAAGCATGCTTGAAATCAGACATGCCACAGCACTAACGACAGGTGCGAAGCACTGGCATCGCTAAAAGGCTGTTTTTTATGTTTTTGTTTCTGTGCCCCCAGCATTTATCCACTGAACCCATTCCAGCGGAATGCGACAACATCAAATTGCCCATTGAATGCGAAATCGCATCCCGCTGGGATGCGTATTTGTTATGCGACATTTGCAGGCATTTCGCTTCGGTTATGCTCCATTTCGCTTCGCTCATTTCGCATAACCTTCGCTGCATACCTGCCTACACACATCAAATCCCTACGGGATTTTTTCAATCATTACTAAATAATCACAACGTAGGGACATGCCTTCGGCATGTTTCAATAGCCGATGCCAACGCATTGGAAACATGCCGAAGGCATGTCCCTACGAAATGATGAAATCACAAATTTGACACATCCCCATTATTTGTTGGCATAAATGAGATACGCCCTCGCGAGGGGGATTCCGTCGCAAGGGCGCATTTTTTATTGGGGCATTGGTGATGCCGATTATTTCATCATCTTTTCGGAGCGGGTGGTGCCGTCGGTGTAGGTGGTCACCACGATGTTCACGCCGTCGAATGCGCTGTCGCTCACTTGACCAGCGAGGTTCACATACTTCACCGAAGCCACAACCTTAGCGGCGGTCACATCATCGACTGCGGTTGGCACTGGTGGCACATCGGTAACGGTGAGTTTATCGATAGCGAAATAGAATGGAGTGTTGGCTCCGTAAGTGCCCATGTCGGTGGTTGAAAGCACAAAGTTGAGGTCTTTCACGTTGCCGAGGGTGCTCATGTCAAACCAAGTCCAATCGGTGAGCGCAGAGAATTTGCCGTTGTGGAAACCAGCCAACTCGATAGAGCATGATTTCTCAGTGTCGGCATCGTCCTTGCCCGATACGGTGAGCTTGAATGAATCGCCCTCTTTGGTGAATGCGTTGGCTGGCGATGCGCCGTTCTTGCAAGCATAATAGCTGTAAGCGGCGATGTTCACATACATGCCCTTCACATAGTAGGTCTTTTCGTCGTCGTACATCATGGTGCAGATGTTTGGCATAAAGTCGGGGCAGTAAGCAAACATGTAAGGCACAGAGGCATCGGCCTTGCCGTTGGCGTTGATACCGCCACCAGCCATGTTTCCCCACTGGTTGGCAATCCAGTTGGTCTGCGTAGCGTTGTCGCCGCACTTCACGATGGTGAAGCCGTCCCAGTATGTGCCATTCCAGCTTGAGCCGTTGGCGAGGTGGCTGAATATGTAGGGAGAGAACTCAAGAATGTACTCATTCTCGTTGTAGGTGTCGCTCCACACTTGGGCATTGCCATTGGCGGTGAAGTTGATCACTTCTGGATAAGCAGGTTTGCTCAAATCCAGCACATAATCGGTTGCCGACATTGCTGTGGCAGCAAAAGCCGACATCAAAAAAAGTAATGTTTTTTTCATCATTGTATGAATTGCGATAAATAATATTTAGTAATAGTCGTTATATTTAGGAAATGATATACAAGTTGTCCCAGTGATAATTTAGTAATGATTGAAAAAATCCCGTAGGGATTAGATGTGCGTAGGCAGGTATGCAGCGAAGGTTATGCGAAATGAGCGAAGCGAAATGGAGCATAACCGAAGCGAAATGCCTGCAAATATCGCATAACAAATTTGCATCCCAGCGGGATGCGATTTCGCATTAAATGGGCAATTTGATGTTGTCGCATTCCGCTGGAATGCATAATATTGACATATCTATTGCAGGCATTTGCCCGAACAAGTTCGAGCGAGCTAAAGGTTCGAAAAGATTCCATTTCGCTTCGCTCCATTGCATCTTTTCTGCATACCTGCCTACACACATCAAATTCCTAACGGAATTTCATCGCATCTTCTTCGGGACAACATGTATATTATTTCCTATACATGTCAAAAATCGGGCGTTAGGGCTTGTGATATATCTTCACGCAGTCTAACGCCCGATTTGAGATTATTTCAAAATCAGATTGATAAGCGAAGTCACGTCGCTCACGTCCACGATGCCATCGCCATTCACATCCACAGCCACAGGATTGTAGCCAATAGGCTTCTGACCAAGAATGAAATTGATAACCAATGTCACGTCGCTCACGTCCACCACACCATCGCCATTGGTGTCGCCAGCGGTCACCTCTGGAAGTGCCTGGTTGGGGTGGAAATCAATGCCACCAGCCACTTCGGTGGAAGTTTCACCGAGCCAGCCGCAATACTGGTTCACAGCGTTGTGCACCTTAATAAAATGCACCATTGGCAGATGAACAGGCACACCGTTGGCATCCACTGCCCAATCAATCTTAAAGCCACGGTTCATCACTGCCGAATCCAAGTCGGTGTGTGGTGAGTATGGGTCGTAGTCGGGACGGTTGTCCACATATCCCCAACCCTTGTTCCACTGCACCCAGTAAGTGCCTTTGCCGCTTACGTCGGTGGCATTGTTGCACAATTTCGAGCCAGTGAAAGTGATGGTCTCGCCCTCTGCCCACTGTGGCCAATAGCTTTGAGCGTGGAACGAGTTTTTATACACATAGCCGCTGATGCTGTCGGGGTTCACATCGTTGCTGGTCCAGCGGATATAGGTGTTGTCGATGATGCTCTTGTTGTTTGGGTCGGGCGTTTTCACCTTGTTCTCATCGGGTTTGTAATAGGTAATGGTGTAGTTGTGCTGAGTTTTTGGCGAATTGTATTCGCTGCCAGCCAGCTCATACCATGGGTCGTCGGGCAGTCCGTTGCCATTGGCATCGTAACTTACCATCACTATACCCGGTTCGCTACTTCCACCTGAGCCATACTGGCTTGAGAGAAAGGCATTGCCGAAAATTTGGAAATCGTAGTCGCCTTTCACATTCACCACGGGGTGGTCGAAGCCCACCACCACATAGCCGCCGTAACTGCCAAGGCTAATCATACCGGGCTTATAAATCATCTCCATCTGCCCCCAATCATTTTCTTCATAACGACCACATATCGCTTCCTCCACACGTTTCAGTATAGATTCTTTCGCATCGCCAGCTTCAGCATCTGGCATAGTGTTCACAAACTGCCCTGGAGCTGACATAAAGTCGTACACCTTTGTGAGAAAAGGCTGATTCTCCGCCACAGCAGAGAGGCTCATCAATGCAGAGAGCGCCAGTAAAATAGTATTCTTCTTCATATTATTGTTCATTTAAATTATTACCTAAAAATACGAAATGCCCAGGAATGTCGCCTGTGCGCACATCCCACTTTTTCTTACCATCCTGACCAAAGCAGTAAAGGTGACCAGGATCCCAGTATCTTTTCGCATCTGTCACATATATATCCTTTGTGACAGGATTCACGGCAATGCCGTAGGGTATCTTAATCTGCTTATCGGTGCCGTCGGTGATAAAGTTGCGTGTGAGCACCTCCATCTTGTTTACATCTATCACGGCATACGATATTTCGTTTGTCATCGTAATGTTGCTCCACTGTGCAGATACCACATACAGCAAATCGCCATCGAGCCAAAAGCTGCTCACTGGCACATCAAAGGTTTTCACAATTCGGTCTTTTCGGGTGTCGTAGGCATAGAGCCGGCTGGGCACATCATAATAGTTGCCGCGCGACACCACCCACAGCACGCCATGGCGGTCGGCTTTACACAAGCCCAAATTGATGGCAATGGGAATGCGGCGTTCTTCCTTAAACGTAGCCACATCAATCACCGACAAGGTGTTTTCGTAATTGGGAAACATATAACCGCCTGAGTTTGCCACATATATCTTGCCGTTCACAATATCGAGCTGGTCGGGCTGGAAGCCCACAATGCAGCGGCCCACCTCTTTCATGGTAGCAGTGTCGATTTTCGCCACATATCCCTTTTGCTTATAGTCGGGGTCAATCTGAACCGGACCGGCATAACTGGTAATGTAGGCGTAGCCCTTGTAAAATTTCACAAATCGGCAGTTGGGAATATCGATTTGCCCCAGTTTCTTCGCTGTGCGCTTATCGAGCACAAGCACCTTGTTGGACACGTTCACCACCACATACAGTTTTGAGCCGTAAATGCCCAAATCGTTGCCCACATCACCCATTTCCTTCACCTCGTAAGGGTTGGCTTGTGGGAAAATATTGCGAGTGTATTTGCCGGTTCGCGCATCGAACCAGTCGAGCGTCGCCTTGTTTGAGTTCATATTTCCCTCGCACAGCAGATAGAAACCGTCAACATCGGTGTATTCGGGCTGCGTGGTGGGCACTTCTTCGGGAATGAACACAATATCCTCGTTGCGGCAGCTCGAAAGAGCCACAGCAAGCACCGCCAGTAGTATATAGATATATCGCATCATTAGAAATCAAATTTAAGAATTAGTTTATAATTGCGGCCAGGCATCGGGTAGTTGAGCACCACATCGTATTGCTGGTTGAGCAGGTTGTTGACCTCGGCAGTCACCTTCATATTCACCTTGCCGAGGTGGAAGGCGTAGTTGGCGCTGATGTCGTGGGTGTACCACGGTTGCTCGTGGTTGGCAGGAATGTTGCTGCTGTTGTGATAGCGCTCGCCCACATATATGAAACTGTAGTTGAGCGTGAACTTACGCCACACGGCATTCACCGTGGCGCTGCCGCTATGCCATGGAATGTAGGCAATCTGCCCCTTGTACGATCCGCCATCGCCATAATCATCTGGATAGGAATAGTCTTGCGCCTTCTGGTAGGTGTAGTTCATGCTGATGTCCATCATCACATCAAATGGGAAATTGAGCGTGGTGCGTGCCGTGAGGTCGATACCACGAATCTTCACCTTGCCAATGTTCATCATCATCCAGCGATACATGCCAGTGCCCTTTGGCACGGCAATAATCTTGTCGGTCACATAATTGTAATAGGCATCGGCAGTCACGCGCACACCACGGTAGAAGCCGTCAGGGCGAATGGTCTGCCACTGGAAGCCCACATTATACTGGTCCACAAACTCAGGATTGAGCGATACGTTGCCGATGTCGGTATAGTAGAGGTCGTTGAACGTGGGCATACGGAAAATGCGCTTGTAGAAGGCGCGCAAGAAGAAGTCGCGTTCCTCCATAGGCTGATAGCTGAAAAACACCGCCGGGGTGAACTCATGCTTCCATGCGCTGTGGCGCGCCATCACCTCGCCTGCGCTGCGTGCGGTGGCACGGTCGTTGACCATGGTGTAGAGCACCGATGCCTGTGCCTTGAATCGCTGGTAGGTGTAGGCACTTGCCAGTGCCACGAGGGTGGTGTGGCGATTGGGATAGGCGAAATCTGCAAGGGTGGAATTAAGGTAGTTCCACTTGTAGTCCACCGAGAGGTCGGCCTCCCAGTTCTTCATAATGTCGTACTTGTTGGCTACGGAGATATAGATTTCGTCTTGCCAGAATTTGTTGTCGAGATAGAGTAGCGTGGTGTCGGGGTTAAGGTAGCGCATATAGTCGCGCGCATACTTGGCGTTCACCATCAGATTGTAGCGGCTGCTCACCTCTTTCTTGAATGTGCTCTGCACGAAGAAGTTGCGGTCCCACTGGCGTTGCGAGGTTTTCCACACATTGTTCACAATAGCACCCGGAATGCCTCGCTCGCTGTCGTAGTAGTAGAATTTCAGGTTCCACACGCCGTGGGGAATGTTGCCAAACAGTCCGCCCTCCATTCGCAAGGCTTTCACATCGCCATTTTTACGCACAGCGGTGGTGTCCCACGCCAATGTGCCGTCGCTGAACTTCTTGTGATAGCGGAAGTGATACTGACCGGTGGCGTAGGTGTATTCGGTGTTGAAATTCATGCTCAGGCTGGGCGAGAAGCGATGCTCCCAGCGGATTGAGGGGTTGGCAAGCCCAAACGAGCCTGTGCGGAGCGTGACATTGAAATTGTCGTTCTTCCCTTCCTCGAATCGTGGGTGATGGGTGCGGATATAGATGGTGCCGGCTGAGCCGAAATCGCGCGCAGGCTGGAATATCTCGCTTTTCTGACCATTGTAGAGCGAAATCTCGTCAATGTTGTCGAGCGAAAACTTTCCGAGGTCGATTTGACCATTCTGGGCGTTGCCCAGCTGAATACCATCGTAGAACACGCCCATGTGGTTGGTGCCCATAGAGCGAATGTCAACGGTTTTCACGCCGCCCACACCGCCGTAGTCTTTGATTTGCACACCAGAGAAATAACGAATAGCATCAGCCACACTGTGACTGTTGAGCCCCTCCAATCGCTTACCGCTAAGCGTTTGGGCAGGAATCACCTCTTGATACGGTTTCTTAGCATAGACCACCACATTTTCAAGATACTGCATTGAGTCGAGTTTTGAAACTGGCACAGTGGTTTTGTGTTGCGCCCAAGAGGTGGAGGCACAGCACACTACGCTCATTAATAAAAATAAATTTTTCAACATAGAGCAAACGGGTCTTAAAACAAAATTTGGCAGGTCTTCTGACTTCGTTTCCATCGCCTCACGCCTTCCCGGTGGTGATAAAGTCGCTCAAGTAGAGCGATTTTTTACCAGTGGCACATTGTGTGAAACGACACTATCTCAGGAAACTTACAGCAGCTCCGTCTGTTCAGGATTCGCACCTGATTCCCTTTTCATTGAGAGTGTGCCAAAATATTTCGCCCAAACGTAGGGACATGCCTTTGGCATGTTTCTACAGCAATCGCTAACGTATCATCATCGCGCTGCAAACATGGCCAAAGGCATGTCGCTACGCTATGGCGTTATCGTTTTTGGTGATTTGACACAAGCCCAACACCAAATTGGTGATACAAAGTTACTTATTTTTTTCCACACCACCCATATCCCCCACCATTTTCCCCCACAATAAACATACAAAACTCCCATTCACCCCAAAATCACCACCACCCCTCACCATCACACGCACAAATCCGTTACAGAAGCATCAAAACGTAGGGACATGCCTTCGGTATGTTTCAAACGCAACCGACAAAACGCCAAGGCATTGCCACGCACGGTAAAGGCGTTATATCAATATCATTTTTGCAATTTCACACCCCATTACCCCACATCAAAAAAAAATCGGTGGAAATCAGATTTTAATGGATGAAATCGGTGTCACCTCCCCCCACCCACAACGCACAAAAAATTCAATTTGTGAAAATTTGTGCTAATTCGTGGCTAAAAATCCCCCACCCATTAATCCGTGGCATAAACACTAATCCGTGGGGATGGATTTCGTGTGGGGTGAGGGCGTAAAAAAAGCCGCTTGGGAGCGTGGAGGCTTCCAAGCGGCTGCTTATTTGGATTGAAATAGTTTGTTTCGCTAAATCACATTATTTGAGGAACTCTGATTGACCAGCGAGGTCTTCAGCAAGCACGTCGGTAGTTCTACCTGCGCGCGCCATTTCTTCCTTGTCGCCAACGATAATCGACTGCAATTCACGCATACCAGTACCGGCAGGAATCAAGTGACCACAGATCACATTTTCCTTCATGCCATCCAAGTAGTCAACCTTACCCTTGATAGCGGCTTCGTTGATCACCTTAGTGGTTTCCTGGAATGATGCGGCACTCATGAAGCTTGAAGTTTGGAGTGCGGCGCGGGTGATACCTTGCAAAATCTGTTCAGAAGTTGCTGGCAACGCTTCACGCACAGCCACTTGCTTGAGGTCGCGACGCTTGAGGGCAGAGTTGATGTCACGGAGCTTGCGCGCTGTGATAATCTGACCATTCTGCACTTCTTGGCTGTCGCCAGCGTCGATCACCACCTTCTTGCCCCAGATGCGGTCGTTTTCTTCCATGAAGTCGCGCTTGTCCACGATTTGGAGTTCGAGGAAGCGAGTGTCACCTGGTTCGAGGATAGTGACCTTGCGCATCATCTGACGCACGATTACCTCAAAGTGCTTGTCGTTGATACCCACACCTTGTGAGCGGTACACGTCTTGCACCTCGTTCACGATATATTCCTGAACCGCTGTTGGACCCATGATGCGGAGAATGTCGGAAGGTGTGGTTGCTCCATCAGAGAGTGGAGTACCGGCACGCACAAAGTCGTCTTGTTGCACAAGAATCTGCTTTGACAGTGGCACGAGATACTTCTTTTCTTCGCCCAAGCGGCTGGTGACCTTGATTTCGCGGTTACCACGCTTGATTTTGCCCAATTCCACAACACCGTCGATTTCGCTAACCACAGCTGGGTTAGATGGGTTGCGGGCTTCGAAGAGCTCGGTCACACGTGGCAGACCACCGGTGATATCACCTGCGCCACCACCCGACGAACGAGGAATCTTCACGAACACTTCACCTGCGCTCAACTTTTCGTCTTCGTCGCACATCAAGTGTGCGCCCACAGGCAGTGAATAAGTCTTCGACACCTCACCGTTTTCATCGATGAACAATGCTTCTGGAATCTTGGTGCGGTCCTTTGATTCGATGATAATCTTTTCGCTGTTGCCTGAAGTTTCGTCAACTTCCACACGGTATGTAACACCTTCCACGAGGTTGTTGAACTTCAATGTGCCACTCACTTCGCTCACGATTACGGCGTTGAAAGGGTCCCATGTGTTGATGATGTCGCCTTTCTTCACTGTGTCGCCTGAGTGGAAGAAGAGTTTCGAACCGTAAGGAATGTTGGCGGTGGTGAGCACCATGTCGGTGTTCAGGTCCACAATCTTGAGTTCTGCCATGCGGCCGATTACTACATCTACGCCATCCTTATCCTTCACTGTACGCAATTCGTCGATTTCCAGACGACCATCGTACTTAGAAGCGAGGTTACTTACGGCAGCGATATTGCTTGCCACACCACCGACGTGGAACGTACGGAGGGTAAGCTGAGTACCAGGTTCACCGATTGACTGTGCGGCAATCACACCCACAGCCTCACCCTTCTGCACCATGCGGTGAGTAGCGAGGTTGCGGCCGTAGCACTTAGCGCACACGCCGTGCTTAGCCTCACAGGTGAGCACTGAGCGAATTTCCACATATTCGATAGGAAGCTCGTTGATGAGGGCTGCAGCCTTGTCGCTGATTTCCTCACCGCTCTTCACAATCACGTTCTTAGTGGTTGGGTCGATGATGTCGTGTACCGACACACGGCCCAAGATGCGTGAGCCAAGAGAAGCCACCACATTGTCGTTCTTCTTCACTTCACGGCAAATCAAGCCACGGAGTGTGCCACAGTCTTGTTCTGTAATCACCACATCGTGAGCCACGTCAACCAAACGACGGGTCAAGTAACCTGCATCGGCAGTCTTCAACGCGGTATCGGCAAGACCCTTACGGGCACCGTGGGTAGAGATAAAGTACTCAAGCACGCTCAAGCCTTCCTTAAAGTTAGCAAGAATTGGGTTCTCGATGGTTTGTTGACCACCTTCCACACCCGACTTCTGAGGCTTAGCCATCAAACCACGCATACCGGAGAGCTGACGGATCTGGTCGCGCGAACCACGAGCACCAGAGTCGAGCATCATGTACACAGAGTTGAAGCCTTGCTTATCGGCAGAAATTTGCTCGATAAGGAGCTTGGTAAGGCGGTTGTTGACGTTGGTCCAAATGTCGATCACCTGGTTGTAACGCTCGTTGTTGGTGATGAAACCCATGTTGTAGTTGTTCATCACTTCTTCCACTTGTGCGTCACCTTCCTTAATGATGTCGGCCTTTTCAGCAGGCACGAGCACGTCGGTGAGGTTGAACGACAGACCGCCCTTGAACGCCATGTAGTAACCCATGTTCTTCACATCGTCGAGGAACTTAGCCGAACGTGGCACACCACACTTGCGGATAACCGCGGTGATGATTTTCTTCAAGCTCTTCTTAGAGATGAGTTCGTTGATGTAACCCATTTCGTAAGGCACGAAGTTGTTGAACAGCACACGACCAAGGCAAGTGTCTTTCACGATGCGTGATACAGGGTTGCCATTTTCGTCGGGTTCTTCAACACGAATCGACACGATTGCGTTCATCGACACCTTGCCTTCGTTGAAGGCGATTTGTGCTTCTTCTGCACTATAGAATACGAGGCCTTCACCCTTGTCGCCCTTGCGGAGCTTGGTGATGTAGTAAAGACCGAGTACCATATCCTGTGAAGGTACGGTGATAGGCTCACCGTTGGCAGGGTTGAGGATATTGTGAGGCTCAAGCATGAGCATTTGAGCTTCCACCACTGCCTCGTTGCCGAGTGGCAAGTGCACAGCCATCTGGTCGCCGTCGAAGTCGGCGTTGAACGCCGTACATGCGAGTGGGTGGAGCTGGATTGCCTTACCTTCGATAAGCTTAGGCTGGAATGCCTGAATACCGAGGCGGTGCAGTGTTGGTGCACGGTTGAGGAGCACTGGGTGGCCCTTCATCACGTTTTCGAGAATATCCCAAACCACTGGTTCCTTGCGGTCCACAATCTTCTTGGCGCTCTTCACAGTCTTCACAATGCCGCGCTCAATGAGCTTGCGGATGATGAATGGCTTGTAAAGCTCTGCCGCCATGTCTTTTGGAATACCGCATTCGCCCATCTTCAATTCTGGACCCACAACGATTACCGAACGTGCAGAATAGTCGACACGCTTACCGAGGAGGTTCTGACGGAAACGGCCTTGCTTACCCTTGAGGCTGTCGCTGAGCGACTTCAATGGGCGGTTCGACTCGCTCTTCACAGCGCTGCTCTTGCGAGAGTTGTCGAGCAATGAGTCGACGGCTTCTTGAAGCATACGCTTCTCGTTACGGAGAATCACTTCAGGAGCCTTGATTTCGATAAGGCGTTTCAGACGGTTGTTACGGATAATCACACGACGATAGAGGTCGTTGAGGTCACTGGTGGCGAAACGGCCGCCATCGAGTGGCACGAGTGGACGCAATTCGGGTGGAATCACTGGAATCACTCGCAGCACCATCCATTCTGGGCGGTTGAGGTTCTTGCTTTCGCGGAACGATTCCACCACCTGCAAGCGCTTGAGTGCCTCAGTCTTGCGTTGCTGTGAGTTTTCCTTGCCTGCCTGGTCGCGGAGCTGGTAAGAGAGTGAGTCGAGGTCGAGGTCCACGAGCAGGTCGTAAACAGCCTCTGCACCCATCTTAGCCACGAACTTGTTAGGATCATCGTCGTCCAGGAGGTCGTTGTCCTTTGGAAGGCTGGCGCGAATGCTCAAGTATTCGTCTTCTGTGAGCAAATCGAGCTTTTGCACTTCCTTATCATTCAATACCAGGCCCTGACCTGGCTTGATTACAATGTAACGCTCATAGTAGATAACTGCATCGAGCTTCTTTGTAGCCACGCCAAGCAGATAACCAATCTTGTTAGGCAATGAGCGGAAATACCAGATGTGAGCCACTGGCACCACGAGCTGGATGTGGCCGCTGCGTTCGCGACGCACTTTCTTCTCTGTTACCTCTACACCGCATCGGTCGCACACGATACCCTTGTAGCGAATACGCTTGTATTTACCGCAGTGGCATTCATAGTCCTTTACAGGACCGAAAATGCGCTCGCAGAACAAACCGTCGCGCTCAGGCTTGTACGTACGGTAGTTGATGGTCTCGGGCTTGAGCACTTCACCGTATGAGTTCTCCAGAATCTCATCAGGAGAAGCGAGGCTAATCGAAATCTTCGAAAAGTTACTCTTTATCTTATTGTCTTTTCTAAAAGCCATTATGATGATATGTTATGAGAGACGTTATTAATCAAGTTTCACACTTAAGCACAAGCCACGCAATTCGTGCAAGAGCACATTGAGCGACTCTGGAATACCTGGGGTTGGCATCGGATCACCTTTGACGATTGCTTCATAAGCCTTGCTGCGGCCCACCACATCGTCACTCTTGACGGTGAGGATTTCTTGCAGCACGTGTGAAGCACCGAAGGCCTCGATTGCCCAAACTTCCATTTCACCGAAACGCTGACCACCGAATTGGGCTTTACCACCAAGTGGCTGCTGGGTGATGAGTGAGTAAGGACCAATCGAACGGGCGTGCATCTTGTCTTCAACCATGTGGCCGAGTTTCAAGAAGTAGGTCACACCCACAGTTGCCTTTTGGTCGAATGGCTCGCCAGTGGCACCGTCGTAGAGCTGGGTGCTACCGCTTCGTGGCAGACCAGCCTTGTCGGTCCATGCGTCGAGGTCTTCAAGCTGAGCACCGTCGAAGATTGGGGTGGCGAATTTCACACCAAGCTCGCGGCCTGCCCAACCGAGCACTGCCTCGAAAATCTGACCGAGGTTCATACGAGAAGGCACACCCAGTGGGTTCAATACCAAGTCGACTGGAGTACCGTCGGCAAGGAATGGCATATCTTCCTGGCGAACTACGCGCGACACGATACCCTTGTTACCGTGGCGACCTGCCATCTTATCACCAACACCGATTTTACGCTTCTTAGCCACGTAAACCTTAGCCATCTGCATGATGCCTGATGGCAGCTCGTCGCCGATTTGATAATCGAATTTCTTGCGACGAAGTTCGGTTTCGATGCCCTTGCTCTTGCGCAGATAGTTCATCACGCAGGCACGGATCAAGTCGTTGGTGTGAGTGTCGGCAGTCCACTTGCTCAAGTTCACCGACTCGTAGTCGAGGCTTTCGAGCATTGATTTTGCGAATGGGCTTCCGGCAGGAATGATATCGGTATCCACATAGTCCATCACGCCTTCCGATGTCTTGTCCTTAGTGAGTGTGAGCAACTTGTCGATAAGCTGAGCCTTCAGTTCATCTTGCTTTGCCTGCGACTCTTGGTCCATCTTTTCCAGTTCAGGATCGCCACCGCGGGTGCGGGTGCGCTTCTTCATGGCGCGAGTGAACAAACGAGTGCCGATGACAACGCCCTTCAACGATGGGTTGGCCTTCAATGAGGCATCCTTCACGTCGCCAGCCTTGTCGCCGAAGATGGCACGAAGCAGCTTTTCTTCTGGAGTTGGGTCGCTCTCACCCTTAGGGGTGATTTTACCAATCATAATATCGCCTGGGCGGATATGAGCACCCACACGGATAATACCACGCTCGTCGAGGTCCTTGGTAGCGTCCTCGCTCACGTTAGGAATATCGTTGGTGAGTTCTTCCATACCACGCTTGGTTTCGCGCACTTCAAGGGTGTATTCGTCAACGTGCACACTGGTGAGGATATCCTCACGCACCACGCGCTCGTTGAGCACAATAGCATCCTCATAGTTGTAACCCTTCCAAGGCATGTACGCCACCTTCAGGTTGCGACCGAGAGCGAGTTCGCCGTTTTCGGTAGAGTAACCTTCGGTAAGGATGTCGCCTTTTTCCACTCTCTGACCGCGTTCGCAGATTGGACGCAAGTCGATGGTGGTGCTTTGGTTGGTCTTGCGGAACTTAGGCAAGCGATATTCTACAACAGGCTCGTCGAAGCTTACGAAAGCTTCTTCTTCAGTCTGGTCGTAGCGAATGCGGATAACGTCGGCATCCACATATTCGATAACGCCGGCGCCGGCAGCCTGAATTTGAGTGCGACTGTCGTAAGCGAGGCGCTTTTCAATACCCGTACCCACAATAGGAGCTTCGCTGCGCAGCAATGGCACTGCCTGGCGCATCATGTTGGCACCCATCAAGGCACGGTTAGCATCGTCGTGTTCGAGGAATGGAATCATCGCAGCAGCGACCGATGCAATCTGTTGAGGCGACACGTCCATCAGTTCCACCTGGTCGGGAGCCACCACTGGGAAGTCGGCTTCCAAGCGTGCCTTCACCTTGTTGCGAACGAATGAGCCGTCGTCGGTCAGTGGCGCGTTGCCCTGAGCGATAATCTTGCCCTCTTCGCTTTCGGCGGTGAGATAGACGATATCGTCGTTATTCATATCGACCTTCGAATTTTCCACCTTGCGGTAAGGAGTTTCGATAAAGCCGAGTTTGTTAATCTTTGCGTAGATACAGAGCGAAGAAATCAAACCGATGTTTGGACCTTCAGGAGTTTCGATTGGGCACAAACGGCCGTAGTGAGTGTAGTGCACGTCACGAACCTCGAAACCGGCACGCTCACGCGACAGACCGCCAGGACCGAGTGCCGACATACGACGCTTGTGGGTGATTTCCGCAAGTGGGTTAGTCTGGTCCATGAATTGCGAAAGTGCGTTGGTACCAAAGAATGTGTTGATCACTGAAGAGATGGTCTTCGCGTTGATCAAATCCATTGGGGTGAACACTTCGTTGTCGCGCACGTTCATACGCTCGCGGATAGTGCGAGCCATACGTGCCAAGCCCACGCCGAACTGGTTGTAGAGCTGTTCGCCCACAGTGCGCACGCGGCGGTTGCTCAAGTGGTCGATATCATCCACATCGGTCTTACTGTTGATCAAGCCGATGAGATACTTGATGATTTCGATGATGTCTTCATTGGTGAGCACACGCACAGAAGGATCGGTGTCGAGGCCGAGCTTCTTGTTGATACGGAAACGGCCCACATCGCCGAGGTCGTAGCGCTTGTCGCTGAAGAAAAGATTTTGAATCAATTCGCGAGCCGAAGTATCGTCGGCAGGGTCAGCGTTACGCATCTGACGGTAGATGTAGGTGATAGCTTCCTTCTCGGTGCGACATGTATCTTTGCTGAGGGTGTTGAAAATGATTTGGTAATCACTTGTGTTCACATCCTCTTTGTGAAGCAAAATCACGCTTGTGCCACTTTCGAGAATCTTGGCAGCCACTTCTTCTGTCAAAATCTCATCGCGGTCAACAAGCACTTCGTTACGCTCAATAGAAACCACTTCACCGGTGTCTTCGTCCACGAAGTCCTCGTTCCATGAGTTCAAGATGCGGGCAGCAAGCTTGCGTCCCACAGCCTTCTTGAGGTTTGTTTTGTTTACTTTGAGTTCTTCGGCCAGACCGAAAATCTTGATGATGTCGTTATCTGATTCAAGACCGATTGCACGCAGCAAAGTGGTTACGGGCAATTTCTTCTTACGGTCGATGTAAGCGTACATCACATTGTTGATATCGGTGGCAAATTCAATCCATGATCCACGGAATGGGATGATGCGAGCCGAATAGAGTTTTGTACCATTAGCGTGTGTGCTCTGTCCGAAGAACACACCTGGTGAACGGTGCAACTGAGAAACAACGACACGCTCAGCTCCGTTGATGATAAACGTACCCTTGTCGGTCATGTAAGGAATGGTACCGAGGTACACGTCTTGAACCGCGGTAGCGAAATCCTCATGGTCGGGGTCGGTGCAATAGAGCTTGAGTTTGGCCTTCAAAGGCACACAATATGTGAGACCACGATCGAAGCACTCGTCGATAGTGTAGCGAGGTGGGTCGATGTAGTAGTCAAGGAATTCCAGCACAAAGTTGTTTCGGGTGTCCGCGATTGGGAAATTCTCCGAAAACACCTTATAGAGTCCCTCGTTTTTTCTCTTCTCAGTTGGTGTATCTAATTGCAGAAAATCTCTGAAAGATTGTAATTGCACTTCAAGAAAGTCGGGATAAGGATAGGGATTCTTGACACGTGCAAAATTTACTCGTGGGTTTTTGGAAACTGACATTGAAAAATAGATTAAGTGAACTCAAAATTTTAATATGACACAAAAAGGTTAAGAATCGACATAATAAGAGGATTCTTAACCTAAACACCTGATATTCAGGCGATATTATTTAAGTTCAACTTCAGCTCCGAGTTCTTCGAGTTGCTTCTTGATACCTTCAGCTTCGTCCTTAGCCAAACCTTCCTTGATAGGCTTAGGAGCACCATCAACGAGGTCCTTAGCGTCCTTCAAGCCGAGACCAGTGAGTTCCTTAACCAACTTAATAACTTTGAGCTTTTCAGCACCTGGAGCCTTGAGAATTACGTCGAAAGATGACTTTTCTTCTTCAGCAGCAGCACCAGCAGCAGCTGGGCCAGCAGCAACTGCTACAGCAGCAGCAGCAGGTTCAATACCATATTCTTCTTTGAGGATTTGAGCGAGTTCGTTTACTTCCTTAACTGAAAGGTTAACAAGTTGCTCTGCAAAAGCTTTCAAATCTGCCATTTTTGTATGATTTAAATGTTGTTATTTTTTTATTGTTCTTTGTTTGATAATGTTTCGAGAATTCCGTGGAGCTTGCTGCCACCTGACTGCAAAGCAGAGATAACGTTCTTCGCTGGAGATTGAAGCAGAGCCACAACGTCGGCGATAAGTTCGTTCTTGCTCTTGATAGCCACGAGGGTATCGAGCTGTTCTGGACCCATATACACAGCCTCTTCAACAAATGCTGCCTTCAAAGCTGGCTGAGTCTCTTTCTTCTGACGGAAATCTTTTAAAAGTTTAGCTGGAGCGTTACCAGTGTTGCTCAACATGAGCGTGGTGTTTCCAACCAGTGCAGGATAAAGGCCACTGTAGTCGACATCAGATGCCTCCATAGCCTTCTTCAACAAGGTATTCTTAACCACCAGCATCTTCACGTCGGCCTTGAAAGCGGCACGGCGCAAGTCGGTAGTGCGTTCTGAATTCAAACCGGTAGTTTCGGTCAAATACACGCAGCTGTATGATGCAAGTGTTTCTTTGATCTTCTCAATCAATACTGCTTTATCTTCCTTCTTCATTTTTCTTCTGTTTTAAAAATTAAGCATCAACTGATTTTGTATCAACTTTGATACCAGGACTCATGGTGCTTGAAAGATAAACGCTCTTGATATATGTACCCTTGGCAGTGCTTGGTTTAAGCTTAATCAAAGTGTTGATAAATGCCTGAGCATTATCCTTGATTTGGTCAGCTGTAAACGAAATCTTACCAATTGAAGTGTGTACAATACCTTTCTTATCAACCTTAAAGTCGATCTTACCTTGTTTTACTTCTTTAACAGCCTTAGCAACGTCTTGGGTTACAGTACCGCTCTTTGGGTTAGGCATAAGGCCACGAGGACCAAGCACACGACCCAGAGGACCGAGTTTACCCATATTTTGAGGCTGAGTGATAATCACATCAACATCGGTCCAACCACCTTTGATCTTTTCGATGTATTCGTCAAGACCTACATAGTCGGCACCGGCTTCCTTAGCTTCGGCTTCCTTGTCTGCGGTACAGAGTACCAACACGCGAACGGTCTTACCAGTACCGTGAGGCAGTGATACCACACCACGAATATTCTGGTCGGCCTTACGAGGATCTACACCAAGACGTACGTCGATATCAGCTGAAGCGTCAAACTTTGTGAAAGTAACTTCTTTCACCAAAGCAGCAGCTTCTGAAAGGGTATAAGATTTCCCAGCTTCAATCTTCTCTTTGGCAATCTTTTGATTTTTTGTAAGTTTACTCATTGTCAATCGAAGTTTTTAAACGTTTTCAGGGAATTCGCCCTTAACTGTAATACCCATACTTCTTGCTGTACCAGCGACCATGCGCATCGCCGAGGCTACAGTAAAACAGTTCAAATCAGGCATCTTGTCTTCTGCAATTTCCTTTACCTGGTCCCAAGTAACTGAAGCAACTTTCTTACGGTTTGGCTCACCAGAACCGCTCTTCACCTTAGCAGCGTCGAGAAGTTGAACAGGCACTGGAGATGTCTTAACAATGAAGTCGAAGCTCTTGTCGGTGTAGTAATTGATTACTACAGGCAACACCTTACCAGCCTTTTGTTGGGTACGGGCGTTGAATTGCTTGCAAAACTCCATGATGTTAATACCCTTAGAACCCAGAGCAGGGCCTACTGGTGGTGAAGGGTTTGCTGCTCCACCTTTAATCTGTAATTTGATCTGTCCAGCAATTTCTTTAGCCATTTGTTCTTAATTGTTTTGTTTTTTTATTGTGTTAAAAAACAAGTGCGAAAGCTGCAACTCGTAACATAATTTGCAACTATTCGCGCTCTACTTGCGAATTGTCCAACTCCACAGGAGTGCGACGACCAAACACCTTAACCGCAACCTTCAGTTTACGACGCTCGCGGTTCACCTCTTCAATCTCACCAGAGAAACCATTGAAAGGGCCAAAGGTCACCTTCACAATCTCGCCCACGATGAAATCGTTTGGCACGTTGTCTTCCGACTCAGCAGAATCGGCTTCAGCAACGCCAATCATGCGTGCAATTTGTGCCTCTGGAATTGGCTCAGGCTTTTTACCGCCCTCGCGTTCACGCACAAAATTCACCACATTGGTAGTGTTGACCATCATATCCTCAACACCTTCAGCAAACGACACCTTTACATAAACATAGCCAGAAAACAGCACCTTTTCTTTCAAGACCTTTTTTCCGGCTCTGGTGACATACACCTTTTCTGTTGGAACCAACACCTGCTCGAGATTTTCTTTAAGATTGTCATAGATGGAGCAAGCCTTTTCAAAAGCCTCCTTCACCTTGAGTTCTTTACCCGAAACTACACGTAAAACGTACCACTGTTTGTTTCCTTCAGCCATTGTAAACGAAATCTGTTACTAAAGTTTTAGTTGTTGAGAATAGAATTAAGTAATTTCCTTTTTCAGAAAGTCTCTCACCGGCAATTTCAGGGAGAAGCTGAGTGAGCCGGCAGGTTAGGAAGTCATTAGAGACTGTAGATCAAGTTCATCACTGAATCGAACACCACGTCAATAGCCCAAATCACAATTGCCATGAGTATGGAAGCCACCATAACAATTACTGTGCTATTGGCAAGGTCCTTCTTGGAGGGCCAGGACACCTTGTACACAAGCTCGTTGTAGCTGTCCTGTAAATCCGTAAGTAATTTAAATTTTGCCATATTATTTCAAAAATTAGCACGGGAAGTAAGACTCGAACTCACGACCTACGGTTTTGGAGACCGTCGTTCTACCAACTGAACTATTCCCGTGTATAAAAAGGCCCCACCTCATTTAGCGAGGCCTTTTGTTTTATTTTAGTATCCTAATGGATATTAGTCAAGAATCTTAGTGATCTGACCAGAACCTACTGTGCGGCCACCTTCACGGATTGCGAAACGAAGACCTTCATCACATGCTACTGGTTCGATGAGCTTAACCTTGATTTCTACGTTATCACCAGGCATTACCATTTCTACACCTTCTGGGAGAGTGATTTCACCAGTCACGTCGAGTGTACGGATGTAGAATTGTGGGCGATATTTAGAGCGGAATGCAGTGTGACGACCACCTTCTTCTTTCTTCAATACGTAGATAGCGGCAGTGAATTCGCTGTGAGGCTTAACGAGACCTGGGTGGCAGATTACCATACCACGCTTGATAGCGGTCTTATCGATACCACGGAGGAGCAAACCTACGTTATCACCAGCTTCACCTTCTTCAAGAATCTTACGGAACATTTCAACGCCAGTTACAACTGACTTCAAGTCTGCACCAAGACCCATGATTTGAACTTCGTCACCAACCTTAACAACACCAGTTTCGATACGACCAGTTGCTACAGTACCACGACCAGTGATAGAGAACACGTCTTCGATAGGCATCAAGAATGGTTTGTCGATATCACGTGGAGGAAGTGGAATCCAAGTGTCAACAGCGTCCATCAACTCAATTACTGAGTTAACCCACTTTTCGTCACCGTTCAATGCACCGAGTGCAGAACCCTTGATGATAGGAGTGTTTTCGCCATCATAATCATATTCAGAGAGAAGGTCACGAACGTCCATTTCTACGAGTTCGATCATTTCATCGTCAACATCTGGAGAGTCGCACTTGTTCAAGAATACAACCAAACGAGGTACGTTTACCTGACGAGCGAGAAGAATGTGTTCGCGAGTCTGTGGCATTACACCGTCGGTAGCAGCGATAACTACGATAGCACCGTCCATCTGAGCAGCACCAGTTACCATGTTCTTAACGTAGTCGGCGTGGCCTGGGCAGTCAACGTGAGCGTAGTGACGATTTGCAGTTTCGTACTCTACGTGTGCAGTGTTGATAGTGATACCACGTTCCTTTTCTTCAGGTGCGTTATCGATAGAATCGAATGAACGAGCTTCAGAAAGACCTTTTTCTGCAAGCACCTTGGTGATAGCAGCGGTAAGAGTTGTTTTACCGTGGTCAACGTGACCAATAGTACCGATGTTTACATGCGGTTTGGTTCTTACGAATGTTTCTTTTGCCATAACTTTGTTTTTATTTTTTTGTTTAAATAATCTTCACGCTTTTTATGTACTCCACTCCACCCCCAGGTGCACAGTTTTCCACCGAGAGGCGAAGCTTCGCCATTGTCGTTAATTTGAGCCGGTGGCGGGATTTGAACCCGCGACCTCTTCCTTACCAAGGAAGTGCTCTACCCCTGAGCTACACAGGCAATACGTAAAATTTAGAGCGGAAGACGAGGCTCAAACTCGCGACCCTCAGCTTGGAAGGCTGATGCTCTATCAACTGAGCTACTTCCGCAAATTTTATTGTGGGCAGGGACAGATTCGAACTGCCGAAGCCGTGAGGCAACAGATTTACAGTCTGCCCGTTTTAACCACTTACCTACCTACCCAAAATTTTGAGCCTCTTGTCGGATTCGAACCAACGACCCCGAGATTACAAATCACGTGCTCTGGCCAACTGAGCTAAAGAGGCGTTTGCTTGTCGAAGCAGCAGTTGCTTGTTTCAAGCGAGTGCAAAGGTACGAACTTTTTTTAAAACACCAAATATTTTCCAGCTTTTTTGCCGTTTTTTTTCAAAAAAAAATTCATTTCACACCATCTCTCCCCCTTTTTCGCCCCAAAACCACGTTTTCCAGATGCCACAAGGCAGAAGTTAGATAATAGAAATTAGAGGTTCGAGGTCAGAAATCAGAAAGTCAGAAGCACGAAGTTATAGTCATCCGAATGCTCCGAGCCGCTCCGAGTGCTCCTTCATTCAGATTTGCCACCGCCCCAAAGCCCCACACGGCGCAAAAAAAGCCGCCGGTTCGGCACGTTACGGCTGAACCAGCGGCAGTTTTATCACTTATTGTGGGTGAAATCGTAAGATTTATTTCCCCTTATCAAGTTTTTCGAGTTGCTTTTTCAGGGCATCAACCACGAGATCGACTGCTTCTTCAAAAGTGTCGGCCACTTTGCTTGCAAACAAATCGCCACGCTGTGGCACTACAAGCTTGATACCTGCTTCCTTATTCATTGCTGTTTCGGGCTTCACAACTTTCAAAGTCACCTCTACGAGTGCAATTTCTTCGTAGTGCTTTACGAGCTTTTCCACTTTTTTAGTGATGAATTGTTCGAGTTTTTCAGTTGCATCGAAATGGATGGATTTAATTTTGATTTCCATATTACCCTCCTTTTTTTAGGGCCCTTGGATGGGCGAGTTTATAATTAGTTTTCAGTTCACTGAATGTGATATGCGTATATATTTGTGTGGCGGCGAGCGATTCGTGACCGAGTATCTCTTTCACGCTGTTGATCTCTGCGCCGTGGTTGAGCATCGCACTCGCAAAACTGTGGCGAAGCACATGGGGGCTTTTCTTCCCCTTCACGCCGGCTTCGTCGAGGCTGTCGTGCACCACCTTGTAAACCAGCGAGGGATACATCGGCTTGCCTTTCTCGGTGAGGAGCAACTCTCCCACCCCAGCCTTCTGCACTTCGGCGCGGTGCCCACGATATCGCTCAATGAGCCGCTTCAGTTCGCCACCGAACGGCACGATGCGGTCTTTGTCGCGCTTGCCGTGCACCTTCATCTGGCACTGCACCGTATCAACATTGCGGTCGAGAAGCCCGATGAGCTCTGCCCTGCGAATGCCTGTGCCATAGAGTATCGCCACTATCAGCCGGTTTCGCACCTCCACAAAGTCGGCATCGTCGGGGAGCGGAGCGTCGAGCAAGCGGTCGAGCCCTTCCTCTCGCACAAACTGGGGCAGTCGGTGCGGCAGTTTCGCCAGTTCGATGTCGGCGGCGGGGTTCTGCGCCACCTCCCCTATTTTCAGCAGCCATTTGTAGAAGGCTCTTGCGGCTTGCATCTTTCGCCTCACCGTGCGAGCACCGTCGCCTTGCCCCGAAAGGCTCACCATCCAGGCACGAAGGTCGGAGGGGGTGACGCTGCTGTGGTGAAACTCAGCCTTGCCATGCGTCAGAAAATCCGCAAGCTGATGCAAATCGTCGCCGTAGGCTTTCACCGTGAGTGGCGAAAGGTTTCGCTCGTAGCAAAGATATTGCAAAAACTGGTTGATTTTCATAGCTCTAATTTTTTTGACAGCAGCACCATACTGCTCTCGGCTACTAATTTAGTAAACATTCCCGAAAAACGCAAAGTTTTTAACCAAAAAATCATTCTTTTTAGCATCCTTTTTCACTCCAAAACCACCACCCTTATATTATATATGTGTGGTGCAAAAGTTTAGCAAAAACAATGATGGGATTGCAGATGTGGATTTTATTGTTTAACTTTGCTAAAATTCAAAATGAATAGAACTATGAGAAAAATCGCATTTTTAATCGTTCTTTGTTGCCTGATGCCTGTTAAATCATGGGCATGGCGCGATAATCCTGCCGCCATCAAGGCTGTGACGGCATTGTTTCATAATCTCACAACCGTACAGAAGCAGTTTGCCGAGTTTGCTCCGCAACATTCTTGCCACCCCGATGTGTATATTCCGCTCGACATCGATGCCGATGGCGTTTGGGAAATATGGGTGCGCACCTACGACGGCAAAAACGGCATTTTATATGCCCAAGCCAAAACTGGTGGACTGAAGGTGATTTTAAAGGACTCGGAATATGATGACGTGGCTATTTGTGGCAACGAAATTAGCGTGACTACTGGTAAATATGCCGGCGTGACCGAGCGTCAGATCTATGTGATGCACAAAGGTAAGGTGATTAAAGCGCCTTTTGTGGAGCAAACGGTTTACAACGGCATGGACGGCACCACCAAATCCACTTTCGTGAATGCGAAGGGCAAACCGGCAAGCAAGTCGGAAATGAATAAGGTGTTGAATTTGGTGTTTGAGGGTCCGGCCTACAGCAAACAAAACTTTTTCGACAAGCAAATCGAACTGGTGAACGAGTGCGGCGAATACGCCAACATTCCCACCGACATCACCATTAGCGAACGCCCCATATTCGTGGAACCGAAAAACTATGCTAAAAACGAGTTTGTGGGTATCGTCGACTCGCGCGTGAAGAATCCTGAGGCTTACACCAAGATGGTGTTTAAGCCGCACATCAACGATGTGAAATTCACAGGGAAAAACTCCTACGGCGATTTCCTTTACCGCCTGACCAACCCATCGGTCAGCGCAAAGATGTTCCGTGGCTACAAGGCGAATGAGGCCACCGCCGTGATTGTGAAAGACTCGTGGCTCACCACCCATAATCCGCTCCAGTTCAGCCGCTGGAAATTCGGCGAAGCGAAGCAGCCTTGCTCTCAACAATGGATAATCAAAACCATCAAGCAACGCTTCAACCGTGAAGTGAAATCGGTGCACTGGCTTGCCTCTGTGCCCGAATCGGAGCGCCAATTCTTTGTGGTGATATTTCACCCGAACAGCAATGCCAACACCCCATTCAACGCATTGGCGTCAATCGTGTGCTTTGCCGAGGGCGAATTGATTTCCTCCTACGACTTCTGGGGCCACGACGACGGCGGCAACCCGTCTTCGGTGTGGAACGATGGCGACGGCGGTTATTTCTTCTGGCCTGAACTGACCGTAATTGCCGGCACCGACAGCGGTTTGGAAATCTATCTGCGCCGAACCGACAGTTACGGAGCGCGCCACTACTGCATCCGCGAAATCGGCAACCAATTCATCAGATTGTCAACCGCCGCCCGCTACCGCAATAACTAAGGCAACGTAACCAACCACAACTGCATAAAGCGGTCGTACACTTGATAACCCTCTGCATATCGGTACACATATTCTTTATTTATGAGTGCCGATATTGCTCTATTGATGCTGCTTGAGCCTTTTAGACCATATTTTTTAATAAATTCATTACCATTGATGTTTACCACATTTTTCTCTTTGGCAATGGCTCGCAGTAATTGCTGCTGATTACTTGTGAGCAATATGAAACTTCGTTGATAGTCCTCCTTGTTTGATTCCACAATATCGACAATGCACTCATTGATTACCTCTTGCGTCACATTTTTAGGACGGAACTCGTATATCTTATTAAGCATATATTGAATATACCAAGTGTGTCCACAAAACTGATTGTAAATCTTTTCAAATGCATCACGACTAAGCACTATACCGTTAGTTTCCATTTTTGATTTGGCGAACTGGTAATACTCATCCATATTCAGCACTCCAATGTGCATTTTTTCGGTGCTTCGATAGAATGGGTGCCCAGGCTTGTCGAATATTTCACTCATCAAGTGACTTTTACTCCCCGAAAAAACAAAATGCAAATTTGGGCAAAACTGAATGAACGAACGCAACAGACCTTCCACGGTTTTGCTGTCGTTATATTCAGCAATTTGCTGAAATTCATCAATCGCTATGAAATACTCCTTACCGGAATACACCAGATAATCAAATATTTCCTTCAATGTGGCTTCAGACTCGCTTGGTTGGAAATCAAGCGACACTTCAGGAGCGCCAGTGATAGGGTTTGCCGAAAATACCATTTTACAACTTTTGATAAAACTGCGCACCTTTTCCAAAAAACGCTGGGAAGTGGTTCCTCCATTTCCAAGCACAACAGAGCCAAACAATTTAATAAACTCCTGCAAACTTGTAGTGGAGTAAATATCCATATACAGGCAAATCGCCTCCGGCATTTCTGAATGAATACGGTAGAATGTATTTTTGATTAGTCCTGTTTTACCCATTCGTCGGGGACTCATCAGAGTCACATTCCGGCCATTGCGTAAAGCAGAGGCCAGTTTCTCGGTTTCCTTTTCTCTTCCGCAAAAATATGCTGGAGATTCATAACCATAAATCAAAAATGGATTTCTTAAAACGTTCATATAGTGCATTTTAATATTTGTCGCACAAATTGTGCTACACAATTTGTGCTACAAATATAATCAAATATCTCAACTTTAGCAAATCTTATTCTAAGTGCTTAAATAAAAAGCGCAAGAACCCGATATAAAGGATATATTTCTGATTTCTAACTTCTAATTTCTGATTTCTAAATCAATACACTTTGTAGATGACGCGGAATTTGCCTTGGCGGTCGATGAGGCCCTCGAAGGTGACATCGCCGTTGGGCGAGACGATAGTGGCTGGAGCGTAGCCGTCGGTGCTGAATGCGCCAATCGTCCATGGGAAGCAGTAGTGCGAGCCCACACCCACTTCCGAGGTTTCGGTTTCGGAGAAGTGTGCCACATCTGCCTCGTCGTACCATGGTGTGCCCCACACTGCGGTGTGTGGGTCGGCATCTATTCTCATGCCTTTGGTGCTGTCGTAGCCATCAACGCTGGGCTGGATAATGAGGACAGAAGGAAATTCTTCGTTTTCAGCCTTGTCGATGAAGCGCATATATCCCTTGCCGTTATGGAGCGCGGAGCCCCACAATGCCACGCCGCTCAACTTGCCCGATGTGGTGTAGTAGCGCGCATAGAAATTGTCGCCAATCTCCATTGGGGCGATGGTGCACAAACCACCATCGTAGTCGCTCACCGACGATGGGAAAATGTTCTCGTCAACCTTCCTCGGTTCGAAGCATTTGCGCCCCGTAACATCAATAAAATAGAAATCATCGTTTTTCTCAATCACCAGAGCCATGCTGTCGGAGAATGATCGCACTTCCCTATACTGTGGCTTTATCACGATTTTTCCCAATCCGTTCATGAATCCCCAACTGCCATCGTAACCGCTCTCATTAGGCACATACACGGCTCGCATACTGCCACGCAGCGGAGCAATGGTGAATTGATTCTTGCCAAACTGCATGGGCTGTGTCACCACACCAGGGGCGAATGGTTTCAAACTACGGTCGATGAAAGTCCAAGTCAACGCATAGCCCGAAGTGGCAGTCGCCACGGCGGCGATGCCGTCAACAAAGTTGGTGGCATTCACATATTTCTTGGGCAATGCCTCCACCGCGCCAGTAGGCGTGATGAGGTAGAGTTGCTGAGTGTTGTCGTTCTTATACATAATCAGCCCCTCCTTCTCCATACGGGGGATTCGGGTGAAGTCAGCCACCTTCCACGCATTTTTGCCGCCGATGGTGCCACCGTCGATATAGCGAAGCGTGTAAACGGTGCCATTAGTGCTGATACCATACACACCACAACTCACTGGCGTAACTATCTTGGTGTCGGCGTCCTCGCAATCGTCAAGAAACTGGGTGTAGCCTGCCTCAAAACTCAGCGGCATCTGTAGCGATGGTTCACTTGGGTCTTGCTTCCCCACTCCACCTTTCTCAAGCCAGTCGGTGGCGTGAGCGATTGAAAAACTCAACGTGAGCGCACTCACGAGCATCAAACCCTTTCGTAAAATATTAGCTTTCATCATCATTAGTTTAAATTAGTTTTAGCAAAAAAAGTAAAAAAATCCTGAGTAACAAAAAGTTACACAGGATTTCGAAAATATCTTCACGCTATTGGGTGAGCGATTATTTCTCGTCGTATTCCTGCCAACTCTTGATTTTAATGTCGGAGAGTTTTAATGAGCAGAATGCGTGGATAAACGCCTTAGCCAATCGCACGTTGGTAATCAATGGAATGTTGTGGTCGATAGCGCCACGGCGAATGCGGTAGCCGTTGGTGAGCTCACGCTTCGAGTGGTTCTTTGGAATGTTCACAATCAGTTCAAACTTGTGTTCGCCAATCATGTTCATCACATTGTCGTGGGCATCTTCATCAGGCCAGCTCACCTTGTGAGCCTTCACACCGTTTTCGTTCAAGAATTTAGCGGTGCCTTCGGTGCCGTAGATTTCGTAGCCGCACTTCTGGAGCAAGAGGCTGGCATCGAGCAAATCCACCTTTGAGCGAGCCTCACCGCTGGAGATGAGCACACTCTTCTGTGGAATGGTGTAGCCAGTGGCAATGAGCGCGTTGAGCAATGCTTCGTCGTAGTCGTCGCCCAAGCAACCCACTTCACCAGTCGACGACATATCCACGCCAAGCACTGGGTCGGCGTTCTGGAGGCGTGCGAAACTGAATTGCGAAGCCTTCACACCGATGCGGTCGATGTCGAACGCGCTCTTGTCGGGGCGAGTGTAAGGCGCATCGAGCATGATTCGGGTGGCGGTTTCGATAAAGTTGCGCTTCAGCACCTTACTCACGAATGGGAAGCTGCGTGAAGCACGCAAGTTACATTCAATCACCTTCACTTCACGGCCCTTAGCCAGATATTGGATATTGAATGGACCGCTGATGTTGAGTTCCTTGGCAATGGCACGGCTGATTTTCTTGATTTGGCGTGCGGTAGAGAAGTAGATTTGCTGCGCAGGGAACACCATAGTGGCATCGCCAGAGTGAACGCCGGCAAATTCCACATGCTCGCTGATAGCGTATTCCACCACTTCGCCGTGGTCAGCCACTGCGTCGAACTCAATTTCCTTGGTCTCGGTCATGAATTGCGAAATCACCACTGGGTAGTCTTTGCTCACCTCGCTTGCCAACCGCAAGAAGCGATGCAGTTCTTCCTCGTCGTAGCACACATTCATCGCCGCGCCCGAAAGCACATACGATGGACGCACGAGCACAGGGAAGCCCACCTTGTCAACAAATTCCTGCACATCTTCCATGCTGGTGAGTGCGCTCCACTTTGGCTGGTCGATGCCCAGTTGGTCGAGCATAGCGGAGAATTTGTTGCGGTTTTCCGCACGGTCGATCGATACTGGCGATGTGCCAAGGATGGGCACGCTTTGGCGATGGAGTTTCATTGCCAAATTGTTAGGAATCTGACCACCTACCGACACAATCACACCGCGTGGACTTTCGAGGTCGATTACGTCGAGCACACGCTCAAACGAAAGTTCATCGAAGTAGAGGCGGTCGCACATATCGTAGTCGGTCGATACGGTTTCGGGGTTATAGTTAATCATGATACTCTTGTAACCGAGTTTGCGGGCGGTCTGGATTGCGTTCACAGAGCACCAGTCAAATTCCACCGAGCTACCGATGCGATAAGCACCAGAGCCGAGTACCACAACCGATTTTTCATTCTTATAGTAGTTCACATCGTAGCCTTCCGCACTGTAGGTCATATACAGATAGTTGGTGAGGTCGGGGTGCTCACTTGCCACGGTGTTGATACGCTTCACAGCAGGGAGAATACCGAGTTTCTTGCGGTAAGCGCGCACGGCAAGGTTTTCCTTCTCCATATTGCCTTCGGGCTTGAGCACGAAGCGGGCAATCTGGAAGTCGCTGAAGCCGAGTATTTTCGCCTGACGCATCACGTCGGCAGGAATTTCCTCAAGCGAGTTGTAACCACAGAGTTTTTGCTTGTAGTCAACGATGTTTTTAAGGCGCTGAAGGAACCACTTGTCAATCTTGGTAAGTTCAAACAGGCGGTCGATGGTGTAGCCTTTTTCCAGCGCTTGCGCAATGGCGAAGGTACGCATATCGGTAGGATTTGCCAATTCGTCGTCGAGGTTGTCAAACTCCACGTGCTCATTGCCCACGAAGCCGTGCATACCCTGACCTATCATACGCAAACCCTTCTGAATGATTTCTTCAAAAGTGCGGCCTATCGACATGATTTCGCCCACCGACTTCATGCTTGAACCAATGCGGCGGCTCACGCCTGCAAACTTGGTCAAGTCCCAGCGTGGAATCTTGCAAATCAGATAGTCGAGTTGTGGAGCCACGTATGCCGAGTTGGGGGTACCCATTTCACCGATTTGGTCGAGTGTGTAGCCCAAGGCGATTTTTGCCGCCACGAATGCCAATGGATAGCCGGTGGCCTTTGAAGCCAGCGCAGAACTGCGGCTCAAGCGGGCGTTCACCTCGATGATGCGGTAGTCGTTGGTGTCGGCATTGAATGCAAACTGAATGTTACATTCGCCCACGATGCCCAAGTGTCGCACACACTTCACGCTGATTTCTTGCAGCATCTTCACCTGATCTTCGCTGAGCGAGCAAGTAGGAGCCACCACAATCGATTCACCAGTGTGAATGCCCAGTGGGTCAAAGTTTTCCATACTTGCCACGGTGAAGCAGTGGTCGTTGGCATCACGAATCACCTCAAACTCAATTTCCTTCCAGCCCTTCAACGATTCTTCCACAAGCACCTGTGGAGCGAAAGTAAAGGCACTTTCTGCTATTTCAATAAACTTCTTTTCATCTTGACATATACCAGAGCCCAAGCCGCCTAAAGCATACGCAGAGCGAATCATCACAGGATAACCGATGTGGCGAGCAGCATCAAGAGCCGCCTCCATCGATTCCACAGCCTCGCTAATTGGGGTTTTCAAACCAATCTCGCTCAATCGCTTCACAAAGAGGTCGCGGTCTTCGGTGTCCATAATCGCCTCAACCGAGGTGCCAAGCACCTTCACGCCATACTCCTTGAGAATACCCTTTTGAAACAACTCGGTGCCGCAGTTGAGTGCGGTTTGACCACCAAACGCGAGCAAAATGCCATCGGGGCGCTCCTTCTTGATGATTTCAGTCACAAAGTGAGTGTTCACCGGCAGGAAGTACACCTTGTCGGCAATGCCTTCAGAGGTTTGAATTGTAGCGATGTTGGGGTTGACCAATACCGAACTAACACCTTCTTCACGAAGGGCTTTCAATGCCTGAGAACCTGAATAGTCAAATTCACCTGCTTGGCCGATTTTGAGTGCTCCGGAACCTAAAACAAGCACTTTAGTCAGCTTTTTCTCCATAAAAAGTTATATTAAAAAAAGTTACTAAAAATTTTCTTTACAAAGTTAATTCATTTTTTCTCAACGCCACCCATATCCCACCACATAATTTCACACAAATCACAAAAACAAGAAAATCATCCTTTTCCACATCCCCTCTCCACTAATTTCTCTCTAACCTCTAATTCTCACCTCTAATTTCTAACTTCTAATTTCTAATTTCTAACTTCTAATTTCTAATTTCTAATTTCTAACTTCTAATTTCTAACTTCTAACTTCTAATTTCTAAAAAAAGCGAGGCTCGCTTTTGGGGTGCGGGCCTCGCTGAGTGAGAAAATCACGTTTTCTCGTATTGGGACGGACTTATTTAATCACCTTTTCTGCCTTCACGGTGCCATCGGCATACTGAATGCGCTTGATGCACACGCCAGAAGCGGGCTCTGCGATTTGCTGACCTGCCACGTTGTAGTAGCTCACGCTCTTCACTTCGCGCATGTCGGCATTCACATCGTCGATACCGGTTACTGGACGATTTACCCACACCACATTGCTGCGACGCTCTTCGCCACCGCCACGATAGATGCTCTGCACACCGAGTTTGGTGTAGTTCTTGTCGTAGAAGTAGATGGTGTGCTTACCTCCTGAAGGATAGATGTCGAATTCAGTGTCGGAGAATGCGTAAGGAATGTCGGTCATCGGTGCAGTCAAGCCCTTGAACACCTCTGGGGTGAACACGTAAGGAGCATCGTTGTAATACACATTATAATATAGCTCATTCACGTTAAGGTCGTTGCCGTCAACATCCTTGACAGGAAGCACAAACTTCACAAGGTCGAAATTGGTTGATGGGCGAATGTCGTCGGCTGTGAACACTGGGTCGGCTGGAGTCATTGCCTTATCTTCTTGCGACACGAAGCGTGGAGCCACATAGTCGCTGATGATGTAAAGGTTCTCACGGCCGCAGTTCACCACCAGTGATGCAGGATATTCGGCAGCCATCTTGCCTGATGCATCGCGTGTGAGTTTGATAGAGGCAGTCTTGTCGTAGTTGAAGAATGGTTTTTCGGTGCCGGCACCGTCGATTTTCGCATTGCCGGTAAGCACATACACGTGAGCGTTATATTCCAAGTCGATACCAAGATATTGCTTTGCTGGCACCTCTACCGATTTGCCGTCGGCTGATACTGTGCCACACATCACTGCGTCGGGCAATCCCTTCTCCATGTGATCCACATACACCTTGCCGTCGGCGTTAAACACGTTCACCATCACAAACTTTTCGGCTGTCAAGTCTTTCGCGTCTGATTTGTATTCCATCTTGCAAGTGGCCTTGGTCAAGCCCTCTGGCTTCACGATAGGCTTGTCGGGGTTGATGGTGTATTTGATATTGAAGTCACCCATGTAGAACCATCCGCCAGTTGCGTCGCACAATCCCACGAGGCAATCGTCAACTTGGGTGAGCTTATTGTCCTTCCAAGTGAATTTCACATCTTGCGAGGTGGAATCTACCACAAAAGTCTTGCCGTCGGCACTTGGCACAAGGCGCTGTGCGTAATATGGGTCGCCAGCGTCGATGCAGTAGAGCTGTGGCAAGTGCATCACTATCACATCACCCTCTTTCTTCTCGCATTTCAGCCATGGGCTGCCCAAACCCCAAATATAAGCCTGTGAGATGGGTGCTTGCACATAGATGAAGCCATCGTTAGCCACATCCACGCCGCCAATGCCGCCATCCACCTTCTGATAGTAGGCATCGCCCCAGCCCAAGCCGTAAGCCTCGGAATTGACATACATATTCTCGTAAACTGTGCCTGCGGGCGCATCGGAAATCACCGTACCCACATCTGCCATAGGTTTTGCCGCTTTTTTCAGAGCCAACACTCCTTCGCCCGACTGGGCTATACGCTGGCTCAAAGAGCACTGTTTCTTGATTGGCACTTGATTTTGAGCCACTCCGGCAAGGCGTAAACCACCTGCCCAACTCGCCGCTGCAAACAATACCATAGCGGCAACGAACAATGTACACTTTTTCATAAGCACTGTTTTTTAATGTGATAAAAAATTATGTTGAAAAAATCTCTCTGTCTATTCGATAAAGATAGAATATCTATAAAGATGGAATAATCTATTCTTTTCGCAAATATAGTGAATTATTTTACACTTTGCACATTTTTTGCCAAATTTTTATATCATTTTGATAAAAATCCACCTATAATTATACCCAATGCACAATTACACAAACCAAAGGGACGGTTCTTTTGGTTTGTGGTTTGGTTTGTTCCCGATGCGTTGATACATTGCTGTTTGCGCCAAAACAGATCAAAAGAACCGTCCCTTTGGTTTGAAAATCCACCTATAATTATACCCAATGCACAATTACCGGGGCATATACAATGTCACCATATCGTGAATGGATTCAAAAACAAAATGATTTCTTAAAAAGAGGTTGTATCAATCCCAAAACGATTTTGCATGGTAGGGACGCGATACTTCGCGTCCGCGCTAAATGCCTGATATTCAATATGGTATTAAAATTATGGGCGGACGTGAAGTATCACGTCCCTACCAGATTTGCCTTTTCTATCGGGTGGTGCCTCTCACCACGAGGCGGGTTTTCACGATGCGCTTTTCCACGTGGTTCATTGGGTGCTTGCCTTGCAAGCGGTCGACGAGTATCTGCACCGACTGTTGGCCCACTTCCACGCCACGCTGCTCCACGGTGGTGAGCATCGGGTCGCACGCAATGGCTCTAAAGCCATTGGTGAATCCGCATATCATCAAATCGGCAGGCACACTCAGCCCCATACGCTTGGCGGTGTGCAACACGCCTATGGCGGTGTCGTCGTTCACGGTGAAAATGGCGTCGGGACGGTTGTGCATCGCCAGCACACCTGGGGTGACCAGTTCAGCCTGCTCGCTGGTGTCGCAAATCCTCACCAACGCATCTTCCACCTCCATGCCATGCTTATGGAGCGCGTCTTTATAGCCATTGAAGCGGTTTTTGCCGATTTCCAAATCCAAATCCGTGCCGTAATACGCCACACGCTTCGCGCCACGCTCTATCAGGTAGCTCACCGCTTTAAATGCCCCGTTGTAGTCGTCAACCACCACACGGTTGCAGTTGATGCCGGCGCAAATGCGGTCGTAGAACACCAGTGGCACGCCATTGTCGAGCATACGCTTGAAGTGGTCGTAGTTTTTCGTGTCTTTCGCTTGCGACACGATGATGCCGCACACCTTGTTTTGGAAAAACGATTCGCAGATTTCCACCTCGCGCTCATATTTCTCATTGCTTTGCGCCACCAGTATGCGGTAGCCCTGCAGGTTTGCCTCCTTTTCAATGCCGCTGAGCACCGAAGAAAAATAGTAGTGAACAAATTCAGGCAAAATCACGCCTATCACTTTTGCCGGGCCCAAACGGGTGTGGCGAAGCTGCTCGGCTATGACATTAGGATAATAATTATGTTCGCGCGCGAACTTCTGAATCTTCTCACGCTGCTCGCGACTGATGTTCGGACTGTCTTTTAGCGCACGCGACACGGTGGCGACCGACACATTGAGCATCTTCGCAATATCCTTCATTGTCAAAATTTTCTGATCTGCCATATTGGTTTTCATTGAAAAAGGTTCTGAACTGAGAGGCTGCGCCTCTTTGGGGCTTTATGGTCCCGGAGCTTAATTAATTAACCGCTGCGATTTGCCAACTAACTTTTAGCCTTAACCTTTGCAACATTTGCGTGCTGTTTACATTAAAAAATTATAGGGCTGGATTGTTCGTCCAGCCCTATAACCCTCGTGTTTCACGCTTTATATAAGGCTTTAACTTGTGGTTATAATTATAGTTAGTTAGCAATCCGATGCAAATGTAGCAATAAAACCCGAATTATGCAAACGATTGCACAAAAAAAACTAAATATTCACCCGATAAGGTATGCTATTTTAATATCTAATAAGGTATTTTTGCATCACTAATTCGCTTTCAAATTCTTGACGCAACCAACGCGATCTGTGAAAATTAACCTCAAGAATAGAAGTCCGACATTAGCAATTTTACATATCATATCAATATAAACTTTAACTAAAAATTTCTAAATGATGAAGCAGGTAAACTTTAGAATTCCTCTGCGAGTTCTGACCCTTCTGATGGGACTTATGATTTCCATCAGTGCCTTTGCGCAAATTACCGTCAATGGTAATGTAAAGGACGCTACTGGCGAACCTGTGATCGGCGCATCAGTGCGCGTAGTTGGCACTACAATCGGTACTACTACTGATTTTGATGGCAACTTCACGCTCTCGAACGTCAAGCAGGGAGCCAAGCTCCAAGTTTCTTACGTGGGTAGCCAAACCCAAGAAGTGGCTGCCGCTCCAAACGTACAAGTGGTTCTTCAAGACAACAGCCAAGTCCTCAACGAAGTGGTGGTGATTGGTTATGGTGTCGCTAAGAAGAAAGACCTCACCGGTAGTGTGGCAGCATTGAAGCCCGACACCAAGAACAAAGGTGTGGTGGTAAGTGCTCAAGACATGCTTGCCGGTAAGATTGCCGGTGTGGCTGTAACCAGCGAAGGTGGTACACCTGGTGGTAGCGCCACTATCCGTATCCGTGGTGGATCTTCACTCAACGCCAGCAACGACCCTCTTATCGTAGTAGATGGTGTGCCTTTGGACCACAATGGCATCAAGGGCTTCCCTAACGGCCTCGGTATGATCAACCCTCAAGACATTGAAAGCTTCAACGTATTGAAGGACGCATCTGCTTGTGCTATCTACGGTTCACGTGGTTCTAACGGTGTAATCATCATCACCACCAAGAAGGGTAAACGCGGCCAAAAGCCAAGCATCTCTTACAATGGTAGCGTGACTATGAGCGCCAAGAAGAAAACCATCGACGTGATGACTGGCGACGAATATCGCGACTACATTAAGAAGGCTTTCGCTGGCAACGAACGCGAAGCCGACGCTCTCGCAGCTCTCGGTAATGCCAACACCGACTGGCAAGATGAAATCTACCGCACTGCATGGAGCCAAGACCACAATGTGCAGCTCTCTGGTTCTGTAGGCAAGATTCTTCCTTACCGCGTGTCATTGGGCTATACCGACAACCAAGGTATCCTCAAGACTTCAGATTTCAAGCGTTACACTGTGGGTGTGAACCTCAACCCATCATTGTTCGACGACCACTTGGTGATCAACCTCAACGCCAACTGGATGTGGGGTAGAAACCACTATGCCGACGGCGCAGCTATCAACAACGCTGTTCGCTTCGACCCAACTCAGCCTGTTAGCGCTCCTGGTTTCGAAAACTTCGGTGGCTACTTCGAATGGCTCTCTTCTAACTCCGACATGAAGGACGCCAACTGGCCTACCATCACCAACACCAACGCTCCACGCAACCCTGTGGCTATCTTGATGCTCAAGAACGACCGCGCTCGCAGCCACAACTTCACTGGTAGCGCCGACTTCGATTACAAGGTACACGGTTTTGAAGACCTCCGCCTCCACCTCACTATCGGTGGCGACTTCGGTGGTGGTAAGCAAAACACCGACGTGGACAACGGTAGCCCTCTCTCAAGCTATTGGGGCAGCTTCGGCTGGGCTGATGGTTGCAAGGAAAACCGCACCCTCAGCATGTATGCTCAATACTACAAGGACTTCACCGACAAGCACCACTTCGACATCATGGCAGGTTATGAATGGCAACACTTCTGGCGCAAAGAAAACAGCGAGTATCGCAAATACTATCCTACCAACTCTTCTCTCCCAACAGCTGGTCAGGAACACCAACTCATTCTTAAAAACGACGGTAAGGGCTTCCGCACCGAAAACTACCTCGTTTCGTTCTTCGGTCGTATGAACTACATCTACGACAACAAGTATTACCTCACCTTCACTATGCGTGCCGACGGTAGCTCTCGCTTCAACTGGCTCCCTGGCGCCAAGAACCAACAATGGGGCTACTTCCCATCAGCAGTGGCTGCTTGGAGCTTGAAGGGTGAAGACTTCCTGAAAGACAACACCACAGTGAGCGAAATGAAGCTTCGTTTGGGCTGGGGTCAAACCGGTCAGCAAGAAGGTGTGGCCGACTACGGCTACTTCGCTAACTACAGCATGAGCAACGGTGTGAACGGTAGCTTCTACGACACCGCTAAAGACGGTTATTTGGCTCGTCCTAACGCTTACAACCCCGATCTGAAATGGGAAACCACAACCACCACCAACGTGGGTATCGACTACGGCTTCCTTAACTCTCGCGTAACTGGTTCGCTCGATGTTTACTACAAGAAGGCCACCGACCTGATCAACTACGCTGCTGTGGCTGCTATGAGCAACTTCCGTAACCAAGTGAACCAAAACATCGGTTCAATGAAGAACGTTGGTTTCGAATTCGCCATCAACGCTAAGGCAATCCAAACCAAGGACCTCCAACTCACCCTCGGTTACAACCTCACTTACAACAAGAACGAGATTACCGACCTTATCGACGACGATCCTAACTACTACGTAGCCACTGGTGGCATCTCTGGCGGTACTGGTGTTAATTGTCAGGCACACGCTGTGGGTCACCCAATGAGCTCCTTCTACGTGTATCAACAAATCTACGACGAAGCTGGCAAGCCTATTCAAGGTGCATACGTTGACCGCAACGGCGACGGCACCATATCTGAAAAGGACAAGTACTTCTACAAGAGCCCTAACGCTCCTTGGACCATGGGCTTCAACGCACGTCTCGACTACAAGAACTGGGACTTCGGTTTCAACCTCCGTGCCAACCTCGGCAACTATGTGTTCAACGACCGTATGAGCGACTACTACAACGTGGGCACTTCATCACTGTTTGAATCAGTGTCAGGTAACTATTTCAACAACCGTCCTAAATACTCTGTAGAGTATGGTTGGAACGCTTACGACGCAAGCTCTTACCTCAGCGACCGCTGGGTACAGAACGCTTCGTTCCTCAAGCTCGACAACATCACCGTGGGCTACAGCTTCCAGAACCTCTTCAAGTGTGGCAGCTACGATGGTATCGCAGGCCGCCTCTACGCTACTGTGAACAACGTGTTCACCATCACCAAGTATAAAGGCATCGACCCTGAAGTGTTCGGTGGTATCGACAACAGCGTTTATCCACGTCCATTCTCTATGGTTCTCGGTTTGAGCCTGAGCTTCTAATCTAACATAATATTTTAACACAAAGAACAATGAATAAGATATTAAAATACATCCTGCCAGCTGCTGCACTCTTGCTCTCTGCAGGTATGACATCTTGCATCAACGACTTGCATGTTACGCCAATCGACCCAACAATGCAAACCACCGTTGACGCTGAAAATTTGTTCAACAAGTGCTACGCCAACTTCGGCCTTGCCGGTAACGGCGGTCCCGACGGCGATAGCGACGTTGATGGTATCGATGGTGGCACCTCTGGCCTCTATCGCCAAATGTGGCAAAGCAACGAGCTCACTACCGACGAGGCATTCTGCGGTTGGGGTGACGAAGGTGTAGCCACTTACTGCTACAACACCTACGATGCCAGCCACCCAATGCTCCGTGGCTACTACTACCGTCTGTGCGTAGGTATTGCTTACTGCAACCAATACCTCAAAGACTTCTCCGAACACGACGCAACCATGACAGCAGAAATTCGCTTCTTGCGCGCTTTCCAATACTATCTGTTGATGGACGCTTACGGAAACATTCCTTTCGCCACCACCATTTCTTCAGAAAAGCCTCAACAGGCTACTCCTGCTGAAGTGCAGAAGTTCGTTGAAGACGAATGTTTGGCTATCCTTGGCGAAAATGCTGAAGACAATGCTTATGTGCTTGCCGATGCCCAACCTCACAAGAAGGGCGACGGCCGCTGGGGCCGCGTAGATAAGGCTGCCGCTTGGATGCTCCTTAGCCGTCTGTACCTCAACTCTGAAGCTCACACCGGTGTGGCTCAATGGGAAAAGGCTAAAGACTATGCTGAAAAGGTGATCAACTCAAGCTACCAGCTTAACGAAGTGCCTTCTTCACACGAAGTGACTATGAAGGATCCTTCATCTGGCACTGAAATGACCGAAACTTGGGAATTCTCTCCTTACCAGATGCTTTTCATGGGCGACAACGCCAAGACAAGCGCTGCCGACGAGGCAATCTTCCCAATCCTTTCTGAAGGCACTCGCACCGCTTCTTGGGGTGTGGCTCTCTACCTCATCGCTTCTACTCACGATGGCGACATGCACGACCTCCGCTACGACGAATTCTACGCCGACCAAAGCAAGCGTTCAGTGAACGGCGTGAGTGGTCAGGCATGGGGCGGTAACCGCGCACGTCCTGAGCTCATCAAGCTCTTCTTCAAGAACCTTGACGACTGTCCTACCGAAACTGCTTCTTACGACATGCCTTCAGCTGCAGAAGACGACCGTGCAATCTTCAACACCATCGGTCGCAAACTCAACATCGAAGACCCATCTGCATTCAAGAATGGCTACGCTGTGGCTAAGTTCACCAACTTCACCACCGACGGTTCTAAAACTTCCGACGCCACTCACCCTGATATGTGCGTGATGCTGATGCGTAAGGCAGAGGCTTACCTCAACGCTGCTGAAGCTTACATGCGCCTCAACCAGCCGGAAAAGGCTCTCCCTCTCGTGAACAAACTTCGTAGCCGCGCCAATGCCGCTCAACTCGGCACAGTGACTATGAACGACATTCTCGATGAATGGGGCCGCGAATTCTACTTCGAGGGTTTGCGTCGTCCACAACTCATTCGCTTCGGCAAGTTTGGTGGCAACACCGACTACAAGTGGCAATGGAAGGGTGGCGAATATAAGGGCCGCAACTTCGACGCATTCCGCAATGTGTTCGCAATCCCAACTTCCGACCTTATCGCTAACAAGAACCTCAAGCAAAACAACGGTTACAAGTAAGCCGAAAAGGGAGAATATTTGTTGATAAAATAACAAACTATTTAAGAGATTTATAAAATGAAAAAATATATCAAGTCAACATTACTGATGCTGCTGAGCATTTGCCTGTTCACAGCATGTAGCGATGACAATGACTCAAATCCAACCCTCGTTGCGCCCACCACTTTTGTGCTCAACACTCCTGCTATCGCTAACAGCGTAGTGGATTTGGCTCACTCATCTGCAATTGTGCTCACCTGCACTCAGCCCGACTATGGCTTCCCTGCTTCCACCACCTACAGCGTGGCTGTGGCAACCAAGGCTGACATGAGCGACGCAGTGAAACTCTCTACCAACTCAACCACTGCACGCATCGAGCTCGATGCAAAGGAAATTGCCGCTGCCCTCACCAACATCAAGGTGGAAGAAGGCGCTACCGAGGCAGATTTCCCAATGAACATTCCTGTTTATTTCCAAGCTGAAGCTGTAATCACCACCACCATGGGTACAGCAGTGGAAACCTCTCGCATCAAATCAAATGTGGTAAGCCTCAACAAGGTGGACCTTGAATTCTCATTGCCTCCAGTGCTCCTGCCCGAAAATATCTACCTCATCGGTAAATTCTGCGAATGGAATTGGGACAAGTGCGTGGCTATGGCTCCTGTTTACGACACCAACGACACTTTCTGGCACCTCGTTTACATCGACGGAGAAGGTATCAAGTTCAACACCAACAAGGCTTGGGACGGCGGCGAAGTAGGTTTCGGTGGCATCACCGTGAACGCTGACAGCGAACTCGGCGGCGAAATCGTTGAGGGTGGTGGCAACATTGCTTCAAGCAATCCTGGCTGGTACTTGATGATTGTGAAAGCTGTGCTCAACGGTCGCGAAATCACTTACGACGTTACATTCAACAAACCAGAAGTTTACCTCATGGGTCCTGTTACTGAAGCAGGCGACTGGACAGTTAAAGAACCTTGGGCGCTCTTCACAGTTCCTACCACAGCCGATGGCGAATTCGTATCTCCTGCATTCGCTCACGACGGAAGTGGCAATGATAGTCCACGTGCTTACGTAATTATTCCTGGACACGAAAAAAACTGGTGGCACTCTGAATTCATCGTTGGCATCAGCGGCGACAAGATCTCTTACCGCGGTAAAGGTGGCGACCAAAAGCATGTTGACGGTAAGGCAGGACAGAAGATGTACCTCAACTTCACAACCGATACTGGTAAAATTGAGTAATAACTTTTAATTTGAAGTAAAGAAATGAAAAAGATTTCATTATATTTCCTCCTGGCTCTCGTGGGCATGCTCACCACTGCATGTAACGAAGACTTCAAGGACTGGAACGACCCACAATCGTGGCCACAGGAAGATGCGATTGTCATTCCTGGCTTCGCTGCCACAGCAGGTGATGTGGTTGACCTCAACGCCATCACTGCCGACGACACCGTGCGCATCTTCAACCTCCCTACAACCACCCTGCCCGAAGGCTATGCACTGGCCGACGCTCGCGTGATTGCTAACCCAACCGACATCAACACCGTAGTCAACACCAAGCTCGAATGTGCTACCGATGGTAGGATGGCTAATGCGAAAGAAGCACTCCAAGAAATGGTTAAGAGCACCTACGGCCTCCGCCCAGTGGCTCGCAAATTCACTTGCCAAGTGCTTGTTGATGCAAAGAAAGACGGTCAAGCAGTGCTCATCGACGCTGGCGCAATCGAAATCCAAGTGATTCCTGAAGCACCAGAAATTGAAGAGGCTTACTACCTTACCGGTAATTTCAACGAATGGAACAACAGCAACACCGACTTCGAACTCAGCAACGGTGGTGCCGACCCATACGAAAACTCAGAATTCACCTGCATGATTCCTGCCGAAAAGGTAACTGGCGATCTCGAATTCAAAGTTACTCCTAAAAGCGGTCTCGGTGGCGACTGGAGCAAGTGTCTGTGCGCCGACGGAGCCAACGAAGGCAAGTTTGTAGGCAACAACAAAGGCGACAACTTCAAGTTTGCTGCCGTGGCAGATGCTAAATACTACAAGGTGACTTTCGACATGCTCAAAACCACTTGGAAAGTGGAAGCACTCAACTTCGCCGACTACATCTACGAAATCGGCAGCAACACAAGCTGGGGCGAATCAATTCCAATGAAGCATGTGAATGGCCAAGGCGAATACGTGGGTTACGCTTACCTCGATGGCGAGTTCAAATTCAAGCCAAATGGCGAGAAGGACAACTGGACTGGCAACTGGGGTCAAGATGCTAACGGTGCTGCTGGCTCCCTCGTGCTCGATGGTGGCAACTGCAAAGTGGATCACGCCGCATGGTATATGATGACCGTTGACCTCTCTAAGTTGACTTGGAAGGTTACCGAACTCACCACTATCGGCATCATTGGCGATGCTACAACTGGTGGTTGGGATAGCGACACCCCTATGACCTACAACTCTGTTGCTGGCTGCTGGGAAGTTACTACCGACCTCGCCGCTGGACAATTGAAGTTCCGTGCCAACAACGGTTGGGACATCAACTGGGGTGGCACAACTGCCGAACTTCGCAACAATGGTGAAAACCTCGTGATTGAAACTGCTGGCAACTACACCATCAAGCTCTACCCAATCTGCGACGGCAAATCACACTGCACAATCGTGAAAAACTAATTTTCACAGAACATAATTAAAACTCATAACTCTCAATTTATGGGGTGGCGACCAAAAATCGCCACCCCATTTTTTGTGGAAATGATATACAAGTTATCCCGAAAAAGATGCAATGAAATTCCGTTAGGAATTTGATGTGTGTAGGCAGGTATGGGATCAGTGGAAAATTTGTGGGGATAAATTATGCTTTGTTGCCGAATCGTGAATGGAATAAAAAACAAAAACATAAAAAACGGCCTTGGAGCAATGTGGAATGCTTCGCATGTGGCGGTGCGACTGTGCGCTTTGCGGCGTTGGAAACGAGTTTCCATGCCGCCAAC
>ERZ827496.275-NODE-275-length-76435-cov-10.861443_pt1 | contig 76435 bp, 74 predicted proteins | sample MGYA00519769_ERZ827496 | MGnify/ENA primary metagenome ERZ827496 (study PRJEB31778, sample SAMEA3449327) | human gut metagenome | biome: human gut; feature: human-associated habitat; material: faeces | place: United Kingdom | collected 2010/2012 ...
CCCCACGGCATGCGGAATCCACAACGCCGGACCTTGCGCACGACAATCCGCCACCGTGAACGCGGACGGGCGTCATAAATGGCGCCCCACGGCATGCGGAATCCACAACGCCGGACCTTGCGCACGACAATCCGCCACCATAAACGCGGACGGGCGTCATAAATGGCGCCCCCACGACATGCGAAATTTGTCCAAACGAACAACGCAAACGCAATGAAGACACCACCGCACCCCATCCCACCGCAAAAACGTGGGGGCGCCATTTATGACGCCCGAACACCGGAACGGCTCAACACCACCGGACCTCACCCCCGACAATCCGCCACCGTGAACGCGGACGGGCGTCATAAATGGCGCCCCTACGGCATGCGGAATCCACAACGCCGGACCTCATCCCCGACAATCCGCCACCGTGGCCGCGGACGGGCGTCATAAATGGCGCCCCCACGGCATGCGGAATCCACAACGCCGGACCTTGCGCACGACAATCCGCCACCATGAACGCGGATGGGCGTCATAAATGGCGCCCCCACGGCATGCGGAATCCACAACGCCGGACCTTGCGCACGACAATCCGCCACCGTGGCCGCGAACGGGCGTCATAAATGGCGCCCCTACGGCATGCGGAATCCACAACGCCGGACCCTGCGCACGGCTGCGGACGTGGGGCGTGCTGTGTTAACGTCTCGAAAAACGGGCGGATTTAATCTTTTCTTAACAGGAAAGGCAACCTTCCAAACCATTCTGTCCGTAACTTTGCAAAGAGAAAGTAGCGCCCCACCGGAAAAACGGCAAAAACAAGAAACAGAACTATCAAATAAACTCAACCATTACTCATTTAATCCAAAACAAACATGAAAAAACTACTACACCTGAAAGCTATCCTCCTCACGCTCTGCCTGAGCCTGGTGGGGGGGGGCATGACAGTCGCCACAGCGCAGACCGTCGTGTTCCACGAGACGTTTGACAAGTGCGACGGCACAGGAGGCGGCGACGACCAATGGAAAGGAAACGTTGCTTCGGCCCAAATCACGAATGAACTTGACACATGGACGGACGTACCGGGATGGACTGGCGTCAGAGTCTATAAAGGAGCGCAAAGCATCAAACTCGGAACGGGTGATAACCCAGGGAGCATTACTTCACCGGCTTTGGGCTTCAGCGGCGCAGCCACCCTCACGCTCAAAGCGCGCGCATGGAATAAGGACAATAAAGTTGTCAATCTCAGCCTCTCAGAAGGTACGCTCTCCCAGACAGAAGTCGAGCTCAACAACGCCGAGGGCGAGACTTGGAACGTGGTGAACATCGAGATAACCGACGCCACCCCGTCTTCACAACTCACGATTTCCGCAATGACCGGGGACAACCGCTTCTTCATCGACGACGTAACGATCTCGGTGAACGAATCGGGCAAGGAAGCTGCCGGCCTCTCGTTTGGCGAGGAAACGCGCTTCACCGTTGACCTGAGCGGAACGTTCACCGCCCCGGCACTGACCAAGACGACCGACGCAGCCGCCACGTACACCAGCTCGGAGACGAGCGTGGCCACCGTGGACGCCTCGACCGGAGCTGTGGCCCTCGTGGGCGCAGGCACCACCACCATCACCGCCACGACGCCCGAAACGGACGCCTACATGGCCGGTTCAGCCAGCTACACGCTGACGGTCATCGACCTTTCCGCCATGGCTAAGTTCCAGAAAGTGACGACCATCACGAGCGGCAAACGCTACCTCATCGCCGTGGAAAATAGCGGAGAGCTCGTTGTGGCCCAGCCCATCCCCGCAACAGGAAATCCGTATGGTTACCTCAATGTAAACACTCCGGATGCTACGGACGCCGAAGGCAACCTCTATATGGCCGATCTTGCCAATGCATTTACCATTACGGCAGTAGAAGGTGGCTACTATATCCAGCAGGCCGATGGACGTTATTTCTATCAAACTGGAAAATTTGATAGCTTCAACGTAGGTTCTGCTGGCGACAACGCCATATGGACAATCGAGCCGCAGGCTGACGGCACGTTCACCATCACCAACGTTGCGATGAACAAGTATGTGCAATTCAACCCGAACTACAACTCATTCGGTTCTTACGCGGATAAACAAGACGGAGCCATCCTCCCCGTCCTCTACGAAGAAGTAGGCGGCAAGGAAGCTCCCGAGTTCAGCTTCGCAGCCCAGACGGCCACGCTCAACCTGCTCGACGCCGAGGCGTTCACCGCCCCCGCACTGAACAGCACGAGCGACGGCGCAGTGACCTACACCAGCTCGAACCCCGAAGTGGCCACCATTGACGCCGACGGACGCATCGAAGCCCTCGCCGCTGGCGAAACGACGATCACCGCCACGGTGGCCGAGACCGACGAGTTCACCGCCGCCACGGCCGAGTTCACCCTCCACGTAACGACGCTGAGCGACTACATGAAGACGACCGCCGTAGAGAGCGGAAAGACCTACATCCTCGCTGCCGACAACGAAGGCACGGCTGTCATCGCCCAGACCGTCGCTGCAAACAGCAGATACGACTACCTCCCCGTCAATGAGGCCGCCCCGGCTGACCTCATGGGCGCCACGGACCTGCTCAACGGCTTCACGCTGACCGAGACCGAAGGCGGATACACCATTCAGGACGCCTATGGCCGCTACCTGTACATGGATGAGACGCACACCAGCTTCAACGTCAGCGCTGACCGCCAGGACGGCGACACGTGGACGGTTGAGCCGCAGGCCGACGGTACGGTGAAGATCACCAACGTACTGAGAGAGAAGTTCATCCAGTATAGCACGGAACACGAATCCTACGGTGCTTACACCGACGAGCAAGGCATCAAGCCCAGCCTCTACGTGAAGAACAGCATCGAGGTGAACGAGGACGGCTACGCTACCGCTTACAGCGACAACGCAGTGATCCTGCCCGAAGGGTTGCAGGCCGCCGTCATCACGGGTGTGGCCGACGGCAAACTGACGATTGACTACCGCTACAACAGCGGCGACGTGATCCCCGCCGGGACGGCTGTCCTCGTCAAGGGTGAGGCCGGCGCACACGACTACAACCTTGCCACGAGCGACGAACAGGCCGTCGCAGGCAACCTGCTCCGCGGCGCTGCCAGCGACGTGAACACCGAGGGCGACGGCTGCCTCTTCTACATGCTTTCGTACGACGCCAACCACCAGAACCTCGGCTTCTATTGGGCCGCTAAGGACGGCGCCGCCTTCACCAGCAAGGCCGGTAAGGCCTACCTCGCCCTGCCGCAGGCCGCCAGCGCCGGCGTGACGGGCTATGCCCTCGACGGCACCCCCGTCGGCATCGACCAGGCCACGACCGACGCCCAGGCGCCCGCCGCCATCTACACCGTGGACGGCCGCCTCATGCAGCAGACCCGCACAGCCGACCTGCCACGCGGCCTCTACATCGTGAACGGGAAGAAAGTCATCATCAAGTAACAAAGACATAAACGCAATGAAAGCAAAGTATGTTCGCCCGGAGGCGCTCTGCATCGACCTCCACAGTGAGGCTCCAATCCTCAGCGGCAGTGACAACCCTGCCAACGTACACGACGAAATGGGCAACGGCATCCAGCTGAGCCAGAAAGGTGGTTGGAGCGCAGACAACTGGAACGAAGAGTAAAACTCATCAACCACGACGTGGCCTAGCGCCACAGATTCTATCCACCGAGCCCCCGGCCGCAGCCTTGCGACCGGGGGCTCACGCTTTCAGACCGGCACCCACACGAGGGAAATGGAGCGAGCGGAACGGGCAGCCCCTACCGAAAAACTTTGATTTACCTGCGAGAATGCGCGGGACGCTTCGGAGATGAAGGCACGCCGGCCACTCAGGACTAATCCGACCGTCGTACGCCTTATCCTTAGAACGCACGCCACGCGGCCCCGACGCCCGGATGCACCGGCTAAGTCCCCGCAACGTGCCCCTCCGAAGCTCCGCCCCCGAGAAGCGTAAAGGCGTCAGTCGTGATGTCACCGATGCGGAAGCTACGCACCAGCCAGCCCGGGCCAGCAAGCAGGACGAACTGCCGGCCACGATGACGGCACGCGACTAAGACGCCGGCAACCGGCCCGAAACGCCGCAGGCGCGCTTCCTGACGTCGGGCGGCATGCACTGCCGCAACCGCACGATCTGCCGGCTATTCAAAACAACCGGCTGCTGGAGCGACAGATCCGGACAGCATGCGCATCAGCACATTCTCCCCTCATCTTCCCGCAACCATCTGCGCCGACGGCCAACCCTGCCCCATCGCCTTCAATAACTCGAAACCGCTAGCTGTTTAGACGATTTCCGCATCCGCTGGCAGCTCCCGGGCAACCGGCTCCATCAACGCACAGGAGAAAACCGGCCACAGTGCGGCACCAGGCCCGGGCACTCATGCCACATGCCATCTACCGCCTCATGACGGAAAGCAAACAAGAAGGAGGAGTAATTACCTCTGGCTTTCAGCGAAACATCCAACACCCAATACCCTATTGACAGACATCCCGTATAAGCGGGAGGACGAGGTAAGCCCCAGAAGACGAAAGAGAGGGACACAGATACAAAAAAGGCGGCTACCTCACGGCAGCCGCCTTCATATAAATGCAAGTGTAGATTATTCAGCTTTCTCAGCTTTTTCTTCGGCAGCAGGAGCTGCTTCATCGGCAGACACTTCCTCTGCTACGGGGGCAGATTCAGCAGCGCCAGCCTTCTTGGAGCGACGCGTACGCGTGGCTTTCTTCTTCGTCTTGGCCATGTTTTCATCATAGTCTACCAACTCGATGAAGCACATGTCAGCACCGTCACTGGCACGGAAACCAGTTTTGATGATGCGCGTGTAGCCTCCGGGACGATCAGCCACCTTTTCAGAGATTTCCTTGAAAAGCTCGGTGACTGCATATTTGTCCTGCAAATAGCTGAACACAACGCGACGCGAATTGGTCGTATCGTTTTTTGATTTCGTAATCAAAGGCTCAACGTACTTTTTCAGCGCCTTTGCCTTTGCCACAGTCGTAGTGATTCTTTTGTGCTTGATCAACGAGCATGCCATATTGGACAACATAGCTGCGCGGTGAGAAGCAGTACGACTCAGGTGGTTGAATTTCTTACCGTGTCTCATGTTTGTTTAATCTTTGTCTAACTTGTATTTTGTTATGTCGGTTCCAAACGACAGATTCAGACTCTCGAGCAAATCATCAAGCTCCGTGAGCGATTTCTTGCCGAAGTTGCGGAACTTCAAGAGGTCGGTCTTGTTGTACTGAACGAGGTCGCCGAGGGTTTCCACGTCTGCGGCTTTCAAACAGTTGAGGGCACGAACCGAAAGATTCATGTCGACCAACTTCGTTTTGAGGAGCTGACGCATGTGGAGCACTTCCTCATCAAACTCTTCATTGTCGTTCTCGGCGGAGTCATCCATCGTGATTTTCTCATCAGAGAACAGCATGAAGTGATGAATAAGGATCTTGGCTGCCTCTTTCAACGCTTCCTTCGGGTGAATGGAACCGTCCGTCGTCACTTCGAGAACCAGCTTGTCGTAGTCGGTCTTCTGTTCAACGCGATACGGCTCGACGGTATATTTGACGTTACGGATGGGGGTATAGATGGAATCGATGGGAATGACATTCACATCCGTGCAGAAGTCACGGTTCTCTTCCGCTGGAACATAACCGCGACCCTTATTGATGGTCAAGTCAATCTGCATCGTTGCCTTGGAATCTAAATGGCAAATCACTAATTCAGGATTTAACACTTCAAATCCAGTGAGAAACTTGCCAATATCGCCAGCGCGGAACTCAGTTGCATTTGCGACGGTGATACTGACCTTTTCCGTCTCAAACTCTTCTACGATTTGTTTGAAACGTACTTGTTTTAACTTCAATATAATGTTGGTAACGTCCTCACGCACTCCTTCAACAGAGGCGAACTCATGCTCGACACCAGCGATATGGATGGTGTTGATGGCAAAGCCTTCCAATGAAGACAGAAGGATGCGGCGCAAGGCATTTCCCACCGTGGTACCGAAACCCGGCTCCAAGGGACGGAACTCAAACTTTCCGTACTTGGAGTCGCTTTCCAGCATGACCACTTTATCAGGTTTTTGAAATGCTAATATCGCCATGAATTTAATTAGTTTTTAGAGTACAACTCGACAATCAACTGCTCCTTGATGTTCTCAGGGATGTCTGCACGCTCGGGCTTGTGCAAGAACTTGCCCGATTTCGTTGCCTCGTCCCATTCGATCCAAGGATATTTGCTGTGATTGAACCCAGCCAGGGCGTCGGCGATGACTTCCAAGGATTTGGACTTTTCACGTACACCTACGATCTGACCCGGCTTAACTGCATAAGAGGCGATATTCACAACTTTTCCGTCTACTACGATGTGCTTGTGGCCGACCAGCTGACGGGCGGCGGCACGTGTGGGGGCAATGCCCAAACGGTATACGACGTTGTCCAAACGGCACTCCAAGTTCTGCAACAGGATTTCACCCGTAATGCCGCTCATGCGTGCAGCCTTCTCAAACATATTGCGGAACTGCTTTTCAAGCACTCCGTAAGTATATTTTGCCTTCTGCTTTTCTGCCAACATGACGCCATACTCAGACGTCTTGCGACGACGGCCGTTCCCGTGCTGTCCGGGAGGGAAGTTACGTCTTGAAAGGACTTTGTCGGGGCCGAAGATAGCCTCGCCAAAACGACGTGCGATTCGAGTTTTGGGACCTATATATCTTGCCATTTTGCTTCTGATTTATACGTTCAACATTATACTCTTCTTCTCTTCGGAGGACGGCAACCATTATGCGGCAGCGGCGTTACGTCGATGATCTCAGTCACCTCGATTCCTGCGCCATGCACCGTACGGATGGCCGACTCACGGCCATTTCCGGGACCCTTGACATAGGCTTTCACCTTGCGCAGGCCCAAATCATAAGCAACCTTGGCACAATCCTGAGCTGCCATCTGTGCGGCATAGGGAGTGTTCTTCTTTGAACCGCGGAAACCCATCTTGCCGGCCGAAGACCAAGAGATTATCTGTCCCTCATTGTTGGCCAACGATACGATGATATTATTGAAAGAGCTATGAACGTGCAACTGACCGACCGCACTAACTTTTACGTTGCGCTTCTTTGTTGCGGCTGATTTCTTTGCCATATCCTTACTTATTATTTAGTAGCTTTCTTCTTGTTTGCAACAGTCTTCTTCTTACCCTTCCTCGTACGGGCATTGTTCTTTGTGCTTTGGCCACGAACCGGAAGTCCGATACGATGGCGGACACCACGGTAGCAACCAATGTCCATCAGGCGCTTGATGTTCAGCTGGATTTCTGAACGCAAGTCACCCTCTACCTTATACCCGTCGGCGATGGCGGCACGGATGCTGGCAGCCTGGTCGTCAGTCCAATCTTTCACTTTAATGCCTTTATCGACGCCTGCTTTCTCCAAGATTTTAAGAGAACTGCTGCGACCGATACCGAAAATATAGGTCAAAGCTATTTCGCCCCGCTTGTTCTGAGGCAAATCTACACCTGCAATTCTTATAGCCATAATCGTTTACTTTTACGAATGAATTAATTTAACCTTGGCGCATCTTGAACTTGGGATTCTTCTTATTAATGACGAACAGGCGCCCTTTGCGGCGAACTATCTTGCAATCTGCGCTGCGTTTTTTTAATGATGCTCTCGTTTTCATATATCTTTTTTATTTGTATCTAAACACTATTCTTCCTTTTGACAGATCGTACGGGCTCATTTCTACCTTTACCTTGTCACCGGGCAGAATCTTTATGTAATGCATTCGCATCTTCCCGGAAATGTGGGCCGTTATCTCGTGACCATTTTCCAGTTCGACGCGGAACATCGCATTACTCAAAGCCTCCACGATCGTTCCATCTTGTTCTATTGCTGCTTGTTTAGCCATTCTGTCTGCTCAATTCTTGTTCAATTATTTCAAACGACGAAAGGATATCCGCCTTCCCATGATGCAACGCGATGGTGTGTTCATAGTGAGCGGCCGGTTTATGATCCAACGTGACAGCCCCCCAACGATCCGGCAAAAGCCCTACGGCATATCTGCCCTGCGTAATCATTGGTTCGATCGCTATACACATGCCGTTCTTCAACAGCACACCATTTCCTCGGCGGCCATAATTAGGAACAGCTGGATCTTCATGCATGGAACGTCCGATTCCATGTCCGACGAACTCCCGGACGACTCCAAAGCCTTTCGCTTGGCAATGTCGCTGGACGGCATCGCCGATGTCGCCGATCCGGTGACCGGGGATGGCTTGCTCTATCCCTTTGTAGAGAGCTTCCTTGGTGGTATCCAGAAGTAGCTTCACTTCTTCGGAAACCTCGCCTACGCAGAACGTGTAGCAAGAATCTCCGTTAAAACCTTCCAGTTCCACTCCGCAATCGATAGAGACTATGTCTCCGTCCTTCAACGGCTCGTCGTTAGGAATGCCATGCACGACAACCTCATTGACAGAAGTGCAAATCGACGCCGGGAACTCTGGCCCGTAAGGATTGGGAAATCCTTTGAAAGTCGGCTTTGCGCCATGGTCACGAATGAATGTCTCAGCAAGGCGATCCAACTCGCTCGTCGTACAACCCGGAGCTATATGCTTTGCCAACTCTGCCAGCGTTCGGCTGACCAAGAGGTTAGCATTACGCATCAACTCTATTTCGTCGTCTGTTTTTAGGTATATCATTGCGGATTAATACGCAGAAACACCTCCTGAATGAGAACGCACACGGCCAGATCTCAGCAAGCCATCGTAGTGACGGACTAACAGATGGCTCTCAATCTGCTGCAACGTATCCAGAACGACACCAACCAGGATCAGCAATGACGTGCCGCCGAAGAACTGGGCAAAGCCCTGCTTCACTCCGAACAAGCCTGCAACAGCAGGTAAGATGGCAATCAAAGCGATGAACAAAGAGCCGGGGAGCGTGATGCGCGTCATGACATTGTCAAGATAGTCAGCGGTCGGTTTACCCGGCTTAATACCAGGAATAAAGCCGTTGTTGCGCTTCATATCCTCTGCCATCTGAACGGGGTTGAGCGTTATGGCGGTATAGAAATACGTAAACGCTACGATCAAGATGACAAAGACTACGTTATACAACACACTCGTATGATCCATGAACTGGCTCAGGAACCATGTGCTGTTTGCTCCGGCATACTGCGCCATTGTCAAGGGGATGAACATGATAGCCTGCGCAAAGATGATGGGCATCACATTAGCCGCAAAAAGTTTCAGCGGGATGTACTGCCGCGCACCTCCGTACTGTTTCCCGCCTTCTACACGCTTCGCATATTGCACGGGAACCTTACGGGTTGCCTTTACCAACATGATTGCCAAAGCCATCACAAACAACAGAGCGACCATCTCCAATATCCATTTCACGAGGCCGCCACCTTCGACGCCGGTCAAATAAGACGCGACGTCCTCAATGATGGCGGAAGGCATACGTGCAATGATACCGACCATAATGATCAGCGATACACCATTGCCTATACCCTTATCCGTGATACGCTCTCCCAACCAAAGCACAAACATGCTGCCGGCCGCAAGGATGATGGTAGAACTCAGCATGAAGCCAAATCCATCACCTACCAAGAACGCGCCAGAACCAGCCGTCTGATGCTGCAGGTTGATCAAGTAGGTCGGAGCTTGGAAAAGCAGGATGGCGATTGTCAGGTAACGCGTATACTGATTGATTTTCCGACGGCCACTCTCTCCCTCGCGCTGCATTTTCTGGAAATAGGGCACTGCCACCGCCAACAACTGAATGACAATCGAGGCGGAAATGTAAGGCATGATTCCCAATGCAAAAATCGAGGCATTCGAGAAAGCACCTCCGGAGAACATGTTCAGCAACGACATCAGACCTTCGCTGGTCTGTGCTTGGAGTTGCTCCAATCTGCTGGGATCGATGCCAGGCAGGACGACGAACGAGCCGAAACGGTATATCGCGACAAAAAGGAGGGTGATGAGGATTCGCGTCCGCAAATCCTCAATCCTCCAAATGTTCTTGATTGTTTCGATTAACTTCTTCATCGTTGAAGTTTTAGAGCGTTATCGCTTTTCCGCCACATGCTTCGATGGCAGCTGCGGCCGTTTTAGAAAAAGCATTCGCTTCAACTTCCACTTTGGCCGTAAGCGTCCCGTTGCCCAAAACTTTTACCAAATCGTTGCGCGATACGAGACCGGCTGCACGGAGATCTTCCAATGTGATTTTCTCCAGCTGCTTGGTTTCTGCAATTTTCTGGATTGCATCAAGCCCGACAGGCACATACTCTACACGATTGATATTCTTGAAACCGAATTTAGGCAGACGGCGCTGCAAAGGCATCTGACCGCCTTCGAAACCGATCTTTTTCTTATAGCCAGAACGCTGCTTGGCACCTTTGTGGCCGCGCGTTGACGTTCCTCCCATACCGGAACCCGGACCACGACCGATTCTCTTTCGGCTCGAAACAGAACCGCAGGCAGGTTTTAATGTATGTAATTTCATGTTGACGCTGTTTTAATCAATGATTACTACGAGGTGGTTCACTTTGTTGACCATGCCGCGGATGGTAGGAGTATCTTCTTTCTCAACCACGCGGTTCAACTTTCTCAAACCCAGCGCGTCCAAGGTTCTTTTCTGATCTTTCGGCGCACCGATACGGCTACGTACTTGCTTAATTTTTATTGTGGCCATGTCTCTCTGATTTAACCTCTAAACACTTTTTCCAACGATACGCCACGGTGTTCTGCAACTGTGTAGGGATCGCGCAGCTCACTCAGCGCAATTAATGTGGCCTTCACAAGATTGTGCGGGTTGGACGAACCCTTTGACTTGGCCAATACATTCTTTATTCCGACGCTTTCAAGAACAGCGCGCATGGCACCGCCAGCAACGACACCCGTACCTTCCGATGCAGGACGGATCATCACCTCAGCTCCTCCGAATTTGGCTGTCTGCTCGTGAGGGATTGTACCTTTCAGCACTGGAACCTTAATCAAATTCTTTTTAGCGGCTTCGACGCCCTTGGCAATCGCGGCTGTAACTTCGCCAGCCTTACCAAGACCTGTGCCGATCACACCCTTTCCGTCACCTACGACTACAATCGCGGCAAAAGTAAAGGTACGACCACCTTTCGTTACTTTCGTGACACGGTTGATAGCAACCAGTCTATCCTTCAGTTCTTCTGTATTTGCACTTACTCTGTTTGCCATAACCATTAGAATTTAAGTCCACCCTTACGAGCGCCCTCTGCAACCTGCTTAACTCTTCCGTGATAAAGATAACCATTACGGTCAAACACTACGGTAGTTATACCTGCTTCAAGAGCTTTCTTTGCAATCAATTCACCGACTTTCTCTGCCTGCTCCTGCTTGGGCATTGTTTCCATCCCAAGTGAAGAGGCTGCTACCAAAGTACGGCCAGCTTCATCGTCGATGACCTGCACGTAGATCTGCTTGTTACTGCGGAAGACAGACATGCGGGGGCGTTCTTGCGTGCCGGATATTTTATTGCGTACGCGATATTTTATTTTTATGCGTCTTTCTACTTTCTTTGTCGTCATAATCTACCTCCTATTTATTTGGCTCCTGCCGATTTACCAGACTTACGACGGATCTGTTCACCTACGAACAGGATACCCTTTCCTTTATACGGCTCAGGCTTGCGGAAAGAACGGATCTTTGCACAAATCATGCCCAACAGCTGCTTGTCACAAGACTCCAACGAAATATACGGGTTCTTGTTTCTTTCACTCTTGGTTTCTACCTTCACCTCAGGAGGAAGCTGGATAAAAATACTATGGGTATAGCCCAAGGCGAATTCTACGAGATTTCCCTGATTGGACACGCGATAACCTACGCCGACCAGTTCCATCTCCTTCTTATAGCCTTCGGATACACCAACGACCATATTGTGCACCAAAGAGCGGTAAAGGCCGTGATAAGCTTGTTTCTGCTTGAGATCGACCTCACTGGCTTCATCAATGGTGAACAAGATTTCATTATTTTCAATCGTAACGACAATAGAAGGATCAATAGCTTGGCTTAATTCACCCTTCGGTCCTTTTACGGACACTACATTATCCTTGACAGACACAGTTACGCCTGCAGGAATGTTAACTGGCAACTTACCTATTCTAGACATAATATCCTCCTAATTAGTATATATAACAAAGAACCTCACCTCCGATTTTCAGTTCTGCGGCTTCTTTATCCGTCATGACACCCTTGGAGGTCGAGATAATTGCGATACCCAGACCATTGATCACACTGGGCATTTCGCGGTAGCCGGTATACTTACGCAAACCCGGCTTGGAAACACGTTGCAATGACTTGATTGCGTTAACCTTGCTGGTCGGATGATATTTCAACGCAATCTTGATTGTCCCTTGAGGGCCATCCTCAATAAACTTGTAGTTCAGGATGTAACCTTTGTCAAAAAGGATCTTCGTGATTTCCTTTTTGAGGTTCGAGGCGGGAACCTCTACCACGCGGTGCTTCGCCATAATGGCATTACGCAACCGCGTCAAGTAATCTGCTATTGGATCTGTCATATTTATTGATTTAATTAATCGGGACACCCCGACAATATTAAACTTCTTTCCTTACCAACTGGCTTTCTTCACACCGGGAATCAAACCGGCCGAAGCCATCTCACGGAACTGGATACGCGACAAGCCGAAAAGGCGAATATAACCTTTGGGACGTCCCGTCAACTTGCAACGGTTGTGCAGACGGATCGGATTCGCATTCTTGGGAATAGACTGCAGTTTACGCGCAGCTTCATAAGCTGCCACTGGATCCTCGGAGGTTCTGATTATTTCCTTGAGTTCAGCACGCTTAGCGGCGTATTTCGCAACCAACTTGGCCCGCTTTACCTCGCGAGCTTTCATAGATTCCTTTGCCATATCTTATCAATTGCTTTTCTCGTTCTTAAAAGGCAGACCGAACTCTTTCAAGAGGGCATACCCTTCCTCGTCGGTCTTTGCCGTGGTAACGAACGTAATGTTCATACCGAGCAGGCGGTCGATCGAGTCAATGTTAATCTCAGGGAAGATAATCTGCTCCTGAATACCCAAGGTGTAGTTTCCACGACCATCGAACTTGCTTTCAATTCCCTTGAAGTCGCGGATTCGGGGCAATGCCACGCGAACGAGCTTTTCCAAGAATTCATACATCCGTTCACGGCGCAAGGTAACCATCACACCGATCGGCATCTTCTTACGCAACTTGAAGCTGGCCACGTCTTTCTTTGAAAGCGTTGCTACTGCCTTTTGGCCGGAAATGGCCGAGATTTCATTGATTGCTACCTCAATGATTTTTTTATCCTGGGTAGCTACGCCCAAACCTTGATTGATGACAATCTTGGTCAGCGCGGGGATCTGCATCGGCGACTTGTAGTTGAATTGTTTCATCAACGCCGGAGCGATGCGATCACTATATTCTTTTTTAAGATTCGCTGTATTCACCATTACTTGATCTCCTCACCAGATTTTTTTGCGTAACGAACGGAAACTCCCTCATCATTCTTGCGACGGCCAATGCGCGTCGGTTTTCCTGTCTTGGGATCCAGCACATTCAAATTTGAAATATGGATTGATGCTTCTTGGCGTACGATTCCCCCCTGAGGATTCTGTGCAGAAGGCTTCTGGCTCTTCGAAACCATATTAATGCCTTCGACAATCGCGCGCTGCTTGTCGACAAAGACTTTGAGCACCTTGCCCGTCTTTCCACGGTCCTTGCCTGTATTTACAAAAACCGTATCACCTTTCTTTATATGTAACTTGCAACTCATTTCTGTCTTCTTTTTACACAGATTAAAGAACCTCAGGTGCCAAAGAAACGACCTTCATGTTCACTGCGCGCAACTCGCGGGCTACCGGGCCGAAAATACGGCTACCACGCAATTCGCCCGCATTGTTAAGCAGCACACATGCGTTGTCATCAAAACGGATATACGAGCCATCGGCGCGACGAATTTCCTTCTTGGTTCTAACAATCAGGGCCTTCGATACCGCACCTTTCTTGATATCACTTGACGGAATAACGTTCTTCACTGATACTACGATGATGTCGCCGACAGAGGCATAGCGACGTCTCGTACCACCAAGCACACGAATGCACAAGGCCTCACGAGCACCGCTGTTGTCAGCCACAGTCAATCTGGATTCTGTCTGTATCATAACTTACTTAGCTTTCTCTACAATTTCTACGACTCTCCAACGCTTGGTTTTGCTCAAAGGACGAGTCTCCATTATTAAAACCGTATCTCCTACGTTACACTCATTCTTCTCGTCGTGCACGTGGTACTTCTTCGTTTTCGAAACGAATTTACCATAGATAGGGTGCTTTTCCTTAAACTGTGAAGCCACAACGATAGTTTTGTCCATCTTGTTGCTCGTCACAACACCCTGTCTGGTTTTGCGTAAATTTCTTACTTCTGCCATCACTCGTGATTATTTTTTGAGCTCGCGCTCACGTAACACAGTACGCATCTTTGCGATCGTCCGACGCAAATCCTTAATTTCAGCCGTATTAGCTAATGGAGAGATGCTGTGGTTCAACTTCATCTGTTGGTACTTAGCCACCTCTGTTTCGAGACGTTCGGCCAGTTCGTTTTCAGGAATCTCTCGTATTGCTCCTATCTTCATAACTAAGCATTTTTATCATAATCAGGGCGCACAATGAACTTCGTCGTCACTGGAAGCTTCTGCGCAGCCAAGCGCAAGGCCTCTTTGGCGACTTCGTAAGACACGCCTTCAACTTCGAAAATCACACGTCCGGGAGTAATCGGAAACACATACCCTACGGGGTCACCCTTACCTTTACCCATACGAACGTCAGCAGGCTTCTTCGTAATCGGTTTGTCGGGGAAAATTCGAATCCAGATTTGTCCTTCACGCTGCATGTAACGCGTTACAGCCACACGGGCAGCCTCTATCTGGCGTCCGGTCAGCCAATGCGTTTCAAGGCTTTTGATGCCAAAAGTACCGAAAGCCAATTGGTTGCCGCGCTGGGCGTTGCCTTTGCAGCGGCCTTTCTGCGGTCTTCTATATTTTGTTCTCTTCGGTTGTAACATAGTTGTCAGTCCTCTTGTTATCTATTACTATTTCTCTTTCCGCGGAACCGACGGCCTCCCTCACGGAAACCACCGTTGGGGCGCGACGCGTCTTTCTCGGCGTAATAGTTAGGTGTCAAGTCACGCTTACCGTAAACCTCGCCACGGCAAATCCACACCTTGATGCCCAGCAAGCCGACCTTGGTCAATGCTTCTGTCTGGCAATAATCGATGTCGGCGCGGAACGTGTGAAGCGGCGTGCGTCCTTCCTTGAACATCTCTTTCCGGGCCATTTCCGCACCATTCAGACGACCAGAAATCTGGACTTTTATGCCTTCTGCTCCCATTCGCATGGCGTTGGCGATGGCCATCTTGATAGCACGGCGGTAGGCAATTTTGCCTTCTACCTGACGAGCTATGCTCTTACCTACGATATTGGCATCCAAATCAGGCTTCTTAATTTCAAAGATATTGATTTGTACGTCCTTCTCGGTGAGTTTCTTCAACTCCTCTTTCAGTTTATCAACGTCTTTTCCGCCCTTGCCAATGATCAATCCCGGGCGCGAGGTGCAGATCGTGATAGTAATCAATTTCGGAGTACGCTCAATCACGATGCGAGAGACGCTCGCACGGCTCAGTCGAGCATCGAGATATTTACGGATTTTACTGTCTTCGAGAATGTTGTCTGCGAAGTTTGAGCCTCCGAACCAGCTGGAATCCCAGCCGCGAATTATACCAAGACGGTTGCTTATCGGGTTAACTTTCTGTCCCATACTTCTTTTTAATTAGTCATTAGCCTTAGTTCCGACGAAGATGGTAACATGATTCGAGCGCTTGCGGATTCTGTATCCCCGGCCTTGGGGTGCAGGTCTCATGCGCTTCAAAGTTACGCCCTCATCAACATAGATTTTGGTGACATAGAGCTCACCTTCTTCTGCCTTACGTTCGTTTTTCTGTTCCCAGTTTGCAATGGCCGACTTCAGAAGTTTCTCAACTTTCTCCGAAGCAGCTTTCTTTGAGAACTTCAAGGTTCCCAATGCTCTGTTCACTTCCATGCCGCGAATCAGATCTACGACGTAGCGCATCTTCCGAGGGGAAGAAGGCACTCCTTGCAGTTTTGCAAAGTACTGCGTCTTCTTGGCTTCTTTTCTTTTTTCAGCGGCTATTCTTTTTCTTGCTCCCATTATTTTCTTTCATTTATCGGGTAGTACCTGCTTATTTCTTCTTGTTGCCAGCATGGCCTCCGAACTTACGTGTGGGCGCGAATTCACCCAACTTGTGTCCGACCATATTTTCTGTCACATAAACAGGAATAAACTTGTTTCCGTTATGCACGGCTATCGTATGTCCCACAAAATCGGGGGATATCATTGACGCTCTTGCCCATGTCTTAACGACGTTCTTTTTACCGCTTTCATTCATGGCCAAGATTTTCTTTTCCAGAGAAACAGCGATATACGGACCTTTCTTTAATGAACGACTCATAAATAATTATTCTCTTGTATATACTACTTGTTAGCTCTTTCGATTATGTACTTGCTCGACTGCTTCTTAGGCGATCTTGTCTTCAGACCCTTTGCATACAAGCCAGTACGTGAACGCGGGTGACCACCGCTCTGGCGGCCTTCGCCACCACCCATCGGGTGATCTACCGGGTTCATCACGACACCGCGGTTATGCGGGCGGCGGCCCAACCAGCGCGAGCGGCCGGCCTTACCGGAGCTTTCCAACGCATGGTCCGAATTTCCCACGGCGCCAACAGTAGCCTTGCAGTCACTGAGGATCTGACGGGTCTCACCCGAAGGCAGCTTGACTACACAATACTTACCTTCACGCGAAGTAAGCTGCGCGAAGTTACCAGCGGAACGGACAAGCAATGCGCCTTGTCCCGGACGGAGCTCGATGTTGTGAATCACCGTACCTACAGGAATAAACTGCAAGGGAAGAGCATTTCCAATTTCAGGGCTTGCATCGGGGCCCGACATCAAACGGTCTCCCACTTTCAAGCCATTCGGCGCAATAATGTAGCGCTTTTCGCCATCTGCATAAAAGAGAAGGGCTATACGAGCCGAACGGTTCGGATCATACTCGATTGTCTTCACGACTGCGGGTATACCATCCTTCTCACGCTTAAAGTCAATCAGACGAAATTTACGCTTATGACCACCACCAAGGTAGCGCATGGTCATTTTGCCGTCATTATTACGTCCGCCCGTAGAACGTTTTCCGACTACGAGCGACTTTTCTGGCACGGATGCAGTAATTTCTTCGAATGTGCCAATAATCTTGTGTCTTTGCCCCGGCGTTGTGGGCTTAAATTTACGTACTGCCATTATTACAAATTGCTATAGAAATCTATCGTGTCTCCTTCTTTCAGGGTCACTACGGCTTTTTTATAACGGTTTGTCCGGCCACGAACCATACCAGATTTCGTATACCTGGACTTGTTCTTACCGGCATACACCATCGTGTTCACATCTACGACGGTGACATTGTACAGCGCCTCTACCTCTGCCTTGATCTGCAGCTTATTTGCGCTAGGATCCACGATGAAGCCGAATTTATTCAGCTTCTCCGTGATACCCGTCATCTTTTCTGTAACCAAAGGTTTAATTATGCAGCTCATGTTTCTTGCCGTTTTTACTTGTTTAAGATAGACGTGATCATGCCGAGCGACTTTTCAGTCACCAACAAAACGCCTGCATTGAGCACGTTATACGTATTCAAATTAGACGCAATGGTTACGTTCGCACTTTGGATATTGCGAGCTGACAAAATTACATTTTTATCAGTTTCGGGCAAAACGAGCAGGACTTTTTTATCCGATACTTTTAGATTATTAACAATAGCGATAAAATCTTTCGTCTTCGGAGCCTCCAAAGTGAAGTCTTCGAGAATAACAAGCGCATCCTCACGGACTTTATAGCTCAGCGCGCTCTTGCGGGCCAGAGCGTTCACTTTCTTGTTCAGCTTAAAGCGATAATCGCGAGGTTTGGGGCCGAATACTCGGGCACCACCGACCAACAGGGGCGAATTGATATCACCACGACGGGCACCGCCGCCACCTTTCTGACGACCGAGCTTGCGGGTTGATCCGCTGATTTCGCTTCTTTCTTTCGACTTCGCAGTTCCTTGGCGCTGTGCAGCCAGATAGTGCTTGACGGCCAGGTAGATTACATGATCATTCGGCTCAATGCCAAAGACAGACTCATCCAGGGTTACCTTCTTACCGGTATCTTCACCCTTTATATTATATACACTAACCTCCATCACTTCTCGACTATAACAATTGAACCATTGCAACCGGGAACAGAACCCTTTATCAAAAGGATGTTATGCTCGGGTATTACTTTTACAACTTTCAGATTCTGTACCGTCACACGGTCGCCACCCATCTGGCCACCCATGCGGGTACCTTTGAACACCTTGGCAGGGTACGAACATGCACCGATAGAACCGGGCTTACGCTGACGGTCGTCCTGACCGTGCGTCGACTGTCCGACACCGCCGAAACCATGGCGTTTCATTACACCTTGGAAACCTTTTCCTTTCGACGTCCCTACAACATCCACATAGGCGGCGTCATTGAACAATTCCACGGTGAGCGTATCACCGAGGCTCAACTCTTGTTCGAAACCTGAGAACTCGGCCAAGTATCTCTTGGGGGTAACTCCAGCTTTCTTAAAGTGTCCTTTCAACGGAGCGGACGTGTTCTTTTCCTTTGCGTCCTTGAAGCCGACCTGTACAGCTTCATAGCCGTCCGTTTCTACACTTTTCACCTGAGTTACCACACAAGGACCAACTTCGATAACAGTGCATGGTATGTTCTTACCCTCGGCACTGAATACGGATGTCATTCCGATTTTCTTTCCTAATAATCCTGGCATTTCAGTTTACTTTGTGGTTTACTATACTTTTATCTCTACATCAACGCCACACGGCAACTCGAGCTTCATCAGCGCGTCTACCGTCTTAGCCGTTGAACTATAAATATCGATCAAACGCTTGTAGGTTGAAATCTCAAACTGTTCACGTGACTTCTTGTTCACGAACGTACTGCGGTTAACAGTGATGATGCGTTTACGCGTAGGCAAGGGGATAGGACCACTCACAATGGCACCTGTGGCCTTGACATTCTTCACAATCTTCTCTGCGGACTTCTCCACCAGACTGTGATCGTAGGACTTCAACTTGATACGAATTTTTTGACTCATTGCTATACTTGTTATTTTCCTTGTAAGGTGCAAGGCTAAGAGTCATTCGTTAGCCTTGCACCGTTATTATTATTGCTGTTTCTGCTGCTTACTTGATCAAATCCACTCGGCCTTTCACTTCTTCGAGCACAGCCTTGGCGATCGAGCTCGAAAGCGGAGCATGGTGATCATACTGCATGGACGAGGTGGCACGTCCGGAAGTAATCGTTCGCAGTGCGGTCACATAACCGAACATCTCCGAGAGAGGAACCTCGGCTTTCACGATACGTGCACCGCTACGGCTGCTCTCCATGCCTTCTACCTGACCACGGCGTTTGTTCAAGTCGCCGATCACATCACCCATATTTTCTTCGGGCGTCACCACTTCGAGCTTCATAATCGGTTCGAGGAGGACGGGGCCTGCCTGGGCGCAAGCGTTCTTGTAGGCTTGGAGCGCACAGATTTCGAACGAAAGCTGGTCGGAGTCAACGGGGTGGAACGAACCGTCGAGCAATTCGACTTTCAAGCTATCCATCGGGTAGCCACCAAGGATACCATTCTTCATGGCGTTCTCAAAACCTTTCTGCACGGAGGGAATGAATTCCTTGGGGATGTTACCGCCAGTCACCTTATTGACAAACTGCAAGCCTGTTCCTTCGAAGTCGTCATCGACCGGACCAACGTTCACGATAATGTCAGCGAACTTACCGCGACCGCCCGACTGCTTCTTGTAGACTTCACGGAGGTTGACAGTCTTCGTAATGGCTTCCTTATAGTTAACCTGGGGCTTTCCTTGGTTACATTCTACCTTGAACTCACGTTTCAGACGGTCGATAATAATATCCAAGTGGAGCTCACCCATACCGGAAATCACGGTCTGTCCGGATTGCTCGTCGGTATGAACGGTGAAAGTCGGGTCTTCCTCTGCCAACTTAGCCAGACCGTTGGAGAGTTTGTCCATATCTTTCTGCGTCTTAGGCTCAACAGCGATACCAATAACAGGATCGGGGAAGTCCATGGATTCCAGCACAATCGGTGCATCTTCGTCACAAAGCGTGTCACCTGTACGGATATCCTTGAAACCTACTCCGGCGCCGATATCACCGGCCGATATCACCTCTACGGGATTCTGGTGATTGGAGTGCATCTGGAACAGACGTGAAACACGTTCCTTTTTGCCCGAACGCACGTTGTACACATATGAGCCAGCTTCGACTTTACCAGAATACACACGGAAGAAGGTCAGACGACCTACGTAAGGGTCGGTAGCGATTTTGAACGCCAGAGCCGACGTCTTCTCGTCTTCGCTGGGCTTGCGATCCTCCTCTTCACCTGTATCCGGATTCTTACCGATCACATTGGGCGTATCCAGAGGAGAGGGAAGGAACATGCAGACATAGTCAAGCAGCGTCTGCACGCCCTTGTTCTTGAAGGAAGAGCCACAGCACATCGGAGTGATGGCCATCGACAAGGTTCCTTTGCGGATAGCTGCAATGATTTCTTCCTCCGTAATCGTAGCGGGATCATCGAAGAATTTTTCCATCAGAGCGTCGTCACACTCTGCGGCGGTCTCGAGCATCTTCATGCGCCACTCTTCGGCCTCAGCCTGCAAGTTGGCCGGGATTTCCTCTACGGAATACTCAGCGCCCATTGTTTCATCGTGCCAAAGGATCGCCTTCATCTTGATGAGGTCGACTACGCCCTTGAAGTTTTCTTCTGCGCCGATGGGAATGTTGATAGGACACGGATTTGCACCCAAGACATCCTTCATCTGACGAACAACTTCAAAGAAGTCAGCACCCGAGCGGTCCATCTTGTTCACGTAACCCATACGGGGCACATTGTATTTGTCTGCCTGACGCCATACGGTTTCAGACTGCGGCTCTACGCCACCCACGGCACAATAGGTAGCCACAGCTCCGTCAAGCACACGGAGCGAGCGTTCCACCTCAGCTGTAAAATCGACGTGTCCCGGAGTGTCAATCAGGTTAATCTTATACTGTTTGCCATTCCAGTTCCAATAGGTTGTTGTAGCAGCAGAAGTAATCGTAATACCGCGCTCCTGCTCCTGGGCCATCCAGTCCATCGTGGCGGCACCTTCGTGCACCTCACCTATCTTGTGCGTTTTACCCGTATAGAAAAGAATACGCTCCGACGTGGTTGTCTTACCGGCGTCGATATGCGCCATAATTCCGATGTTACGGGTCAAATGTAAATCGTGCTTTGCCATTATCGCTGAATTTTTTAGAATCTAAAATGAGCGAATGCGCGGTTAGCCTCTGCCATGCGGTGCATATCCTCCTTGCGTTTGAACGCACCACCCTGTTCGTTGTAGGCATCCATGATCTCCGCAGCAAGTTTGTCGGCCATCGTCTTTCCGCCACGCTTGCGGGCATAGGCAATCAGGTTCTTCATCGACACAGACTCTTTACGGTCCGGACGGATTTCGGTAGGAACCTGGAACGTAGCACCACCCACACGGCGTGATTTAACTTCGACCTGCGGTGTCACCTTATCCAATGCAGTTTTCCAGATTTCGAGAGCAGGCTTCTCTTCGCTCTTCATCTTTTCACCGACAATCTCCAACGCCTTGTAGAAGATTTCATAAGACAGGCTCTTTTTACCATCATACATAAGATGGTTTACAAACTTAGAGACCTTCTGGTCGCCATACACGGGATCCGGGAGGATCTGACGCTTTTTTGGTTTAGCTTTTCTCATTTCTTGTTTTCTGAATTATCAGGCTGCATCACTGTTCTTCAACCCTTCTGCAAGGATTTACTCAACCTTTCAGCAAACCGCGTTTGAATGGTTTCTATTATTTCTTTCCTGCTTTGGGGCGCTTGGCACCATATTTCGAACGGCGCTGCGTGCGGTTAGCCACACCAGCCGTATCCAACGTACCACGCACGATATGATAACGCACACCAGGAAGGTCTTTCACACGACCGCCACGAACAAGTACAATCGAGTGTTCCTGCAAGTTGTGACCTTCACCGGGAATATAAGAGTTCACCTCCTTCGAATTGGTCAGACGGACACGGGCCACCTTACGCATAGCCGAGTTAGGCTTCTTAGGAGTTGTGGTATACACGCGGACACAAACGCCGCGACGTTGCGGACAATTGTCCAAGGCAGGAGACTTGCTTTTTCCGGCAGCAACCTCACGCCCTTTTCTAACTAACTGTTGAATAGTTGGCATTTCTGTAATTTTTTGATTTTATATTTATTTTATTCGATTCTGACGTTGACGAGAGTGCACACTACACCACTCGGGCTGCAAAGGTACAAAGTTTTCTTGAAATGCGCAAGGTATCAATCACTTAATTATTTCGTCACAACATTTTCTCTATCCGACCATACCAAACTACACATATATAATATATAATAGGCGGGATGAAAACCGGATTACGGATTCCATCCCGCCTATTATTCAGGCCCTTCGCGTTGAGAAATCAGGCGTTGCCTTCCGGTGCGCCGAACGGTGTCGCCGTGCGGCCGCCATTTCCACCTCCGGGGAGATTGATGGGTCCGAAGGCCTTCTCATATTTGGCAATGTTGTCCTGCAAAGCGAACAACAGACGCTTGGCATGTTCAGGCGCCAAAACGATACGCGATTTCACATTAGCCTTAGGCACTCCCGGCAGCACGCGGATAAAGTCCATGACTACCTCAGCGCTCGAATGCGTAATGATTGCCAGATTTGCATAGATACCTTCGGCCACTTCCGGGCTCAATTCGATTTGGAGCTGTCCGCCGTTGTTCTGATTCTGATTGTTGTTTTCCATTTTAGTGGTTCGTTTTTTATATTTGTGGATAAAACTACGTCTCACGCGATATTTGCGATACAAAAATACTTGATTTGTCCGAAATCCCCAAATTGTTTGGTCTATAAGTAGACAAACTCAGATAATTAACCTTTATTTTTAATCAGAATAACCAACGTAACAGATTTCTCCATATCTTTGTCGTGAATTAGTTTGCAGTTGAACTAAATTAAAACGTGAGAGTTATCTTCTGCATCATATTAACCAACAAAAAAGTGAAAGAAAGGACTATGAAGAAAACTTTACTTTTGGCCGCGCTAAGCGCCGGCATGTTAACAGCCAATGCCCAAGTCACCGACGCGGGCGCAAAGTTTACCGACAACTGGTCGGTGGGTATTAATGCCGGAGGCGTAACAACCATGCACGCACACTATGCGTTCTGGAAGCACATGCGCCCGGTTGTAGGTCTGCAAATCAACAAAGACTTCACGCCGACCTTGGGTATGACCCTCGAAGGCAACGCCTCCATCAACACGTCGAACAGCCCGACAGCTTTCGACGCCACAAATGTCAGCCTTTTGGGCCGCGTCAACCTGATGAACCTCTTCGCAGGCTATAAAGGCCAGCCGCGCCTCTTCGAAATGGAAGCCGTCGGCGGTTTCGGATGGTTGCACTACTATGGCCACGGCTGGGACTGGTATCCTGCCAACTACGACACCGACGCCTGGACCATGAAGCTCGGTTTGAACTTCGACTTCAACGTAGGCGAAAAGAAAGCATGGACCATTCAGCTGAAACCGGCCGTCATCTACAACCTCAGCGGTATCGGTTACGAAAGCAACCGTGGCGTGATGAACCCGGGCTCCCTCAGCCGCAACTCCGCCATGTTTGAGTTGACCGCAGGCGTGGTCTACCACTTCAAGAACAGCAACGGCACGCACAGCTTCGCCAACATCCGTCCGTATGATCAGGCCGAAGTCGACGCCCTCAACTCGCAGATCAACGCTCTCCGCTCGGAAGTTGGTCAGAAGAACGACGAACTTAACCGCCTGCAGGGCGAGAACCGCCAGCTGCAACGCGACCTCAACGACTGCCGCAACAAGAAAGTCGAAGCCCCCAAGGCCGTAGGCGCAGAAGCTGTTGTTTCCTTCCAGCAAGGTAAGTCGACCGTCATGTCCACACAGATGGCCAGCATTGAGCGCATCGCTACCTACATGAAGAACAATCCGGACACGAAAGTCGTAATCACCGGTTATGCTTCGCCCGAAGGCAGCAAGTCGTGGAACAAACGCCTGTCGCAGAAACGTGCAGACGCCGTGAAGAAGATCCTCGTCAAGAAGTATGACATCGACGCCAGCCGCATCACTGCTGAGGGCAAGGGCGTAGGCAGCATCTTCTCGAATCCGTCGTGGAACCGCGTCAGCATCTGCACCGTAGAATAAAGGCAGACGTGCAAACTCTCACTCAACAAAGATGGCCTCTCCACGAGGGAGGTCATCTTTATTGTTTCATACCACATCGCTATAATTTTTCAAAAGGCCTCAAATGAAAAGATCCGTTTTACTGCCGCTCCTCGGATTGGCAACGCTCACAATGACTGCGCAGCCACCCCATAGAGCACGGCTGCACCACAGCAGCATTCCGTTCTACGAACCCCGAACCGAAACCCAGAAAGCCATCCTCACGCCCCGCTTCACGGACAACTGGTCCATCACCCTCAACGGCGGCATCGTCAGCCCGCTGACCCACCACGCATTCTGGGCCAACACGCGCCCTGCCGTGGGCGTCAGCCTCGGCAAACAGGTGACCCCTGTCTTCGGTTTCGACATCGAAAGCCTCTGGACCATCAACACCTCCGAGAGCAAAACCGCATTCGACGCCTCTAACCTCAGCCTCATCGGCCGCGTCAACCTCATGAACCTCTTTGGCGGTTACCTCGGCGACCCACGCATCTTCGAAATCGAAGCCGTCGCCGGTGCCGGATGGCTCCACTATTACTTTGCCAATGCCGACGACGTCAACGGATGGTCCACGAAAGCAGGCCTCAACTTCAATTTCAACCTCGGCCTCGACAACGCATGGACCATTGCCATCAAGCCCGCCATCGTATGGAACATGGACGGCACCGACGGCATCAACAGCCGCACAAACTTCGGCCACAGCCACTATGACATCAACCATGCCAATTTCGAACTGACCGCCGGCTTCACCTACCACTTCCAGTGCAGCAACGGCAGTCATCACTTCACCATTGTGCGGCCCTACGATTACAGCGAAGTCGACGGACTCAACGCCAAGGTGAACGACATGCGCCGCACCCTCCGCGAAAAAGACGAACAGCTCGGCCACGCCAACCGCCGCATCGACGCCCTCAGCCAAGAGGTGAAGACCCTGCGCGAGCGCAAACCCGTCGTACAGACCACTACCATCACACAGACGCGAGAGAAACTCGAATCAGTCATCACCTTCCGCCAAGGTAAGTCCGTTGTCGACGCTTCCCAGCTGCCCAACGTAGAGCGCGTCGCCACCTACCTGCGCAACCACCCCGCCGCACGCGTCGTCATCAAAGGCTATGCCTCGCCCGAAGGCTCCGCCGAAATCAACGCCAAAATCGCCCAGTCGCGTGCCGAATCCGTCGAGAAAATCCTCGTGAACAAATACCACATCGCCGCCGACCGCATCACCGCCGAAGGCCAAGGCGTCGGCGACATGTTCAGCGAGCCCGACTGGAACCGCGTCAGCATCTGCACCATCGACGACAAGTCGCGTTGACCCATCCGGTCGCTCATCCCACACAACGGGAACCGCTCCTCGCAAGGCGGTTCCCGTTTTTTTGTCCCCGCCCAGCCGCCGCAATGCAGCAGACGCACCGTAGGGGCGACACTTGTGTCGCCCGGAACACCGCCGCGCCCCAATCCACACGCACGCCCCACCTCATCGCGCAACCCACCCGCATCCGCCGACGCACAACGCGACTGGTCAATTGTGCCGTTCCGGCACCGGGCGTCATGAATGGCGCCCCTACGAGCTACGCCGCAAAACAACCGACGCGAAACAACGTTCAGCCGCCACAATGCAACAGACGCACCGTTGGGGCGACACTTGTGTCGCCCGGAACACCGCCGCCCGGAACGCCGCCGCCCCAATCCACACGCACACCGCCCTCAACGCACAACCCGACCGCACGCTTTCCCCTGCCGGAACCCGAACGGGTATCACGAACGGCCCCTACGGCGACAGAAAAAACGACACCCCTGCCCGTAAAAACGGGGACTGCTCCCGCCAGAACTGGCAGGGCATCCACCCGAAAATGCGGGGCGATAGAAAAACTTTTTGCTTATTAACATTTTTTTACCCCCCATTCGCTTGTTTCACGCTTGTTATCTAATTTTGGCACATCTACCTATAAGGAACCAGACACCTCGAAGGTGAATGCGCACTCCTGCGCCACGACACCTCCCTGCGCCTCCCCATCCGGAAAAACGCACCGAAACACACTGTTGACCATAAACGTTACACATTAAATAATTAATTACCATGAGGAAAACTACACTTTCTCGCAGCCTGCTACTCACCGCCGCGCTCACGCTGGGCGCGACGACCATGACAGCGCAGACTGTCAGCCCGACACCCGTCAGCTCGCCTGACGAACTGACCGACGGCTACTACGTCATCAAGGTCACGCCCAACGACAACGAGTTCAGCGGCCTCGTCTACTACAACCTCAACGACGGCGCCAACCGCCACTTCCGCGTTGACCAAGACAAGCAGGCCTACGACAACGGCACGCTCGAAACGGCCTACATCTGGCGACTGACCAAGAGCGAAGACGGCACGTTCAGCCTGATGGGCATGCACGACAACAAGTTCATCCCCGCCGACGCCTCGGCCAACCAGAACTTCCGCGGCACCGAGACAGCCAACCTGCAAATCACCGTGGGCGAAGGTGAACAAACGGGCAACTGGTACGTCACAATGACCAACTACCAGCACTCGAACCAAGACACCTATTGGTACAACAACAAGCCCGATGGCGACCCGAACCTCAGCTGGTGGCAGAACTACACCGGCGGCGACGCCATGAAAGTGGAGTTCTACGCCATCAGCGACCTGCCCGAAACGGTCAACGTCAACGTGACCTACAACGCAAAAAGCGCCGAATACAGCTATGAATTCGCTATTGCCAGCTATGACCTCTTCGTCGGCGACACGTATCCCACGCTGGACGCTGACAACGTCCCCGACTACGTGACGTTCGGCGATTTCCCAGTAGGCACGGTCGAAACCGGCACAACGGAATACACCATCGACTACACCATCAACTTCCCGTTCGAACTCAGCCCCGCCCCAACCGACGGCCAGTTCGCCGAGGACACGAAATGGTACGTGCTGAACATCCGCTCCACCAAATACGTCCGCAAGGCTACAATCGGTGACCAAGCCACTACGATCACCAATGCCGCGCCCGACCTCAACGAAGAAGACTACTGGTGCTTCACCATGGGCGAAGGCCTCACGGTCAACCTTTACAACCTTGCCGACAGCAAGCCACTGGCCATGACGAACGGAAGCAACAGTGACAGTCAAGGCACGTTCGGCGAAACCGCACAAGATTTCAACGTAGTCCGCAGCACGGAACATGAGGGCAAATTCCTGCTCAACATCCCAGGTTCGAACCAGTACATCAACGATGTGAGCAATCATATCGGCGTATGGGGGGACGTCACCGACGACGGCTCCTCGTTCGTCGCCACGCCCGCAATTGATGTTGTGAACCCACTTATAACAACAGGCTACGTAGGCAGTCCGAACGAAATCGCATTCACGACGTCGCCCACAACGTCCGACTTACAGAGAATCTGCACAAACCCTTCAATCCTCGAGTTCAACCCCGGCAAGGTGTACAGCATCTACAACGCACGTGCCGAGGAATCGCTCAGCTCTGAGTCGGTCAACACGGACGGCACCACGATGACGGGCAACGTCCTCACGAGCGAGCACGACGCCACCAGCGATTACGCCGCACTCTGGCAGTTTGAAACCGCCGGCGACAACACCTACAAGCTCCGCAACCTCAACGCCGGTGCCTACTACCTGGCAGGCAGTGTAGCCACACTCACCGACGCCGACGCAGCCTCCATCCTCGCCATCGGCGAGGGCAACGCCGTCAACAACTGGACGCTGAGCGTCACCAATAACAGCAGCCTGGGCGAGAACATCTATCTCAACGCGCAGCACTGCGACGACGCAAATCAAGGCAACCCGAACAGCCACGAGATCGGCACATGGCGCAACGGTGCCAACGATGCCGGCAACCGCTGGATGCTGAAAGAGGTGAACGCCGTGACGGTCAACGTCAGCGACGCCCTCTGGGCCACGCTTAACCTGCCGTTCGCCGTCGAGATCCCCACGGGCGTCAAGGCCTACACTGGAGGCGAGACGAGCGACGACGCCGTAGCGCTCAACGAAGTGACGGGCACCATCCCCGCCAACACTCCGGTTGTGCTCAACGCGGACGAGGCCGGAGCCTACGTGTTCCCCGTCGCCTACAACGCTGCCACGACTGAACCCGTCGCCGACAACACCTTCCTCGGCACCGGACTGCGCCGCACGGGCTTCGCGGCAGGCTCGTTCTACGCCCTGGCCAACCCGGCGAGCGGCGTCGGCTTCTACACCGGCACGGACGCTGTGACTGCCGTTCCGGCCAACAAGGCCTACATGAACCGTACGACAGGCAGCGAAGCCGCCGGCTACCGCTTCATCATCGGCGAAGACCCGACCGTCGGCATCGACCACGCCATCGAGCCCGCCACCGGCGCCACCAAGACCTACTACGATCTCCAAGGACGCCGCGTACTCTATCCCTCACACGGCATCTACGTCACACAAGACGGCAAGAAAGTATTCATCAAGTAAATTCCCGAACACCGAAATAACAAGTTCCACCACAATGAAAAAGAAGTATATCGCCCCCGAAGCTGAGGTCATCAACCTCTTCACCGAAAGCGCTATCCTCGCCGGCTCACTGCGCAAGAGCGAAGACGCCGCTGTCACCAGCGAGGACATGATCCTCAGCAACAAGACTATTTGGAACTACAACGAAAGCGAGGCTGAATAAGCCAGCGGGCACAGCCCGCAAGGTAGGATAAATAGTTGCAAAACGCCCCGGCTACCGCCAAGGTCAGACCGGGGCGTTTCGCGTCTATACAACGTCGTCCGCTACCGCAGGGATGCCATTCATGACGCCCGGGACATCGATTGCTTTGTGCTCTGGCGACGCAGAGAACCGTTGTGTCAGAACGATGAAAAACAACGGAACGGCGAGCAGCCGACGATTGTTTTTGCTACATTTGCTTCGTAAAGCCTGAAATGATGACAAAGAACCGACTGCTCCACACGGAGGCCGACCCGATGGGTGCGGCCATCCGCGACTTCCATACCACAGGCCGGGCCGGCCGGCTGCGGGTGCTGTCGCCACAGTTCGACGAAGACGAAATACCCGTGAGCCACCTGTTCCGCACGCCCGACGAGCTGCCGGCCATCGAGGCCGAGGCGCTCCGCCTGTGCCGCGGCCGGGTGCTCGACGTCGGGGCGGGTGCCGGATGCCACAGCCTGGCCCTCGAAGCGCGCGGCTTCTGCGTCACGGCCATCGACCTCTCCCCTCTCTCGGTCGGGGTGATGCGCAGCCGCGGCGTGCACGACGCGCGCCAGGGCGACTTTTTCGACCCGGACTTCTGCGGGCAGTTCGACACCATCCTGCTCCTCATGAACGGAGCCGGCATCGCCGGACGCATCGGCCGCCTGCCTCAATTCTTCGACCGCCTCAGGGCGCTGCTTGCACCCGAGGGCCAGGTGCTGCTCGACTCATCGGACCTCAGCTATGTGTTCGAGGACGAGGACGGTTTCTTTGCCCCGCCTCCCGGCGCCCCTTACTACGGCGAAGTGGAGTTCCGCATGGTCTACCGCCACATACGCGGTCCCCGGTTCCCGTGGCTATACATCGACTTCGACACACTGGCACACCACGCCTCACTGAACGGCTTCACGGCCAAGCGCCTGCTCAACGGGGCACACTATGACTACCTGGCACGCCTCACACCGGCCGGAAGCCCCTCAACCGCAGCCCCCTCCCCCATCGCCTAACCTTCTTTCCACCAATCATGACAGCAAGAACCATTCTCACCGCACTCCTTGTCCTCACAACGGCCTTCGCCGGCCTCGCACAGGGACTGCGCTTCCGCCCCGACGGCACGTTCAAAATCGCACAGTTCACCGACACGCACTACATCCACGGCGACGCGCGTTCCGACACCGCCATCAAAAACATCCGCCACGTGATGGAAGCCGAACAGCCAGACCTCGTCCTGCTTACGGGCGACATCATCTATGGCAAGCCCGCCGAGCAGAGCTACCGCGACGTGCTCGACGCCATCGCAGCCTACGGCGTACCTTTCGGCGTGGTGTTCGGCAACCACGACGACGAGCAGGGCCTCGACCGCGCCGCACTCCTGCGCCTCACGCAGAGCTACCCCTTGAACGTGACGCGCACCGAACCGGGCATCCACGGCTTCTCGAACTACGCCCTGCCCATTGCGGGACACGCCGGCCCGGACACGGCAGCCGTCATCTACTGTTTCGATTCAAACGCCTACTCACAAATCAACGGTATCAAGGGATACGACTACATCCGCGGCGACCAAGTCCAATGGTATCGCCGGACAAGCCGCGCCCTCACTGCGGCGCACGGCGGCACGCCCCTGCCGGCTTACGCTTTCTTCCACATCCCCCTGCCCGAATACAGCGACGCAGTGGCCGACGAGGACGCCCCGTTCGTCGGGACGCGCAAGGAACGCCCCTGCGTTCCCGCACTCAACTCCGGCCTCTTCACAGCCATGAAAGAATGCGGCGACGTGCGCGCCACCTTCGTCGGGCACGACCACAGCAACGACTACGCCGTCCTCTGGCACGGCATCCTGCTGGCCTACGGCCGCTTCTCGGGCGGCAACACGGTCTACAACGACCTGCCGAACGGCGCCCGTCTCATTGAACTGCACGAAGACGGCCAGCAATTCGACACATGGGTGCGCTTGGCAGACGGACAAGTCCTGAACCGCGTCACCTGCCCCGACAGCTTCCTGCGGAAGTAGCACGGCGACACACCCCGGGCAGAATACGGAAGCGTTCGGAAAGGAGCGGAGGGCACGCGCCCGCCCGTCGTCCACCGGCCGTCTAGTCAACTGCACCGACAGAACGTCCGGTCGGCCCGACGGTTTTATCTGTGTCGCCGACAGGAATGCCTCTTTCCCTTTAAGCCGTCCTTTCGTCCAACCCGACGATTCATTCTTCTGCATACAGAGAATGCCAGCCGCCATGCCGCCTCTCACGAGTCTGCGTACAGACACAAACCGGCCAAACCGCCATTCGACAAAGAGAGCACGTTAATGTAGTACGATATTCCGTCCTTGCGAAACCAAGTACTGTATGCACCACCATTAGCCAAGAGCAGGACCGAATGCATAAAAAGTAGACCAACAAACAGAATAGAGCGTAGTAGTAAGTATTTCATTTTTCCTTTGTTTACTATGAACAAGAATGAGCCTTCTCTCCTGCTCCGGCAGGCGGGAAAGGCAAGGCGCAGAACGCGCCACCAGAGGTCTCCATACGAAGAGAAAGGCATGAAAAAAGGCGGAAACCGTTCTTCGCTTGCCCGTCTGACAGGTTACCGCCAAGTGACCATACACAGAGACATAGGAAAAAGGCGAGCGAGAGACGCAGAAAAAAACGTTTTTCTGACGGCTCGCCCGAGCCGAAAGTTCCGCGTCCCCGGCGCGACGGGCGTTCTGCATGACACCCTACATGCAGACGCTTCCGGCCGCAGCGATGGTTGGCCGCGGCTTGGCGACCGTTTTTTCTTCTGCTGCGGTCGTTTTGAGCCAACCAGCCAGGCGTCGTTCTGCGCCGCTTAAGTATAATTCTATAACTTTTTGTTTATTTACCCCACTGACTAACATTTAACAAACTGCGTATGTATTTGCTCACACAAAAGATTAACGAAACCTCAAAATTTTCTTTTTGCAAAAAAACAATGTTAACAACCCTCATGGCCTGTTTCCTGGCAGGAAACGTCGCCATCACCCAGGAGAGCAGCCCGAAAGGTGCGTGGTATTTCGGAATGTGAGGCGGATTCCACTCCAACAAGATGAAGTATTCCAACCTCGACGAAAGCCTCTATCCGAGAGCAAGAGCCAGAACGGAAGCTTGTTTTCGGTGTTCGCCCTCTACGAGTTCGGCAAGGAGCGGCACTTTGCCATCCGGCCGGAAGTGGCTTTCCTGAAACGGGGCGGGAAGCTCACCGAAATCGGCAAGGCGCTCTATATGGCTACCCCGACGAGCTGGAAGACGTCTACTACCGCCTGAAAGGCAACTACTGGGACATCTGTGTGCCGGTCATCTACCAGTTCGGCAAGGCCGACAACCCGTGGCGTCCTTACGCCTATGTGGCCCACATCCTAGGCTTTGCCAGCGATGGCCGCATCCAGCTCGAAGAGCAATACACCGACGGCTCGTATGTCGGCTATGCCATCGACGCCACCAAGGCCAACCTGGCCTCTACCTACTTCGCAGGCGCAGTCGGGCTGGGCGTGAAATACCAGTTCGACGTGAGCGGAAACACGTGTTTCCTCGGCCTGGAAGCCAGCTACGAATACGGTTTCACCGACACCTACGGCGGCAAGGAGAAAGACGGCGAAGCCATCATGAACCCCGACATCTTCCCCGACGCCGCCTTCCAGCGCATCAGCGGGACGCGAAAGTTCTCCGAATTTGAAGTCAAAATCACACTGGGCATCCCGTTCAGCATCTTTAAGAAGAAGGAAAAGCCCGTAGCGCCGGCGCCGATAGTGCCCGTCGCCGTACCCGAGCCCGTAGCCCTCGAGCCCGTGGAAGAGAAGCCATGCTACACGCTCGAAGAAATCATCGGGATGATGGCACAAGGCGAGAACGTGGAAGGGAAAACCATCTGCCCGTCAACGACATCCAATTCGACTTCGGCAAGAGCACCATCCGCCCCGAATCGGACACCTACCTCAACAAGCTGGCTCAGACCCTCATCCGCACCAATGCCAACATCGAAGTGAAGAGCCACACGGACAACGTGGGCACGGAGGAGTTCAACCTGAAACTCTCGAAAAACGTGCCGAGGCCGTAGTGGAATACTTCGTCAAGAAAGGCGTCAGCCAGAGCAGGCTCTCGTACAGCTACTACGGCATGTCGCAACCTCTCTCGACCAACGACACCGAGGAGGGACGCGCCATGAACCGCCGCGTGGAATTTGAAATCTTACAATAACCCCTAAAAGAAGAACGACTATGTACAACCCGTTCACCCTCGAATGGCTGAAACTCTACGGCACGGGCGGCGCCAACGGACAGGCGCAAAACGTGTGGACCTCCGTAAACGGGAGGCCCAAGAGTATCTCGGTTACAACAACTCAGACAATGAAGAAAACCGCGTGCTCGCCGCCGACGTGGTCTTCCTCGTGGACAACTCGGGCAGTATGGGCGAAGAGGCCAACGCCATCGCCCGCGACATCATAGACTGGGCCGAGAAACTGGCAGCGTCTAGCCTTGACGTGCGTTTCGGATGCGTAGGATACGACGGGGGCATAAACGGCGTCTTGAACATCACGACCATAGAAGACCTGAACGAATACCTCAGTCGCTATCCGGGCACGTCGAGAACAAGCTATTTCGGGGGCGACGACGCCAGCACGCTCTCTTCGGCAAGCTACTCTTACAGGACAGGAGGCGAATGCGGCATGGCGGCACTCCGTTTTGCCGACAAACAATTTTCCTTCCGAACAGGAGCAAATCGCATATACGTCAATTTCACGGACGAACCTAACCAGCCCGGTGGACAGTCTGCATTCAGCGTGTTCTACCTCAACGACCAAAACGGAGAAGCCCTGGCGCATGTCGCGCTTCACGGGAGGCACAGAAATCTACACCTCTTCAAGCTCCACAGGCGTAACGCTCGACCAGCTCCCCGTGACAGGCGCCATACAGAACTCCTACGTCATCCGCTTCACCAACATCAAGGAGTTCATGGACGGACGTCCGCACCTCGTCACCATCACCATACTCTCAGCCGACGGCCACGTACAGGCTGAGCGTACTTTCAGTGTTATTTTTGGAACGGCGGAAGCTAATCACTCCGCACCTTGCCGTTTCCGCGGAATGGTGACCAATGCAGAACCGACGGATGGCTGTAACCATCCACCGGTTCTGCATTCTCCACACACGATGTGCTCACGGCAAACTGCCCCAAGCAGAGCTGACAGGAGATAAAGATGGCGCACGGACACTTGCGTCCCCAGGACGGTGCGTTGAGAAAATCTTTTACAACCGTTTCACTCACGAAGCCAGGCCGCGGCACAGTTTTGTCAAGAAAAAAGCGAACCAGCTCTTGCCATTTCGTCTGTCTTTGCATATCTTTGCCATGTCACCCACGTTGAGCCCGCATAAGGACACGGGCGCCAGCGTACTTGAGGACATGATAGAAAGGCGTTTACTATGTAGCGCTTTGTTCTTAACCATCTGAAATCTGGCAGTTTCAAGGTTCATCAAAAACAAAGCAACGGTAGATGTTGTGTGTCTGGTCTGTACTCATACCACACGATGTGACAGCCCCCACTATAAGTTGTCTCCCAGTGTGGACATAACATATCGGCATGGACTTCTGCATTGCTCGTCTCTGATGAACCGGGCAATGCCAGAGCCTCAGATTGTGGAACGAGTAGCACAAGTGAGTTCCCACGCTCTTTTCATTTATGTGCCATACTCACACGACATTAAGAAACCTGCCCTGATGGGAATTAGGGGCGCAAAATGAAAAACAAATGTACAAGTTCAAGTATTTAGGTGCTGCGTTGCTCACTATGCTCACCTGTGTAAACCTCACTTCTTGCAGTGACGACAACGACGACAACAAGACACCGGGTATCGTAAAGCCGGGAGAGACCCGGAAGCTGAAAACCATCTACTACAAGAATGGGAATTCAGATGAACAAAGGTACCAGTTCAACAATCCCGTATGGAATGGTAATAGGTTGATTTCGTTCTGCGACAGCAACGACGAGGAAGACAGGATGTTCCTCTCTGAGCTTGAAACTAGCATCACACTAAATGGCAATGGTTACGCCATTGATGCCTCTTTTGGATACACTTTCACATACAACAAAAGCGGCCAAATGACCAGCTGGAGAGGAGACCCGAACTGGGGGAACGAATACTGTAACATCTACTACACAGAGGACGGCGACATCAACAGGGTCCAAGGCTCTTACTCCGGTTCAAAATCTTTTGAATATACCAATGCCACCGTCACCACCCCAATTGACAACAAAGGAGGGATTATGCTGATGAGCGAATGGGGCATAATGTGGGACTTTGAGTATTACTATTGGTTCGGTATCTACGGTAAAGCGACGAGGCATCTACCAGTACGGGCTGGACAGGCTACATACGACTGGACGCTCGACAACCAAGGATATCCGACGACGTGCGTGGTGAAAGGGTTGGACTACACAAGCGAACGGACCTACCACTTTGAATGGGAGTAATTAGAAAACGTATCAACCTCACACACCGAGATTGAACGACATCCGCTCCTCTACATACAGATGCAGTCCACTGCCGCGCCACTCTCACGTAATTGCACACCGGTGCTGCATATAAATACGACGAAGCGGCCTCCAAAAAAGAATTTGAGGAGGCCGCTTCTTTAATCAAGACACAGTGCGCAGACCTATTGCGCGGTTTCGACTGCTTCAACGGACTCAGCGGAGGCTTCGGCCATGCCCAGCTTCTCGTAGTCGTCCATGTCGCCCACGATGATACGGCTGAACTCGCGCAAGCCCGTACCGGCTGGAATGAGGTGGCCGCAGATGACGTTCTCCTTCATGCCTTCGAGGTAGTCGGTCTTTCCGCTGATGGCGGCTTCGTTGAGCACCTTGGTCGTTTCTTGGAACGAAGCGGCCGACATGAAACTCTTTGTCTGCAAAGCAGCGCGCGTGATACCCTGCAAAATCTGCACGGACGTGGCGGGCACGGCGTCGCGCACCTGGACGAGCCGGAGGTCCTTGCGTTTGAGCTGGGAGTTCTCGTCGCGGAGTTTACGGGCCGTCACGATCATACCGGCCTTCATCGTCTCGCTGTCGCCGGCGTCGGTCACGACCTTCTTGCCCCAGATGCGGTCGTTCTCCTCAGCAAAGTCGAGCTTGTCGACAATCTGCTGTTCGAGGAAGCGCGTGTCGCCGGGCTCGTCGATCTGCACCTTGCGCATCATCTGGCGGACGATGACCTCGAAGTGCTTGTCGTTGATCTTCACACCTTGCAAGCGGTAAACGTCCTGAATCTCATTGACGATGTATTCCTGCACAGCCGTCGGGCCCTTGATGGCGAGGATGTCGGCCGGCGTGATGGAACCGTCGGACAGCGGCGTACCGGCACGCACGTAGTCGTTTTCCTGCACAAGGATCTGCTTGGACAGGGGCACGAGGTAGCGTTTCTCCTCGCCCAGCTTCGACGTGACGATGATTTCGCGGTTTCCGCGCTTGACGGCACCCATCTTGATTTCGCCGTCGATCTCGGACACCACGGCGGGGTTGCTCGGATTGCGGGCTTCGAAGAGCTCGGTGACGCGAGGCAGACCACCGGTGATGTCACCGGCCTTTCCGACCGCACGCGGAATCTTGATGAGTACTTCGCCGGCGTTGATCTTCTGTCCGTCTTCGACCACGATATGGCCGTTGATGGGGAAGTTGTAGGTGCGGAGGAGTTCGCCATTGCCGTCGAGCACATGGCACGAAGGTACACGCGACTTCTCTTTCGACTCGATGACAATGAGTTCACGCAGACCCGTGGCTTCGTCTTCTTCGACACGATAGGTGACACCTTCGATGACATCCTCGAACTGCACCGTACCTGCGCTTTCCGAAACGATGACGGCGTTGAAAGGATCCCACTTGGCGATGAGCGTGCCTTTCTCGACCTTGCTCTTGTCGGCGACGAAGAGCTGCGAACCGTAGGGCACGTTCTGCGAAGAGAGGATGATGCCTGTGTTCTCGTCGACGAAACGGACTTCGGCCAAACGACCGACGACGACCTTGCCCGGTGTGCCGTCTTCGTTGGTGACGTCGACAGTGCGGAGCTCCTCGAACTCGACGCGGGCGTCGTGCTTGGCCACGATGCTGGCATTGGCAGCAGCATTACCGGCCACACCACCGGCGTGGAACGTACGGAGGGTCAGCTGCGTACCCGGCTCACCGATGGACTGGGCGGCGATGACGCCGACGGCTTCGCCCTTCTGCACCATGCGGCTGGTGGCAAGGTTGCGGCCGTAGCACTTCATGCAGACGCCGTGACGGCTTTCGCAGGTGAGGACGGAGCGGATCTCGACGCTCTCGATGGGCGAGTTCTCTATCTCGTCGGCTATCTCTTCGGTGATTTCCTCACCGGCAGCCACAATGAGCTTGCCGGTCGAAGGATGGATGATGTCGTGCACGGAAACGCGGCCAAGGATGCGCTCACCCAGCGAGGAAATAATCTCGTCGCCGTCTTTGAGGGCAGTGCAGACCAGTCCGCGCAATGTGCCGCAGTCTTCTTCGGTGATGATGACGTCGTGCGAGACGTCGACGAGACGGCGGGTCAGGTAACCGGCGTCGGCTGTCTTCAAGGCGGTGTCGGCCAGACCCTTGCGGGCACCGTGCGTCGAGATGAAGTATTCGAGCACCGACATGCCCTCCTTGAAGTTCGAGAGAATCGGGTTTTCGATGATCTGCGCACCTTCGGCTCCGGCTTTCTGCGGCTTGGCCATCAGACCACGCATACCGGCCAGCTGGGCAATCTGGTCGGCCGAACCACGGGCGCCCGAGTCAAGCATCATGAAGACGGCGTTGAAACCTTGGTCGGCCTCGGTCATCTGCTTCATGAGAGTCTTCTTCAAGTCGGTGTTGACGTGTGTCCACGTATCGATGACCTGGTTATAACGCTCGTTGTCGGTGATGAAACCCATGTTATAGTTCATCGTGATTTGCTCAATCTCCTCGTTACCGCGCTGGACGATGTCTACTTTCTCTTTCGGGATGATGATGTCGTCCAAGTTGAACGACAGACCGCCCTCGTAGGCCATGCGGTAGCCGAGGTTCTTGATACCGTCGAGGAATTCGCAGGCACGGGCCATGCCGACCGCCTTGATGACGCGGGCAATAATGTCGCGCAGGGACTTCTTCGATATAATCGTATTGACAAAGCCCACTTCGGGAGGCACGATCTCATTGACAATGACACGCCCGACCGAGGTCTCGACAATACGTTGCACCTTGGCGCCGTTCTCGTCGATGTCATCGACCAGCACCTTTACAGGAGCGTGAATCTCCACCCGGTGCTCGTTGAATGCGATGATAGCCTCCTCTGGGCCATAGAACGTGAGGCCCTCGCCCTTCGTGCCGGGACGGAGCTTGGTGATGTAATACAGGCCGAGCACCATGTCTTGCGACGGCACCGTGATGGGCGCGCCATTGGCCGGATTGAGGATGTTGTGGCTTTGGAGCATAAGCATCTGCGCCTCGAGGATGGCCTCGTTGCTCAGAGGCAAGTGGACAGCCATCTGGTCGCCGTCGAAGTCGGCGTTGAACGCCGTACATGCCAACGGGTGGAGCTGGATGGCCTTGCCTTCGATGAGCTTGGGCTGGAAGGCCTGGATACCGAGACGGTGAAGCGTCGGGGCACGGTTGAGAAGCACCGGGTGGCCTTTCATCACGTATTCAAGGATGTCCCAGATGATGGGTTCGCGACGATCGACAATCTTCTTGGCGCTCTTGACCGTCTTGACGATGCCGCGCTCTATGAGCTTGCGGATGATGAAGGGCTTGTAGAGCTCAGCGGCCATCAACTTCGGCAGACCGCACTCGCCCATCTTCAATTCGGGACCGACCACGATGACCGAACGGGCAGAATAGTCGACACGCTTACCCAAAAGGTTCTGGCGGAAACGTCCTTGCTTGCCTTTCAGTGAATCGGAAAGGGATTTCAGCGGACGGTTGGAGTCGCTCTTGACGGCGCTGCTCTTGCGCGAATTGTCGAAAAGACTGTCCACGGCTTCCTGCAACATACGTTTCTCGTTGCGCAGGATGACTTCCGGAGCCTTGATTTCGAGAAGGCGTTTCAGACGGTTGTTGCGGATGAGCACACGACGGTAGAGGTCGTTGAGGTCAGAGGTGGCAAAACGACCGCCGTCGAGCGGAACAAGCGGGCGCAACTCGGGCGGGATAACAGGAATGATCTTCATGATCATCCACTCGGGCCGGTTGCGGTCCTTGCTGGCACGGAAGGCTTCGACCACTTGCAGACGTTTGAGGGCGTCGTTCTTACGCTGCATCGACGAATCGGAGTTGGCGCGGTCACGCAGCTCATACGACAGGCTGTCGAGGTCGAGGCGTGTGAGCAAGTCGTAGACTGCATCAGCGCCCATCTTGGCAATGAACTTGTTGGGATCGGTGTCTTCAAGATACTGGTTCTCCTTCGGCAACTTGCCCATGAGCTCAATATACTCGTCCTCGTTGAGGAGGTCGTTGGCTGCTACGCCTTCCTCAGCCAACACACCGGGCTGGATGACAATGTAGCGCTCGTAATAGATGATGGAATCGAGCTTCTTGGTCGGCAAGCCCAAAAGATAACCGATCTTGTTGGGCAAGGAGCGGAAATACCAGATGTGGGCGACAGGGACGACCAGCTGGATATGGCCGGAACGCTCACGACGCACCTTCTTTTCTGTCACTTCGACACCGCATCGGTCGCAGACGATGCCTTTGTAACGGATACGCTTGTACTTGCCGCAGTGGCACTCATAGTCTTTTGTCGGGCCGAAAATGCGCTCGCAGAAAAGACCGTCACGCTCGGGCTTATAGGTGCGATAGTTGATTGTCTCGGGCTTCAACACCTCACCATACGAATTTTCCAGGATTTCCTCGGGAGAGGCCAATCCGATGGTAATCTTCGTGAAATTGCTCTTTATCTTGTTTTCTCTCTTAAATGCCATATTGAATGATATTGGAAAGGTTCCACTTCGTTAATCGAGCGTGACGCTCAGGCCAAGACCGCGCAATTCGTGCAGAAGGACGTTGAGCGATTCAGGAATGCCCGGCGTCGGCATGGGCGTGCCTTTGACGATGGCCTCATAGGCTTTCGACCGACCTACGACGTCGTCGGACTTGATGGTCAATATCTCTTGAAGGACGTGCGAAGCACCGAAAGCCTCGATGGCCCAAACCTCCATCTCACCGAAACGCTGGCCACCGAACTGGGCCTTACCACCGAGGGGTTGCTGCGTGATGAGGGAGTACGGACCGATGGAGCGGGCGTGCATCTTGTCTTCAACCATGTGGCCGAGCTTCAACATATAGGTCACGCCGACGGTTGCCTTCTGGTCGAAGGGTTCACCGGTGCCACCATCATAGAGCTGGGTGGAACCATAACGCGGCAGCCCGGCCTTGTCCGTCCACTCACAAAGATCGTCGAGCTTGGCACCATCGAAGATGGGGGTTGCGAACTTCACGTTGAGCTTGCGGCCGGCAGCACCGAGGATAGACTCGAAAATCTGCCCAAGGTTCATACGCGACGGCACGCCCAGAGGGTTCAGAACGATGTCGACCGGCGTTCCGTCCGCGAGGAACGGCATATCCTCCTGACGGACTATCTTCGACACGATACCCTTGTTTCCGTGGCGTCCGGCCATCTTGTCACCCACGCTGATCTTACGTTTCTTCGCTACATAAACCTTAGCCATCTGGATGATGCCGGAAGGCAGTTCGTCGCCGATGGTGAGGGCGAACTTCTTGCGCTTCAAGGCTGCATCCATGATGTTGTATTTCTTCATGTAGTTGAGGATCAGCTGCTGGATAAGGCTGTTGACGTGTTCGTCGTCCGTCCAGTGGCTCAACTGCAAAGAAGCAAAGTCAAGCGAAGAGAGCGTCGACTTACCCGGTTTGGCACCGGCGGCGATGACCTCTGCGCCCAGATTGTCCTTGAAACCCACAATATGGGCCTTTGCTGTGATTGCCATCAGCTTGTCGACGAGGATGCCTTTCAACTGGGCAGTCTCCTGTGCGAACTGGTCGTCCATCTTTTGCAGGATAACCTTGTCGGCAGCTTTCGACGAACGGCTCTTCATCACTTTCGAGAACAGTTTCTTGTCGATAATCACGCCCGACAACGAGGGATTGGCTTTCAACGAAGCGTCCTTCACATCACCGGCCTTATCACCGAAAATCGCACGGAGGAGTTTCTCCTCAGGCGTCGGGTCGCTTTCGCCCTTCGGCGTAATCTTGCCGATGAGGATGTCGCCCGGCTGGACACGTGCACCGATGCGAATGATACCGTTCTCATCCAGGTCTTTCGTGGCGTCTTCGCTGACATTGGGAATGTCGTTCGTAAGTTCTTCCATGCCGCGCTTCGTCTCACGCACTTCGAGTGAGAATTCGTCCACATGCACCGAAGTCAGGATATCCTCGCGCACCATGCGCTCGTTGAGCACGATGGCGTCCTCATAGTTGTAGCCCTTCCATGGCATGTAGGCCACGAGCAGATTGCGGCCCAAAGCAAGCTCGCCGTTCTGTGTAGCATAGCCTTCGGTCAGGATGTCGCCCTTCTTCACCCGCTGGCCCTTCTCGCAGATAGGCCGGAGGTCGATGGTCATGTTCTGGTTCGTACGGCGGAACTTCGGAATGCGGTATTCCTTCAATGCCGGCTCGAAGCTGACGAACTCTTCATCCTCCGTGCGGTCGTACATGATCTTGATGGTCGTGGCGTCTACGTATTCAATGACGCCGTCGCCTTCGGCCGTAATCATGGTACGCGAATCTTCACAAACCTGCTTCTCTATGCCCGTGCCGACAATAGGGGCTTCGGGACTGATGAGGGGCACGGCCTGGCGCATCATGTTCGAACCCATCAGAGCGCGGTGGGCGTCGTCGTGTTCAAGGAAAGGAATCAACGAGGCCGCAATCGAGGCAATCTGCTGCGGAGCCACGTCAATCAACTCTACTTCGGAGGGCGGAACGACAGGATAGTCCGCATCCTGGCGGCATTTCACCTTGTCGCGGATAAACGTGCCGTCGTCGTTCAACGGAGCATTTCCCTGACCGATGATCTTGCCTTCCTCTTCTTCGGCAGTCAGGTAAACGACGTCTTCATTCTTCAAGTCGACGACAGCATTCTCCACCTTGCGGTAGGGCGTCTCGATAAAGCCAAGGTCATTAATCTTCGCATAAACACAAAGCGAGGAGATAAGACCGATGTTCGGGCCTTCGGGCGATTCAATCGGGCAAAGGCGGCCATAGTGAGTATAGTGAACGTCACGGACCTCGAAACCGGCACGCTCGCGCGACAAACCGCCAGGACCCAACGCAGAGAGACGGCGCTTGTGGGTCACTTCGGCCAACGGGTTCGTCTGGTCCATGAACTGCGACAGGGCGTTCGTGCCGAAGAATGAGTTGATGACCGAAGAGATTGTCTTGGCATTGATCAGGTCAGTCGGCGTAAAGACTTCGTTGTCACGGACATTCATACGCTCGCGGATGGTACGGCTCATACGGGCCAGACCGACGGCGAACTGGTTAGAAAGCTGCTCGCCCACAGTACGGACGCGGCGGTTGCTCAGGTGGTCAATATCATCGACAGTAGCCTTCGAATTAATCAGCTCTATGAGATATTTGATAATCTCAATGATGTCCTCCTTCGTCAACACACGGACATCCATGTCGGTCGTCAGATTCAATTTGCGGTTGATACGATAACGGCCGACTTCTCCCAAATCGTAACGTTTGTCCGAGAAGAAAAGGTTGTTGATTACCTCACGCGCCGTGCTGTCATCCTGCGGGTCGGCATTGCGGAGCTGACGGTAGATATAGTTAATGGCTTCCTTTTCCGAGTTGCTCGGGTCCTTCTGCAAGGTGTTGAAGATGATGGAATAGTCCGACGTCGTAGAATCCTCCTTGTGGATGAGCACTGACGACTCTCCGCTTTCGAGGATATCATTGACATTTTCCTCCGTAAGCTCGGTCTCACGATCAAGGATGACCTCGTTACGCTCGATTGAAACGACCTCGCCGGTGTCTTCATCTACGAAGTCCTCCGTCCAGCTCTTCAACACACGCGCCGCCAGTTTCTTGCCGACAAGCTTTTTCAGGTTCGTCTTGTTGACCTTGACCTCCTCGGCCAGGTTGAATATCTGCAAGATATCCTTATCACTTTCAAAACCGATAGCGCGAAGGAGCGTGGTCACGGGCAGTTTCTTCTTACGGTCGATGTAGGCATACATCACGTTGTTGATGTCCGTGGCAAACTCGATCCAAGACCCTTTGAACGGAATAATACGGGCTGAATACAACTGCGTACCATTGGCGTGCACACTCGAACCGAAGAACACGCCAGGCGAACGGTGGAGCTGAGACACTACGACGCGCTCCGCACCATTGATAATAAAGGTCCCGTTGGGCGTCATGTAAGGAATAGGACCCAAGAAGACGTCTTGAACCACGGTATCAAAATCCTCATGATCCGGGTCGGTGCAATAGAGCTTCAACTTCGCCTTCAAAGGAACACTGTACGACAAGCCGCGCTCGAGGCACTCCTCGATGCTGTAACGGGGCGGGTCGATATAATAGTCAAGGAACTCTAAGACGAAGTTGTTGCGTGTGTCTGCGATGGGGAAATTCTCAGCAAAGACCTTGTACAAGCCATCATTCTTCCTGAGTTCAGACGGAGTGTCAAGCTGCAAGAAATCCTTGAACGATTTCAGCTGCACGTCCAGAAAGTCAGGATAAGGCATCGGATTCTTCACTGTCGCAAAGTTGACGCGCTGATTTATCACTTTTGAAGCCATTCGGTAAATTTATTTGGTACGCAGTTTATAGACACAAAAAGGTTAAGAACTCCCTACCAGAGAGTCCTTAACCTTATTATTGCAGAGGAATTACTTACTTAATCTCGACTTCGGCACCAGCCTCTTCGAGAGCTTTCTTCAAAGCCTCAGCCTCTTCCTTGGCTACGCCTTCTTTCAGCGTGCTAGGAGCACCGTCTACGAGATCCTTAGCCTCTTTCAGGCCAAGACCGCAAGATTCCTTCACAGCCTTAACGACTTGGAGCTTGGCAGCACCTGCGCTCTTCAACACTACGTCGAAAGCGGTCTTCTCCTCAGCGGCGGCAGCACCACCAGCAGCAGGACCAGCAGCTACGGCTACGGCTGCGGCGGCGGGTTCAATACCGTACTCCTCTTTGAGGATCGTTGCCAACTCATTTACTTCTTTTACTGTCAAGTTTACCAACTCTTCAGCGATTGCTTTAATATCTGCCATTTTCTTTTATGTTTAATTTGTTTTTACTAATTGCTGTTTTGGATTACTCGGGGCGCTCGCCCAAAGTTTTGAGAACGCCGTGAATGGTCTGCCCGGCAGACTGCAACGACGAGATAACGTTCTTCGCCGGCGACTGCAACAATGCAACAACCTCAGCGATAACTTCATTCTTGCTCTTGATGGAGCAGAGGACGTCGAGCTGATCGGCTCCGACATAGAAGCCCTCTTCCGCATAAGCTGCTTTCAGACCGGGAATACCGTCCTTGCTTACTTCCTTGATAAGCTTTGCCGGAACGTTCGCAGTGTTACAGAAGAACACAGCCGTCGTTCCCTTCAAGCAAGGATAGAGAGGAGAATAGTCCACTTCGGCTGCTTCAAGAGCCTTGTGCAAGAGGGTATTCTTAACCACTATCATCTTGATGTCAGACTTGAAGCAACGACGACGCAAATCACTCGTCGCGGCTGCATTCATAGCCGTTACATCCACAAGATAGAAGTGCGCATACTCTTTGAGCTTTGCGCCTAACTGTTCGATAATAATCGCTTTATCTTCCTTTTTCATAATGGCGCATTACTTTACTTCATCAACAGACTTCGGGTCGATCTTTATACCACGACTCATCGTCGAAGAAAGATAAATACTCTTCACATAAGTACCCTTTGCGGCAGCAGGTCTGAGCTTGATAATTGTCGAGATGAAAGCTTGGGCATTCCCCATGATCTGCTCCGGTGTGAACGACACCTTACCGATCGAGGCATGAACGATACCAGCCTTATCTACCTTGAAATCAATCTTACCTTGCTTAACCTCCTTAATAGCCTTGGCAACATCCATTGTCACCGTTCCGCTCTTAGGATTAGGCATCAGGCCACGTGGACCCAAGACGCGACCGAGAGCACCGATCTTACCCATGATGGCGGGCATCGTGATGATGACATCCACGTCAGTCCATCCACCTTTGATCTTCTCGATATATTCGTCCAGACCCACATAATCGGCTCCTGCCTCTTTTGCTGCGGTCTCTGCTTCGGGAGTACACAAACACAACACGCGAACCACTTTTCCGGTTCCGTGAGGAAGGGATACTACGCCACGCACCATCTGGTTGGCCTTGCGGGGATCAACTCCCAGACGAACGTCTACGTCAATCGAGGCGTCGAACTTCGTCGTAGTAATCTCTTTCACGAGGTTTGCAGCCTCGGCAAGCGTATAAACTTTCCCGGCTTCAATCTTGTCTGCTACTAACTTTTGGTTTTTTGTCAGCTTACTCATCGTAATCGAAGATTAATGAATTAACCGGGGAAATCACCCTTAACTGTTATACCCATTGAACGTGCGGTTCCTGCTACGAGCTTCATGGCTGCCTCAATGGTGAAACAGTTGAGGTCAGGCATTTTATCCTCAGCGATAGCACGGACTTGATCCCACGTAACTTCTGCAATCTTCGAGCGGTTCGGCTGCGCAGAACCACTCTTCTTCTTCGTGGCTTCGAGCAGTTGGATTGCCACAGGAGGAGTCTTGACTACAAACGAAAATGATTTATCGTTATAGTAAGTAATGACGACCGGCAATACCTTACCTGCCTTGTCCTGTGTTCTGGCATTGAACTGCTTGCAGAAATCCATGATATTGATACCCTTGGAACCCAAAGCAGGACCTACGGGAGGAGACGGATTTGCTGCGCCACCTTTAATCTGTAATTTGATTAATCCAGCGACTTCTTTTGCCATTGTTGTATGATTAAAGAATTACGGGAAGAGTCTGAGCACGTAACATTACTCATTCCTTCGCCACTTGCGTAAAATCCAAGTCGAGCGGAGTGCTCCGTCCGAAGACTTTCACAGTCACCGTCAGCTTCCTCTTGGCGCCATTCACTTCTGCGACGACACCCGAGAAACCGTTGAACGGACCGTCCGTGACTTTTATGGCCTCACCCACGGTATAGGGGATAACTGCATCGGGAACTTCCTCCTGCAGCTCTTCCGCCTTACCCAAGATCCGGTTTATTTCCGAGGGACGCAAAGCCTGAGGATTGTTGGCACCACCAAGAAAGTCAATCACGTTTGGCGTATTTCTCAGCACATGCACGATTTCTCCGACCAAATTGGCCTCCACCAACACGTATCCGGGCAAGTATGTTCTCTCCTTCACAACGCGTTTCCCGTTGCGGATGGAATAATACTTCTCCGTCGGTATCAACACCTGCGAAACAAGGTCACCGAGACTGCCGTTCTTGATTTCGGCATCAATGTACTCTTTGACCTTATTCTCCTTTCCACTCATGGCACGCAATACGTACCATTGTTTTCCAGTTTCAGACATCAACACGTACGTTTAGTGGGGATATACCAACTGCATCACTGACTCGAAAACCTTATCCATCGCGAATACTACAAGCGCTATTATTATGGAAGCTGTGAGTACGACAATAGCACTATGCGTCAATTCAGCGCGCGTGGGCCATGTGGTTTTATGAGCAAGTTCGTTATATGATTCCTTACAATATGTGACCAGCTTTTTCAACATATTTGCTTATCTTTTGCACGGGAAGAGAGGCTCGAACTCCCGACACCCGGTTTTGGAGACCGGTGCTCTACCAACTGAGCTATTCCCGTAAAGAAACCCCTCGCCCTTTTCGCGAGGGGCTATTATATCAACTATATGATTAGTCGAGGATTTCGGTGATCTGACCCGAACCTACCGTACGGCCACCTTCACGGATAGCGAAGCGGAGACCTACGTTCAAGGCTACCGGATAGATCAGCTCAACGGTGATCTCTACGTTGTCACCCGGCATAACCATTTCGGTTCCTTCGGGAAGATGAATCTCACCCGTGCAGTCCATCGTGCGGAGATAGAACTGAGGACGATACTTGTTACCGAACGGAGTGTGACGGCCACCTTCTTCTTTCTTCAAAACGTAGATAGAAGCCTTAAACTTGGAGTGCGGAGTAATAGCACCCGGGTGGGTGATTACCATACCACGCTTCACATCCGTCTTGTCGATACCGCGGAGCAGCAGACCTACGTTGTCACCGGCTTCACCTTCGTCGAGGATCTTGCGGAACATTTCCACACCCGTAACGACAGACTTCTTATCTTCACCAAGACCAAGGATCTGAACTTCGTCACCAACCTTCACACGGCCAGTTTCAATACGACCCGTAGCCACAGTACCACGACCCGTGATCGAGAACACATCCTCAACAGGCATCAAGAACGGTTTTTCAACGTCACGAACCGGCTCCTGAATCCAGTTGTCAACAGCATCCATCAGCTGCATTACAGAATCCTCCCACTTGGCCACACCATTGAGGGCACCGAGGGCAGAACCGCGGATGATAGGAGTATCTTCTTCGAAGTCGTAAGAAGCGAGAAGCTCACGCATCTCCATCTCAACGAGTTCAAGCATTTCTTCATCGTCAACCATGTCGCACTTGTTCAGGAACACTACAAGGCGCGGCACGTTCACCTGGCGGGCGAGCAGGATATGCTCACGGGTCTGAGGCATAGGACCATCCGTTGCAGCTACAACGATGATGGCACCATCCATCTGAGCAGCACCAGTTACCATGTTCTTCACATAGTCGGCGTGTCCCGGGCAGTCTACGTGTGCATAGTGACGTTTTGCAGTCTCATACTCAACGTGAGCCGTATTAATCGTAATACCACGTTCCTTTTCCTCGGGAGCATTATCGATCTGATCAAACGATTTGATTTCGTCGCTCTTCGTAAAACCCTTCTCGGCAAGCACTTTCGTGATGGCAGCCGTCAGAGTAGTCTTACCGTGGTCAACGTGACCAATAGTACCGATGTTAACATGCGGTTTGGTACGCTCAAAATGTTCTTTAGCCATAGCTTTATTGTTTTATGAATGAATTTTTCAAAAGAAAAGAGCTGTTACCGAGATTTGAACTCGGGACCTCTTCCTTACCAAGGAAGTGCTCTACCACTGAGCTATAACAGCAAATGGAGCGGAAAACGGGACTCAAACCCGCGACCCCCAGCTTGGAAGGCTAGTGCTCTATCAACTGAGCTATTTCCGCAGCGTTGGGTGGGCAAAGATGGATTCGAACCACCGAAGGCGAAAGCCAGCAGATTTACAGTCTGCCCCATTTGGCCACTCTGGAATTTGCCCGTCACATCAAAGGTCCTACCTTTGTGCATCCCCAACCGTCGTCGGGAAACGGCTGCAAAGGTAGGACTTTTTTTTTACGTGCAAAACTTTTCAGATAAAAAATCTACTTGCCACGCGTTTTTTCTTTGTACTTCTCGAGTTGGCGGAGCACCGCATCCACACACAAGTCCACGCCTTCCTCAAACGTGTCGCAGACTTTCTCGACATGGAATTCCATATTAGGAACTGTCACGTTGAAACTTGTCTCCTTGTTCTTGGATGTCTCGGGCTTCACCACTTTCAGGATAACCTCTACTTTCTGTATGCTTTCGGTATTCTTTTCGAGTTTGGCCGTTTTCTTCTGGATAAAGTCATGCAACTTCTCCGTAGCATCGAAATGAATAGACTGAATTTTAAGTTCCATAATTCCTCCTTTTTTACGCCCAAGGATGGGCAAGTTCGTATTCTTTTTTCAGTTCCGCAAAGGTGGTGTGCATGTAGATTGCAGTAGTCGCCAGGCTTTCATGCCCGAGCAGCTCTCTCACGGCCTCAATGTCGGCGCCATGATTGAGCATGACCGTCGCAAACGTATGCCGCAACACGTGCGGACTCTTCTTCTTCATTGTCGTAACAGCCGAAAGATACTTACGCACCATGACGGCCACCTTCGAGCGACTAATGCGCAAACCGTCGTCGCCCAGCACCAGCGGGAGTCCCGCCGCAGGAAAAGCCTGCCGCCGAAGCGCCAAGTAGCGTCGCGTCGCGTCGGCCAGTTCCTGCCCGAAAGGGATGAGCCGCTGCTTATTCCGCTTCCCCGTCACTTTCAGCGTCTGCGCGGACAGGTCGATGTCGTCCACGTCAAGCCCGATCAATTCCGCCAGACGGATACCGGTCGAATAGAACAGCAGAAGGACATAACGGTCACGCTGGCCGGAAAAGTCCGGAGCAAACGTCACGTCGTCGAGCAAGCGGTCCATCGCCCGCTCGTCGAGAAAAGCAGGTAAAGGCTTCCCGCACTTGGGACCATGAACGGCTTCGGCGGGATTAGAGCGGCATTCGCCCATCAACATCTGATAGCGGAAGAAAGACCTCACCGCGCTCAACCTGCGCCGCACGGAACGCGGCGCAGCTCCGCCCTCCACCCCGTCCACGACCCAGCGCCTCACCACGTCGCGGTCCACCGTGGCCCACGTCAACGTCTCATCAAGAGCGTTGAAGAAAGCCTCGAATGCCGCAAGGTCGGCGCGGTAGCTTTCTACCGTATGCGCCGAATACCCCCGGCTGTCCGACAGGTATTGCAGGAAAGACTTCACGGTTTTCATAGCTCGCTGGATAATGTCTTACGAAAGCGAATATAGTGTTTTCCTTCCAGCTGGCCAAAATTTAGGCGTACAAATAAACATTTTTTCTTTATTATAAAGGAAAACACAGGGTAAGACACCGAACTACGCCGGGTCGACATCGAAATAAATCGTAGCCGAACGGCCTTCGGCTGTCTGCTTCACACGTTCCCGCGCCTCCCACAACTTTTCGCGCACAGCAGCCAGCGGCGATCCGGGCACCAGTTTCAGCATCATTGTCTGAATATATTGTGCCTGCAACCGTGCCAACAAAGGCGGCTCCGGCCCAAGCAGCGCTGCACCGAAAGCCGGACGCAACTCACCGGCCATTGCCTTTGCGGCGGCCTCAGCCGAGGCTTCGACGCGGTGCTTCACGTAGATAACGACCAGACGGCAGGCCGGAGGATAGCCAAACGCTTCTCGCTCGGCCAGTTGTCCGGCATACATTGCGTCATAATCGTTACGGACCACCTGACCTATCACCGGCAAGCCGGGCTGGCTGGCCTGCAAGACGACCAGCCCCCGCTGCCCGCGCCGTCCGGCCCGTCCGGCCACCTGCGCCATCATCTGGAAAGCCCGCTCGTAGGCCCGGAAATCGGGTTGGTTCAGCAGCTGGTCGGCGTTGAGGATGCCGACCACCCGGACACGCTCGAAGTCCAGCCCCTTCGTCACCATCTGCGTCCCGACCAGGACGTCCGTACGCCCGGCCGCGAAGTCAGCAAGAATCCGCTCGTATGCCGACCTCGACCGCGTCGTGTCGAGATCCATCCGCGCCGTCCGCGCGTCGGGGAAGAGGCTGCGGACGGCTTCCTCGATCTTTTCTGTCCCGTAGCCCATGCCACGCAGGTCGGTGCCGCCACACTGCGGACATTGCCGCGGCGCCGGATACGACGCGCCGCAATAGTGGCAAGCCATCCGGCCGTCGTGCCGGTGGAACGTCAGGCTCACGTCGCACGACTGGCAGCGCGGCACCCACCCGCACGACCGGCACTCGACCACCGGCGAGTAGCCCCGTCGGTTCTGGAACAGGATGACCTGTTCCCGGCGTTCCAGTGCGGACCTCATCTCGGCCAGCAGGCGGGGCGAAAATGGCGTCGGCATCATCTTCTTACGCCGCAGCTCTTTCACGTCCTCCACCTCGATTTCAGGCAGACGGACATCGCCATAGCGGCTGGACAGCCTTACCAGACCATACTTCCCCGTCATGGCGTTATGATAGGTCTCGACAGACGGCGTAGCCGTCCCAAGCAGCACTTTTGCCCCTGCCATCCGCGCCATCACGACAGCGGCGTCACGCGCGTGGTAACGGGGTGCCGGGTCTTGCTGCTTATAGGAAGTCTCGTGTTCTTCATCCACAATGACCAGCCCCAGCCGCCGGAAAGGAAGAAAGAGCGACGAGCGCACGCCGAGCACCAGCCTGCAAGGCTTGTCGCTCATCTGGCGACGCCACAGCTCCACCCGTTCGGCGTCGGGGAATTTCGAATGATACACTCCCATCATCCCGCCGAACAGCCGCGACAAGCGGTCGGTCAGTTGTGTTGTCAGGGCTATTTCCGGCACCAAGTAGAGCACCTGCCGGCCGGCTTCGAGCTCACGGGCGATGAGGTGGGCGTAGATCTCCGTCTTTCCACTCGACGTGACACCGTGGAGCAGGCAGACGTCGTACCGCGCGAACGCCGCCACGACCTCGTCGGCCGCCTTCTGCTGGGCGTCACTCAGCGGACGGGGCGCCGCGACAGGGCCTTCCGCCCCCTTGGCCAAGCGCCCCACTTCGTAAGGATAGGTTTCCAGCACGCCTCGCCCCGTCAGCGCAGCCAACACAGCGTCCGTCACGCCTGCACGACGCAGCAGGTCGGCCTTGGCCACCTCTGCCAGCAGGGCGCGGTTATGCAGCCGCAGGGCAGCAGCGGCATCCGCCATGTCGAGATAGGCCGTCAGCAGGGCCGCCTGTTTCGGAGCCCGTCCCAGTTCGGCGAACAGGGCATTCAGCCGCCCTTCGTCAGCACAGGCGTCGGTGAGCCTGACGTGCGTCACGACCTTGGGGCGGAACCGCTGCGCCATGCTTTCTTTTATCACGACCGCTCCCTTGTCCATCAGTCTGCGCACGGCGGGCAGCAGGTTCTTCGCCCGCAAATCCTTTTCCAGCTGGTTCACCGTGCGACCGGTTCCGCCGCCAAGGGCAGCCATCAAGGCCCGTTCGCGCTCGGTAAGGGGTGTGGCCGGATCGAAATCGGGATTGAGCCTCACTTCACTCTCGCTTTCGAGTTTCAGCCCCGACGGCAGGGCGGCCCGCATCACTTCGCCGGGCGTACACATGTAGTAGTGCGCAAGCCACATCCAGAAATCCAGTTGCGCGGGCAGGACGAGGGGTGCGTCGTCGACCACCTCCGCCACGTCTTTCACCTCCACGCCAGCCGCCGGAAGCCGGGCCCCCACCCGTACCACAATGGCCGTATAATGTTTCCGCCCCCCGAAGGGCACCACCACCCGGCAGCCCACAGCCACACGCCCAGCCATGCCGGCGGGCACCCGATACGTATACAGCCCGGGCAGAGCCAACGGCACGATGACTTCGATCAGTTCTCCTTCCACTCTTATATATATTATTAATGTGTGCGGACACTTCCACGACCTGTGCGGACGCGGCTTCCGGCAGCACAAAGATACGACATTCCACCCCGATTTCTTCATCCAGACGCCGGACAAGCCTGTCAAAATCCGAAAAAAAACAGAATAATTTGCCTATTCTAAAAACAATCACTACCTTTGCGGCCTGCAAATAGTATCGAACAAAACAAATAACAAAATAAAAAACAAAGACAAAACATGATCGTAGTTCCTGTAAAAGAAGGCGAAAACATCGAACGCGCCCTGAAAAAATTCAAGAGAAAATTTGAAAGAACCGGCATTGTGAAAGAACTCCGCCGCCGTCAACAATACGACAAGCCTTCGGTGACGAAGCGCTTGGCCAAGGAACACGCTGTCTACGTACAGCAGCTCCGCCGCATGGAAGACTAAATCCACACATTTTACTCATAACGCCAATATGCCCAAACCTGCGCATGCGCACAGGCTTGGGCTTTCTGTTTTTACGAAAGCAGCGACAGCATTTTCTGTCGCTGCCTTCCTTTTTCCAGCCAGCCGACCCCTCGGGCCGCGACACCGGGATGAAACCGTCGCCTGTCGCCCTCCCCATCCCGGCAACCGTCATGAAAGGAGCCAAACGACAGTTTGCTGACAAAAATAACCGGCACTTAACTTTTTAATCGTACTTTTGCAAAAACGAAATCCACGTTCAAACGTCATTGAAAAACTCATCAGATAGCATGAAAAAGAAACTGACAAGCCCCGTCTACCGGGGTGCGGTGGTGCTGGCGCTGGCCGTGCCGCCGATGACGTCATTGGCCATGCCGCCGGCAGCCCCCTCCACTGGCATCGAACAGCCGGCCCAGCAAGTGACAGGAGTGAAGAAAACGGGAGCGACGACTGCCGAAGTCACACTGGCCGACGGACAGCGCCTCCTGCTCGACTTCTATGGCGACAACATCGTCCGCCTCTTCCAAGACCCCAAGGGCGGCACCGTGCGTGACCCCGAGGCCAAACCCGAGGCCAAAATCCTCGTGGCCCAGCCCCGCAAGGACATCGCCGGCCTCACCGTGGGCGAAGCCGACGGCAGTTTCACGCTCTCGACCGGACGCATCGCCATGCTGATCGACAAGCAGTCGGGCCTGATGCGCATCACCGACACCCAGACGGGCCGCACCGTGCTGGAAGAAACGGCCCCCGCCCTCTTTGAAAAGAACAAAGTGACCCTAACGCTCAAAGCCGCGCCCGACGAGTACTTCTACGGCGGCGGTGTGCAGAACGGCCGTTTCTCCCACCGCGGCCAGCAAATCGCCATCGAGAACACCAACAGCTGGACCGACGGCGGTGTGAGCTCGCCTGCGCCTTTCTACTGGTCGACGGGCGGCTACGGCATCCTCTGGCACACGTTCAAGAAAGGCATCTACGACTTCGGCGCCGAGAAGACCGGCCAGGTGAAACTCAGCCACGACACGGACTACCTCGACCTCTTCGTCATGGTCAACGACACGCCGGTCAAGCTGCTCAACGACTACTACCAGCTGACGGGCAACCCCGTCCTGCTGCCCAAATTCGGCTTCTATGAAGGCCACCTCAACGCCTACAACCGCGACTATTGGAAGGAGAGCACCGACGGCAAAGGCATCCTCTTCGAGGACGGCAAACGCTACGTCGAGAGCCAAAAGGACAACGGCGGCATCCGCGAGTCGCTCAACGGCGAGCAACCCGGCAGCTACCCGTTCTCGGCCCGCGCCGTCATCGACCGCTATGCGGCTCACGACATGCCCTTAGGCTGGATTCTGCCCAACGACGGATATGCCACCGGCTACGGCCAGACAGGCACCATCGACGGCAACATCGCCAACCTCAGGACCTTTGGTGACTACGCCCGCCAACACGGCGTCGAGATCGGCCTCTGGACCCAATCGGACCTCTACCCGAAAGAGGGCGTCGAACCCCTCCTGCAGCGCGACATCGTCAAGGAAGTCGGCACCGCAGGCGTACGCGTGCTCAAAACCGACGTGGCCTGGGTCGGCGCCGGATACAGCTTCGGCCTCAACGGCATCACCGACGTGGCCGGCATCATGACGCGCGAGGGAAAGGGCGCCCGTCCGTTCATCATCACCGTCGACGGCTGGGCCGGCACACAACGTTATGCCGGCGTCTGGACCGGCGACCAGTCCGGCGGCGAATGGGAATACATCCGCTTCCACGTCCCCACCTACATCGGCGCCGGCCTTTCGGGCATGCCCAACATCACCTCCGACGTCGACGGCATCTACGGCGGAGGCAACATGCCTGTCAACGTGCGCGACTTCGAGTGGAAGACGTTCACTCCCATGCAGCTCAACATGGACGGCTGGGGCACCAATCCGAAATATCCGCAAGCCTTCGGCGAACCCGCGACGTCCATCAACCGTGGCTATTTGAAGCTCAAAAGCGAGCTGATGCCCTACACCTACTCCATCGCCCACGAGGCCGTCGACGGAAAACCGATGCTCCGTGCCCTTTTCCTCGACTACCCCAACCCCTACACCTTGGGCAAGGCCACGGAGTATGAGTTCCTCTACGGTCCGAGCTTCCTCGTCGCCCCGATTTACAAAGAGACAGCCGCCGACAAGGAAGGGAACGACATCCGCAACGGCATCTACCTGCCCGAAGGCCAGTGGATTGACTACTTCAACGGACAAGTCTACGAGGGCGGACGCATCCTCAACCAGTTCGACGCCCCGCTCTGGAAGCTCCCCGTCTTCGTCAAGGCCGGCGCCATCATCCCCATGACGAAGCCGAACAACAACGTGACCGAAATCGACAAGGGCTTCCGCGCTTACGAACTCTACCCCGGCACGACGAGCACGAGCTTCACCGAATATGACGACGACGGCACCACCGTCGACTACCTCAACGGCAAGGTGGCCAAGACCGTCATCAAGATGGAGCCCAACCCCAAAGGCAACCTGCGCGAGAGCGGCCACATCTTTGTCACCATCGACCCGACACAAGGCAGCTTCGACGGAATGGTCCGGGAGAAAGTGACGGAATTCCGTGTCAACACTACGGCTGAGCCCAAGAGCGTCAAAGCCCGCATAGCCGGCAAGAAAGTGAAGTTGCGTGAGGCCAAGACCGCCGAAGAGCAGGCCACAGGCACCAACATCTACTACTACGACGCCGCACCGGAGCTCAACCGCTTCGCCACACCGGGCAGCGAGTTCGCCAAAGTCAGCGTGAAGAAAAACCCGCAGCTCATCGTCCGCCTGGCCGCCACCGACATCACGGCATCGGCCATCGAACTCGAACTGAAAGGCTACCAGTATGCACCTGCCGACAGCCTGCTCCGCTCGACCGGCGCACTGACCGCCCCGCAGAGAGCCACCGTGCCCGACGCCGGCCGCACAGCCTACACGCTCACCCCGACATGGGACATGCAGGAAGCAGCCGACTACTACGAAATCCAGTTCGGTGACATGCTGTACAGCACCATCAAGGAGCCGACGCTCGCCTTCGAAGACTTGAAACCCGAGACGAAGTACGACTTCAAGATCCGCGCCGTCAACCGCGACGGACACTCTGACTGGACCACGTTCAGCGCCACGACTACGGCCGACCCGTTGCAGCATGCCGTCAAGGGCATCAAGGCTTCGACCTCCTGCGCCAACCAGAGCGGACAGGACGTCAACCTGCTCTTCGACTTCGACGAGACGACCACCTGGCACACGGCGTGGGACAACCCCAAGGCCGTCCCGTTCGACGTCGAGCTGAACCTCGGCGCCGTCTGCACCCTCGACAAGCTGCAATACCTCGGACGTAAGGACGCCGGCAACGGCACGCTCCTCAAAGGCACCGTTGCCGTCAGCATGGACCGCAAGACGTGGACCAAGGCCGGCACGTTCGACTGGGCCAAGGACGCCACCGCCAAGGAACTCACCTTCGCCAACCACCCGACGGCGCGCTACGTCCGCCTCCACGTGACGGAGGCCGTGGGCGGCTTCGGCTCGGGCCGTGAGCTCTACGTCTTCAAGGTGCCCGGCTCGCCGAGCTACATCCCCGGCGACATCAACAGCGACGGGAAGATCGACAGCAGCGACCTGACCTCGTACATGAACTACAACGGCCTGCGCAAGGGCGACGCTGAGTTCGACGGCTATGTCAGCGTCGGCGACGTCAACAAGAACGACCTCATCGACGCCTACGACATCTCGAACGTCACCACCCTGCTCAACGGCGGCGTGAACGAAAGCCGCAGCGGCCAGGTGGCCGGCAGCCTCGTGCTCAAAGCCGACAAGGCCTCGTACAAGGCCGGCGACACCGTCCGCATCACCGTCAGCGGCAAGGACTTGGCCAACGTGAACGCCCTCTCGTTCGCCCTGCCCTACGACACGAAGGACTACGAATACGCCGGCATGGAACTCGTCGACATGAAGAACATGACCGACCTCACGAAGGACCGCCTGCACACCAACGGCACGAAGGCGCTCTATCCCACCTTTGCCAACCAGGGCAACGAGTTCCTGCTCGAAGGCTCGGGCAAGCTCTTCGTCATCAAGTTCGTAGCCAAGCGTAACGTCAAGTTCAACCTCACGGCCAAGGACGGTATCCTCGTCGACCGCCGCCTCGGCACCGTAGAATTCTGACGCAGCGACAGAAACTCCTGTCGCACCGACGGGAAACCCTGTCGCACCGACAGGAAAAAAACTCACCCCGCCCGGAAGGCCACACGGTTTTCCGGGCGGGGTCTTTTGGAGCAGCACGTGGATTCACAGGAGCACACAAATGAGGACAGTTGCGGGCCATTGGAACTTTTCGGGCTTGACAGCGCCCTGTTCGCCCTCGACAGCCTACGTATCACTGAAACCGGTATCCGCAGTCACGACAGCGTGACCGCAGCCTGCGACGCAGTCAGTACCGGCATGCTGACACGCCCCGATCCCCGACTGGCTTCGAAAGCGGCCGCAGGCCCCGGACAACAGCCTCAGGCTTTGTGATAACGCAGCGTGGCCGCCCCTCCCCCCACAGGGAAGGGCGGCCACGCCGATGTCGGTCCGGACGTCCGGTAACCTCACTCCTTGACCACGTGGATGGTCTGCTGCGGGAAGGGGAAGTTGATGCCCGCGCGGTTGAAGGCGTCGTAGATGCGGCGGTTCGTGTCGTAGTTGACGTCCCAATAGTCCTCCGTCTTGACCCATACGCGGGCCACGAGATTCACACTGCTGGCATCCAAGGCCTGCACTGCGACATAAGGCGCGGGGTCGGCAAGGATGCGCTTGTCGGCTGCGATGACCTCGCGTACCACAGCCTCGGCCCGGACAGTATCTTCGCCGTAGTCAATGCCCACGACCCACTCTACGCGCCGCGTGTCGTTACGGTTGTAGTTGACGACCACACCGCTGCTCATCACGCCGTTGGGCACGTAGACCACCTTGTTGTCGACCATCGTCAGGATGGTGTGGAAAATCTGAATGGCCGTCACCTTGCCCTGCACGCCCTGCGCCTCAATCCAGTCGCCCACCTTGTAAGGGCGGAACAGCAGGACGATGAGCCCGCCGGCCAGGTTCTGCAACTGCCCCGATAGGGCCATGCCGATGGCCACACCGGCGGAGGCCAGCAGGGCGGCAAACGACGTCGTGTTCACGCCCAAGGCGCCGATGACGCTCACCACGAGCAGGAGCATCAGCAGGATGTTGACCAGGCTTTTCAGGAAGGTCTGGATGGTGGGGTCCACCTTGCGCCGTTCGAGCATACGGGCCAACAGGCGGTTGAGCAGGGTCACGATAAAGCGCCCGACGACGAAGATGACGACGGCTATGAGGATGTGCTTACCCGCCGTGATGGAGAGGTCTATGAGTTTGTCAATAAGTTTTTCTATCTTCAAGGCATCGACAGACAGGGCATCGCTGGCCGTCTTTGCGGCGTTCAAAAGAAACAACATAGCATTAAATTTACGTATTCTACTTCCGCGTCCTGCCGATACGCCTCACACCCAGAGGGAAGCCCGTCGCCAGTCGCTTGGCGGCAAAGGTAGTTCTTTCTGCCGACACCACCACGCTGCGCCTCACGTTTTTCCGCCACGGGCTTACACCGGAGCCGGCTCTGCCGCTGCGACCGTCCTCATCCCTCAGCCCGGCCGCCCATGCTCGCCCTATTGCAACAAATAGAAACAGGCCGTGGCGGTCATGTCGCGCACAAGAGGCAAACGGGCCCACCACGCCGGCATGAGCCGCGGGCGCAGCCCGAATTTCTGTTCGTAGTGCGGATTGACCCACCAAAGCTGCCGGTCGGCCACGGTCCACCCGGCCAACAAGGCCTCACGCTCGAAGCGGCGCACCGTACAGCGACAGGCACGGATGGAAAGCAGTTCCGTCACGCAAGCCGGAGTCTCGAACCGGCGCAGGAGGCCCGCATAGCACGGGAGGGGCAGGAGATGAAGGAACGGGCAGTGGGCCACGAACGCGTTCCGCGCTATCTGCTGGTGCCCGCCGAAGGGCATGAACCACGAAGGAAAGCCCACGAACAACACGCCGCCCGGACGTATCAGACGGCGCAGGATACAAAGCAAGCCAGCCTTGTCGGGCACATGCTCCACGACGTCATGGAGCAGGATGACGTCATAGGCCGCGGCGGGAGCCGCCCAATTGAAGATGTCGGCCGCCTCGAAATGCCCTTCCAGTCCTGCGGCAGAGAAAAAAGACTGTGCCTCGGCCACGCGGACAGCCGCACGGTCGACACCGGTTACGGCGCATCCCCTGCGGGCGAACGGGACAAGATTGCCGCCTTCGCCGCAACCGACTTCGAGCACGCGCGCCGAAGAGGAAAGCGTCACGACGCGCTCGACATAAGGAATGAAGTAACGTTCGCTGGTCTGCGCCAGCTCGTGGAAATAGACCTCACGGTCTGTGTGTCTTTGCTGCATGAATTCTTTTCTTTACGTTCAACGGCAGCAAAGTTAGAAGACAAAAAAGGTGCAAGACGAAGAAAACGCCTCACACCTGAACTGCAAAACGCGCTGATTATCAACGCAATTCGAAGCAAGGAAGCTAACAACCCATCCGCTGCTTCAACCGATAGCGCCGCTGATAGACCACCTGTTCGTCGCTGTGGCCGAAACACAGGGCAACGGCGAACGTGCCCAGCCCGGCTTCGGTCAGGCACACGTAAAGCACGTCCTCGTCCGTCAGGCGGGGATAGGATGTCCGCAAACGGCGGACTTCGTCGTCGTAAATGTCTGCCACGACACGGCGCAGCTCTTCCTGCTCTTTCGCGCTCAGCACCCGCACACGCCGGCGGTCTTTACGGTCCTGCCCGGCCAACGTCGCCACACGCTTTCCCACCGTCGTGCGCAAAAATGCCCTCCGCCGCAACGCCCTTATCTCTTCCTCCACACGCGCGGAAAGTTTTTCTTTCTCCTCCACCTCCGCATCAAGAAGCTGCCGCAGCCAGGCTTCTTTCGCACGCACATCAGCCAGCTCCTGGGCGTATGCCGCCTGCGCCGCACGCCGACGGCGGCGTTCGCGCAGCAGCCACGACACGCCGCCCAAGCAGACAAAGACAAAAGCCATCCCGCCCGAAACGGCATAAAGCCTGTGGCGCTCTTTCAGGACACGCACCCGCACATCGGCCTCATGGCGGAGCGCCTGGCGCTCCAACTCCGTCGTCCGCTGGCGGGCATAAAGCGTATCGACCGACAGGGTGTAACGGAACAAATGGCGGTAAGCCGCTTCCCACTTCCCGGCCTCCTGCTCCATCTGCGAGAGGAAATAGTGAGCCGTCAGGCGCGTGTCCATGGAGGTATCGGCGGCCGCCTTCTCAAACCACGGCCGTGCTTCTTCCGTGCGGCCCTGCTGCATGAAAATCCGCCCGAAGTCGACAAAAAGCTCAGCCGTGTCGGTGCCGGAAGGAGCATAACGGAGCGCCTCGACAAGGTAATGGTAAGCCGAATCAATACCGCTATCCCGCGCCTGCCAGTGCCAGCTCCAATACTTATAGAGTTTATAGAGGCTGGCAGAGTCCTTCACTTGAAGGGCCCGACGTTCGACAGCCCTTTCCATGTGGACTGCGGCCAGGCTGTCGCCTTGATAAGCAAGACTGCGGGCCATGTACAACTGTGCGTCAAGCTGCCTTGCCACATCGCCGAGCACCGAATCGCACACATAGGCATTCCGAAAACATGCGTAGGCCTCGCCGAACACACGGTCCCACAGATAAATTGACCCAAGGTTATGATAAATCCGGGAACGCATGAGCGGATCCGTCCCCTCGTCGAGCAGGCGGCGATAGATGGCTGCGGCCTCGACAGACGCGCCCGATTCCTGCAAGCCAACAGCCCGCTCGAAATCTTCGCGCTGCCGATCGGGCGACGGGGAGGTACAGGCGGACATTCCGCACAGGAATGCCCACAAAAGCAGGCTACGGGTCAGACTTCGGCGACAGTTTTTCATGATAAAGATGTTGCAGCCTGATGCGGAAGCGTTCGGGCAAGGAGAAGCCGGCATAATGGTATCGGATTTCGGGGTGGACAGCCAAGTTCAGCCGCCGCCCCTCGGCGCATGAACGGGAGGATGCGGCGGACTGCCGCGTGCAAAAATAGGGGAAATATGCAGAACGCAGGCTAAACGGCGGAGTATTTTCGAGCGAGGCTCACCGGACCGTTCGCACACGGAAGCCGTGACGTGAAAAACTGTCCCTGTCCCCGTCCTTCCTGTCACTGCGACAGTCCGCACGGAAAGCCGTGACGGTTCCACCGGCCGACAGACATCTCCCGCCCGCAGGACGGCGTTTCTGCCCACTTTTTCGTAAGTTTGCACGCAGGGCGACACCATCACACACCGTCCACCTCTAATAAGAATGCCATAACCCCTTCAAACCGACAAACGATGAAGACAAGAAACTGCATGCTCCTGCTGCTCATGTGGGCCACCGTGTGCCCGCTGCTGGCAAGCATCAGAATCATCCACGGACCCTACTTGCAAAACGTGGGCGAACGCGAGGCCACACTCGTCTGGATATCCGACAGCCCCTCGGTGGGCTGGGTCGAGACGGCACCCGACGACGGCACGCACTTCTACGCCCGGGAACGGCCCAAAACCTACGACACACACATCGGCATCAAGCGCACGTGCCGCATCCACACCGTCAGGCTGACGGGTCTCGAACCCGGCACACGCTACCGCTACCGCGTCTGCGTACAGGAGGTGACGGCACACAAGGGCAACCGCGTCACCTACGGCGACATGGCCGCCACCGACGTCTACGGCCGAGAGCCTCTCGCTTTCCGCACGAACGACAGCACGAAGCCCACCGTCGCGTTCGCCATGGTCAATGACATCCACGGACAGAACGACCTGCTCGGACAGCTCATCGGGCAGTGCGACATGGACGCGACCGACCTCGTCCTCTTCAACGGCGACATGGTCTCGGCCTTCAACAACGAGGAACAGGTGTTCGGCGGCTTCATGGACCGCGCCGTCAAGCTCTTCGCCAGCACCGTACCGGCCTACTACTGCCGTGGCAACCACGAAACACGCGGCGCACTGGCGCCGGCTTTCAAAGACTATTTCAACCCGAGCAGTGAAGAACTCTTCTACATGTTCCGCCAAGGCCCGGTCTGCTTCGTCGTGCTCGACTGCGGCGAAGACAAGCCCGACAGCGACATCGAATACTACGGCATCACGGCCTACGACGACTACCGCACCCGGCAGGCCGAATGGCTGCGCGAGGCGCTGCACAGCGACCTCTACCGTCAGGCTCCCTTCAAGGTCATCGTCTGCCACATGCCCCCGTTCGGCGGATGGCACGGCGAACTCGACATCGCCCGCAAATTCATCCCCCTGCTCAACGAAGCCAGGCCCGACGTCTACCTCTCCGCCCACCTGCACGAATACATCCGCCACGCTGCCGGCGAGGACGGAGTCGCCTTTCCGCTGATTGTCAACTCCAACCACACGCTCCTCAAAGGCGAGGCCGACAGCCACCGCCTGACCCTGCGCGTCTCCGGCCCCGACGGGAAAGAGACCGACCGCCTCGTCATCGAAAAATAAAGCGACAGGCATCCCGGACCACGACCGCCACGGCACATCCTCATCCGCCGGACCGCACGCCAGCCGCCCCGCCCAGCGTCACGGACCGGCCGGCGCTTTTTCAGCCCTGCCTGCCGGCCACAATTCGGCGGACGTTTTTCATGTTCCCGCATTTCTATCTCTCTCAAACAAAGAAGTCATCACGCGACTTGGGATAAGCGAAAGTTGCAGCTACCATGTCTTTTCCACTCGTCCCTTGCCTTTTTCAGCCGACTTGTTCCGTTTGATCTCTCCGCATCCTATGCACGCGGACGGCGTTATTCTGTTCGTCCGGACATTGGCGCTTATGCATTATTCCTTGCCGGCGTTTTTTCTGATAATTATAGCCCCGCCTGTCGGCCCGCTCTACAAGGCGGGCATACGGATGGCAGCACGCTGCGCATAGCCGCCGGCCGCACACAAAGAAGCGCGCCACCCGATGTAAACCGGATGGCGCGCTGTCATTATGACTCAATCTAAATCCTGCGGATCGCTTAGAGTTTCGGGCCAGCGGCTACGAGGGCCTTGCCTGCCTCGTTGGTCTCATACTTCTTGAAGTTGTTGATGAAGCGCTGTGCGAGGTCCTTGGCCTTCTCGTCCCAAGCGGCGGCGTCGGCATAGGTGTCGCGCGGGTCGAGGATGTTGGGATCAACGCCGTTAAGCTGCGTCGGAACAACGAAATCGAAGTAAGGGATGGTCTTCGTCGGGGCCTGGTCGATGGAGTGGTCGAGGATAGCGTCGATGATGCCGCGGGTGTCGCGGATGGAGATGCGCTTGCCCGTACCGTTCCAACCGGTGTTGACGAGGTAAGCCTTGGCACCGCTCTTTTCCATCTTCTTAACGAGTTCTTCGGCGTACTTCGTGGGGTGCAGGCTCAAGAAAGCAGCACCGAAGCAAGCGGAGAACGTCGGGGTCGGTTCGGTGATGCCGCGTTCGGTTCCGGCGAGCTTGGCCGTGAAGCCGGAGAGGAAGTAGTACTTCGTCTGCTCGCTGTTGAGAATCGATACGGGAGGCAGCACACCGAAGGCGTCGGCTGAAAGGAAGATAACCTGCTTGGCAGCCGGACCTTTCGAGATGGGCTTCACGATGTTCGTGATGTGGTTGATGGGGTAAGAAACGCGAGTGTTCTCGGTCACGCTCTTGTCAGCGAAATCGATCTTGCCGTCGGCAGCCACCGTAACGTTCTCCAAGAGGGCGTTGCGACGGATGGCGTTGTAGATATCGGGTTCGCTTTCCTTGTCGAGGTTGATGACCTTGGCGTAGCAGCCGCCTTCGTAGTTGAAGACGCCCTCATCGTCCCATCCGTGCTCGTCGTCGCCGATGAGCAGACGTTTCGGGTCGGTCGAAAGGGTGGTCTTGCCCGTACCGGAAAGGCCGAAGAACACAGCGGTATTCTCGCCGTTCATGTCGGTGTTGGCCGAGCAGTGCATGGAGGCGATGCCACGGAGCGGGTTGAAGTAGTTCATCATGGAGAACATGCCTTTCTTCATTTCGCCGCCATACCATGTGTTGATGATGACCTGCTCACGGCTCGTGAGGTTGAAGACAACGGCGGTCTCAGAGTTCAGGCCGAGTTCCTTCCAGTTCTCAACCTTTGCTTTCGAGGCGTTATAAACAACGAAGTCGGGCTTGAAGTTGGCCAGTTCTTCTTCCGTCGGACGGATGAACATGTTGGTCACGAAGTGAGCCTGCCATGCCACTTCCACGATGAAGCGGACGGAGAGGCGCGTAGCGGCGTTGGCACCGCAGAAAGCGTCGACAACGAAAAGGCGCTTGCCGGAAAGTTCCTTCACAGCCAGGTCTTTCAGTGTGCCCCATGCCTCGGGCGTAACGGGCTTGTTGTCGTTCTTATATTCGGGAGAGGTCCACCAGATTGTGTCCTTGCTCGTCTCGTCCATTACGATGAACTTGTCCTTCGGCGAGCGACCGGTGTAAACACCTGTCATCACGTTGACTGCGCCCAGCTCCGAAACCTGGCCCTTCTCGTAGCCTTCAAGACCCGGTTTGGTCTCTTCGGCGAACAGGACATCGTAAGACGGATTGTGAACAATCTCGGTAGTACCGGTAATTCCGTACTGCGTTAAATCTAATGTTGCCATAATTTAATTAGATATTTAATGTATTATGAAAAGTGGCTCTTTCGGTATAGTCATGAGGAGCATCCTCCTCAGACCTTGGCAAAGGTACGAATTTTCTTTCCGACCAAGAAAATTCCCACACCTTTTGTCAGCCATGTCACTACTTCTTAACGCATTTTCAGAGACCTGTCGCGACGATACGCTCGTTTTGCCAACAACAGTTGACAAAAGGAACTGTTCCGCGGTTGCGGCGTGCCGTCGTGTCCGCACGGCGAGCAGACACGACGCTCACCCGGACGCTCCGGACCTGACGCCTGAGGAGCCACGGAGCCTGACCACAAGGCGCATGAAGCGGGCCATCGATTAAAAAATGTCACGCATTCCTTTTTCTTAACAGGACTCCCTACGTTTTCCGGGCAGGCAGGCCTATTTTTGCCGGACAAGCCTATTCACCTAAAATACTGCCCCTATGCGGGCTTCACGTCTAATATCTAACAAACACGGTTATGAAAACCACACACACCACATGGAAGAAATGGGCAGCGTTCACGCTGTGCGCCTGCATCGCTTCCACCAGCTTCGGACAGAAGCACATCGAAGGCACTTGGGTAGAACCCATCCCCGGCATGGCCAACAAATACCAAGGTTTCTGCCTCGAAAGCGGCGGAAAGGCGACATCCGTCAACATGGCCACACTGCGCTATGAACATTGGGTACAAAAAGGACGCGACCTCATCCTCAGCGGGCAAAGCATCGGCAACCACCAGACCCTTCCATTCGCCGACACGCTCACGGTGGAAAAGCTGACGGCAGACAGCCTCGTGCTGAAAAAAGGCAAACTGACGCTCAAATACGCCCGGCAGTGCGCCAAAGCTGACAAAAAATGCATCCCGGCTGCCAAGCTGACTCCCGCCAAGACTGCCTCAGCCTCTGTCAAAAAAGACTGAGCATAACGCACCATAATGCCCGTCTGCGCCGCACTTCTTATCCAGTAAACGGCGCAAACGGACATCTTCATGCCGCCGGACCACCCCTGCGAAAAAACGCAGGCAAAAGAAAACAACAGACACTTTGCGCCGCTGAAAGCAAAAAAACTCGTATATTTGCACCGCCTTGTCCGGCCAAAGCGCCCGCACGCCGGACAACCCGCGGAAATAGCTCAGTTGGTAGAGCACAACCTTGCCAAGGTTGGGGTCGCGAGTTCGAGTCTCGTTTTCCGCTCACGGCGCTCGAATGGTGGAATGGTAGACACGAGGGACTTAAAATCCCTTGGCCAGTGATGGCTGTGCGGGTTCGAGTCCCGCTTCGAGCACACGGAAACGCCCGGCGGCCGAAAGGCCTGCCGGGCGTTTTCTGTCTTTCCAGTCTGGGCCTTGCGAGACGCCCGACGACAGGAATGCGTGCCCCTAAACCCCGGAATCAATCGCCAAGCGCGACGTCGTCCAGATAGAGCGCCCGGATGTCGGCATTCTCGCCCAGCCCCTGCATGCGGACCGTCACCTCAAAACCCTGCCGTTCGAGTTCCGCACGCCACGTGCCGGCGATGTCCTCCTTCGTGTGATTGCCACAGACGAGCAGCAGGGGGACGAGCGTAACGCGCCGCACCCGCTCGCGTTTCAGTTGCGCCACAGTGGTCGCCAACGTGGGGTAGCCCTCGATGGTGCTGACGTGAAAACGGTCGTGGCCGGCGGCGCGCATCATGTAGTCCAGCATGGCGTAGGTGGCCGTGCTGGGCAGTTGGTTGCCGTGCCCCACGAAGACGACAGCCTCGCCGCGCCCAGGCTCTTCGCCGCGCGTCAGGATGTCAACGACACGTTGGCAGTCGGCCACGGAAAAGAGCAAGGGATTGCCCACTTCGATGCGGTCGAAAAAGGGAGCCATGCGCGCGGCATCGGCACGCACGGAGGCCATTTCTCCGCCCTCGATAATCGTGGTGCTCAACACAAAGACACGACGGAAGCCCTCGGCGCGGAGGCGCATCAGGGCGTCGACAGGACTGTCCTTGTGGATGCCGCGGCCGGCCAGCCGACGGCGCACGACAGGCGAGATATAGGCCTCGCGCACCTCGGCCTGCGGGAAGCGTTGGCGGGCATCGCGCGTGAGGGCGTCGAGGGTGAGGGCACGCGTCTGCTCGTCCGACGAGCCATAGTGCGTCACAAGCAGGGCCGTGCGGGCAGCCTCCTGTGCGCCGGCGGCGAGGCCGCCCCCAAGAAGCAGGAAAAGGAATAACAGCTTTTTCATGATGCGTAAGACATTAATCGACAGGTTTTCATTTCAGTTTCAGAGCCAGGCTGACCACGACGTAGCGTCCGGGCGAATAGAGCGTAAAGTTCTTGTCAAGCGTGCGGCGGTCTTTCTTGTTGAAGAGGTTGTCGACACCGATGCCCGGTTCGAGCGTAAAGCGCCTGAAACGGTCGATGCTGTGGCGGGTATATAGGTTCCAGATGCCGTAGCCCGGAGCGTCGCCGGCCTCATCGCCGGGGTAATAGACCTTGCTTTGCACGCGGCCGTTGAGGTTGAGGTTCATCGTGTACCATCCCCACCGGCGGACATAGTTGGCAGCGAGGGTGGCGGTGTGGCGGATGCTGCGTTCGATGTTTTGCCACGTGCCGTCGGCGTTCTGCCCGCGGGCGTAGGCATAGGTGTAGTTGCCGCTCAGCGTGAGGCCCTCGACGGGCTGTGCCGCAAGGTTGACCTGCACGCCACGCACGCGCGCCTGTTCGAAGTTGTAATAGTTCTTCACGGTGAGGTTGCCCGTAGAGCTGAGGTCGGCAACCTCGGGAAACTCCTGACGCAGGGCGTCCTGTTCCGCTTGGGAAAGATTGTCGAACTTCTCGCTCGTCGAAGTGACCATGTGCTTCACATAGTTGAGATACCCGGTCACCGAGGCGCTGAACCGCGCCGTCCGGTATTCCAGGTTGACGGAATAATAGTTGCTGCGCTCCGCCTCGAGGTCGGGGTTGCCCAGCGTGATGGTGTTGCGGCTGCCGTGTGCGGCCTTGAACATGTGGTAGTAGAGCTCCGCAATGTCCGGAGCGCGGAAGCCGGCGGCATAAGTGGCGCGGACGTTGAAAGAGCCGATGCTGTACATCGCCGCGACCTTGGGCGTGAAGCGGCCTCCGGCCTCCTCGTGCCGGTCGTAGCGGGCGCCGAGCACGCCGGTCAGGCAGTCCCAGAGCTTCACCTCGTGCTGGCCATAGGCCGACACCGTCGAGACGCCCTTGTCCAAGTCCGAGTCGGGGTCGCGGAGCACCTCGCGCCGGAAGTCGGCACCGAATACGGTGGTGCTCTGCGGTGTGAAGCCGAAGATGCCTTTCAGTTCAACGTCGTGAAACTTCTGCAGCTTCGTCAGCTCGTAGTCGCCGGGCAGATAGCTGCCCGACTCCATCGTATACTTGTAGCGCGAAGCATAATTATTGCCGTTATAGTCCAGATGAAGGACATTGCGCCCGCCGAGGCGGTACTCGGCGCCCGCACCCCAGCTGTATCCCTCATAGTTGGTGTCATACTTGTTGCCGCCTTCGAAGCCCTCGCGCGGCACGGGACGCTCGTTCAGCCGCCAGTAGTAGCCGCCGTTGGCATAGAACGAGAGGCGGCTGGTGGCGTCGTAGGTGAACTTCTGCGTGAGGACATTGCTGGTGAACGCGGTCGAGAGGTTGTTGAGCGAGGGCAGGAGCTCGCCGCCGTCGTCGACGAGGTTGTTGTTCTGACTGACAAGGAGATTACATTACCTCGGCAATTCGGCTTTGGCCCGCGGGCCAAAGCGGAAAGTAATGGGACGGCTCTTCTCCTCAAAAAAACGCTTATCGGATTCTTCTGCGTCCCGTCTTGCAGAAAAGGAACAAGGCCGCCCTGCGGGTTGGCCTGCCGAAGTTTCCTATGCGCAAGAAGGACCGACACATACCGGAGAAACACGGACTGCACCTGCACGCAGGCTGCCGGCCACAGCCGTTTGACGCCACCCCGCTGCCTGCCATGGCGTGGGAAGCGGCGCCACACGCACAGCCACACGGCTTGGTCCAAAGGACTACGCGGTCTTCCCACTTTCTCGCGACACACAAACTACAACTATTTATATATCTCCTACCTCATTGGCGTACCGCAGGGCTCCACGGCCCGCTCGCGGTACGCCACGGACAGACGGGCCCATGCCGTCCTGACCGCTGACCTTTCCGGAACGGCCTCGCCGGCCTGACCGCTCCACACACGCCTTGCCGCTTGCCCGGCCCCGAAGCCTCCACGCCGACGGACGGACAGGCGGCAAGGCGTGTTCCGCCCCACGGGCAGCCGGCCCCTCCCGGAACGCCTCACCTCCAAACGGAGCACGGCTGGCACACCGAAGACCAAAGCGCCGCACAAGGCCGCAGGCATCCGCCAGCCCCTTCCCGGAAAAGGGATAGTCCGGCACGGCGCGGCGACCGTTCCGACAGCCGGTACTCCCGGCGTCGCAGGAGGGCTGTCCGTCCGGACGGAAGCAGGCCCGGAAAAATCAATCGGTAAGACCTCCAAGACTATTCAGTTTGCAGTCCTGTCCCTATACAGTCTTGCCAATCACTAAAAAGCATCATTACACACACGTATCCGCCGAAAGGCCTCCCACCCCACCGCCGTCTGCACCGGGTGGCTGCGGGCCTACGCGCTCCCCTCACGACCGCGTGCGACAGGGAGCCAGGGCGGCGTGCGCCCCGGCCGTGCAGCGCGCGCCACACCTGCGACGACATATTAAAAAAGCGCAAAGGCTTGGCCGTTCGGGCCATTCTGCGTAATTTTACACCTCAATAAGCGCAGGCGGGGGCACCGTCAGTCCCAAGACACGGTGTGCCGCCCGGCAACCTGACGCCGGACTGTCCCGCCAAGCAAGCATACAAAACCACCTACGATGAACTACGAATGGAACTACGAAGCGCCCTCGGCCGAGGAAAAAGAACAAGGCCGCATCCTCGGGCGTGAAGTGGGCGTCCATCCCGTTTTGGGCCAGCTCCTCGTGCACCGTGGCATCACGTCGGCGGCCGAGGCGCGCCGTTTCTTCCGCCCCCAGCTCTCCGAACTGGCCGATCCGTTCCTGATGGACGACATGCACACGGCCGTCGACCGCCTCAACGAGGCCATGGGGCGGAAGGAGCGCATCATGGTCTACGGCGACTACGACGTCGACGGCTGCACCGCCGTGGCGCTGGTCTACCGTTTCCTGCGCCAGTTCTATTCGAACGTGGACTTCTACATCCCCGACCGCTACGACGAGGGGTATGGCGTCTCGCGCAAGGGAGTGGACCACGCCGCCGAAATGGGCGTCGGACTTGTCATCGTGCTCGACTGCGGCATCAAGGCCGTCGACGAAATCGCCTATGCCCGCTCGCTGGGCATCGACTTCATCATCTGCGACCACCACGTCCCCGACAAGACCATGCCCCCCGCCGTGGCCGTGCTCAACCCGAAACGCGCAGACAACCACTACCCCTGCACCGACCTCTCTGGCTGCGGCGTGGGCTTCAAGTTCATGCAGGCCTTTGCCGAGAGCAACGGCATCGAACTCAACAAGCTCACCCCCCTGCTCGACCTTTGCGCAGTGAGCATCGCCGCCGACATCGTCCCCATCACGGGCGAGAACCGCATCCTGGCCTACCACGGCCTGCGCTGCCTGAACACGGCCCCGTCGGTCGGGCTCAGCGCCATCGTCGAGACCTGCGGGCTGGGCGAGCGCGAGCTGACCATGGCCGACATCATCTTCAAGATCGGGCCACGCATCAACGCCTCAGGACGCATGCAGAACGGCAGCGAGGCCGTCGAACTGCTCGTCGAGAAGGACTACGACGCCGCCCTCGAACGCGCCGCGCGCATCAACCTCTACAACGAAGCCCGCAAGGACCTCGACAAGCAGATTACCGAGGAGGCCACCGAGCGCGTCCGCCAGCTGCCCGACCTCGACGCACGCCGCGCCATCGTCCTGACGGGCGACACGTGGCACAAGGGCGTCATCGGCATCGTGGCCTCGCGCCTGACCGAACTGTTCTACCGCCCCAGCGTCGTGCTGACCTGCACCGACGGCATCGCCACAGGCTCGGCCCGCTCGGTGACGGGATTCGACGTCTACAAGGCCGTGCAGAGCTGCGCCGACCTGCTCGAGAACTTCGGCGGACACACCTATGCCGCCGGCCTGTCGATGAAGGTGGAGAACGTGCCCGAGTTCACGCGCCGCTTCGAGGAGTTCGTGGCCACCCACATCCATGGCGAGCAGACCCGCCCCCGCCTCGACATCGACGCCATCATCGACTTCAAGGACGTCACCCCGCGCTTCAACAGCGAGCTCAAACGTTTCGCCCCCTTCGGGCCGGGCAACCCGAAACCCATCTTCTGCACAAAGGGCGTCTATGACTACGGCACGAGCAAGGTGGTCGGGCGCGGGCAGGAGCACATCAAGCTCGAGCTCGTCGACAACAAGTCGAGCCACGTCATGAACGGCATCGCCTTCGGCCAGAGCGCACAGGCCCGCTACATCAAGACGAAGCGCGCCTTCGACATCTGCTACACCATCGAAGACAACACCCACAAGCGCGGCGACATCCAGCTCCTCATCGAGGACATCCGCCCCGTCGAACACTGACCCATGGCGACCGACTATCTGGCCATCCTGCGGCGCTGGTGGGGCTACGAGAGCTTCCGCGGCGTCCAGCTCGACATCATCCGCAGCATCGGGGAAGGGCGCGACACCCTCGGGCTCATGCCCACCGGAGGCGGAAAGAGCATCACCTTCCAAGTCCCGGCCATGGCCACGGAGGGGGTCTGCCTCGTCATCACCCCCCTCATCGCCCTGATGAAAGACCAGGTCGACGCCCTGCGCCGGCGCGGCATCAAGGCCACCGCCATCCACACCGGCCTGACGCAGGACGAAATCGCCAAACGGCTGGACAACTGCCTCTTCGGCGACTATAAGTTCCTCTACGTCTCGCCCGAGCGCCTCGGCTCCGAATTCTTCCGACACAAGCTCCGGAAGATGCCCGTCAGCTTCATCACCGTCGACGAGGCACACTGCATCTCGCAGTGGGGCTACGACTTCCGCCCGGCCTACCTCGACATCGCCGCCGTGCGCAGCCTGCTGCCCGGGTGTCCCGTGCTGGCCCTGACAGCCACCGCCACCCCCACCGTCATCGACGACATACAAGAGCGCCTCGGCTTCCGCCGGAAAAACGCCATCCGCATGAGTTTCGCCCGGCCGAACCTCTCCTACGTCGTGCGCCACACAGACAACAAGGAGGCTACGCTCCTGCGCATCCTCGAAGCCGTACCCGGCGCGGCCATCGTCTACACCCGCTCGCGGCAGCACACCTACGACACGGCGCGATGGCTCAACGAGCAGGGCATCAGCGCCCAGCACTACCACGCAGGCCTCACCCCGCTCGACAAGGACCTGCGCCAGCGCTCCTGGCAGGACGGCGAGACGCGTGTCATCGTCGCCACAAACGCATTCGGCATGGGCATCGACAAGCCCGACGTCCGCGCCGTCGTCCACCTCGACGCCCCCGATTCCATCGAAGCCTACTTCCAGGAAGCCGGCCGTGCCGGGCGCGACGGGCTGCCCGCCTATGCGGTCCTGCTCGTCAGCGGAACCGACCGCGGCGTGCTGCGCCGGCGCGTGGCCGACACCTTCCCGCCCAAAGCGTTCATCCGGCAAGTCTACGACCATCTCGCCTACTTCTTCCAGCTCCCCATACACACCGGCGCGGGCCGCACGTTCGAGTTCGACATCGCCGAGTTCTGCCGCAACTTCAAGCACTTCCCCGTGCCCGTCGAGAGCGCCTTGCAGATCCTCGGCCGCGCGGGCTACCTCGCCTACCGCGACAAGGACGACAACACCTCGCGCCTGCGCTTCCTCGTCACACGCGGCGAACTCTACGACATCGACACCTCGGGCCCGGAGGACGAGGCCGTGCTCAGCGCCCTCATGCGCACCTACGGCGGCCTCTTCGCCGACTACGTGAGCATCGACGAAAAGCGCATCGCACGCGACGCCGGCCTGAGCCTCCAAGCGGCCTACGACACACTCAAACGCCTCACCTACCGCCGCATCCTCCACTACGTGCCCCGTCGCGACATCCCCCACGTCACCTATCTGCGCCCCCGCATCGACGGCGCCGACGTCGCCCTCCGCCCCGAGGTCTACGAACAGCTGCGCGACCTTTATGCCGCCCGCGTCGACGCCGTGCTCCGCTACATCGAAGACGACGCCCGCTGCCGCAGCCAGCAACTCCTGGCCTACTTCGGCGAGACGGAAGCCCCGGCCTGTGGCCGATGCGACGTCTGCGTCGGACAGCACCGGCCGCGCCTGCCCCACGCCGCCACCGACGGCGACCGCGCCGACGGCCGCCTCCTCGACGCCGTCGGACGGCTCTGCGCCGACGGCCGCCCACACCCCCTCGACAGCCTCGACCGCTGCGGACTCAGCGAAGAGGCCGCGCGACGCACCCTTGCCCGCCTCGCAGCCGAAGGCCTCATCCACCTCGCCGACGACGGCACCGTCCGCCCCGCCGCCGGCTGAGCGAACGGCATTTTCATTGCAACGCCCCCCGTGAATCAGAGAAAACAAAAGTAGGAAGAAAACAACTTTTATTTTCCTCCTACTTGATTTCTCAGTTCTATGTTCTCATTTTATGCTTATCCCATACTTATGTTCCGCGCCTGCCTTCCAGTCACTCTCCACTGTGGCTTGCGTGTCGGCATCCGGACTCAGCACCGTAGCGGTAAAGGCCATGTGAATAGCGTAGGGTTGAATTGTAATCGCTACATTATGTTCGGTGTTTGGGGTTATTGTTTCGTCAGCGTAGGCAGCGCTCCGTTGAGTACGTAGTGCCAACCTGAGCCTGCGCTCTGCAAGGCGGTGTTCATGGCATCCTTGGCTCCTGACCAGTTACCGTCCGTCACCTGTGTGGTTCCGCCGGTGCCTACCTGGTCTTCACCGATGCCTTGTGTCTGGCCGTTGTCTCCCCAGTAGCAGGCGGTGATGATACCGCCACCAATCATGGAGTCCTTGAAGTTCCGTCCCGCCACGCCGCCTGTGGTTCCGTTCGGACCGTTGATATTCCTTTTGGCATGGTAGCAGGCGGTCAGGGTGCCTAAATTGTTGCTTCCCGTTACGCCGCCTACATAGATGGTGCCGCTTCCGCTACCGGTCACGCTGCCCGTGGCATAGCAGGCGGTCAGGGTGCCACCTCCGTTGTATCCCACCACGCCGCCGGCATGGGAGTTGTTCGTACCGTCGTTTTCAACGGTCACGTCACCCGTGGCGTAGCAGCCGGTCAGGGAGGCCCCACTATTCGTTTCTCCCGCTATGCCGCCGACATAGGCCTCGCCATTCACTGTGGCCGAGGAGTTGCACCCGGTGATGGAACCGCCCCATTGAGAGCCCACCACGCCACCTGCGAACGTTGTGCCGCTGACGCTGCCCGACACCGAGCAGTTTTCAATGGTACCCCAGCTATTTCCCGCCACGCCGCCGACGCTGCCCGAACTGTTATCGCTTGTTATCTGTACGTCCTCCAGCACCACGTTCATCACCTTGCCGCCGGAGTTGATGTAGCCGAACAGACCCGCATATTGGTCACTTCCTGTAACGGTCAGCCCCGTGATGGTATGGCCGCCGCCGTCGAAGGTGCCGGTGTAGGAGCTGGAAGAAGTGCCTATCGGCGTCCACTCTTTGCCTGTGAGGTCAATGTTTTTGTCGAGGGTAATGTTAATGTCGGTCTTACCTCCGTTCACTAATTCGGCGATGTTCTTCAGACCCTCGGCGGAGGTCACGGTGTAGTTGCCGTTGCCGTCGTCTGTATAGCCGGGGTATGCCGCGGCGAGGGAGACGGTGTAGGTATATTCCTCGCCCGCCTGCCAGTCGGTAGCCTCCTTCATCTTATAGACGAAGACCTTGCCGTTGGTGAAGGCGCAGGTGATGAAGGCCGTGCCCGTTGCCACACTTTGCGGGGCGACGAGGGCGGTGTAGGTGTCGTTACCCTTGTCATACGGGATGATTTGGGCGGGGTTGCCGTTCTCGGTGGAGAGGCCGGTCAACTTGACGGACGCCATCCCCTCGGTGTAGTTCGTCAGGACGACGGTTATCTGTGCCGTGCGGTGGGTGAAGCGGAGTGTGGGGTTGCCGTAGCTCACCGTCTGTTCCTCGGCCACGATGAGGTCGCTGCCCTCGAAGTCCTTCCGGGCACTTTGGTCGGCAGCTACCTTCACGGCAGGCGGGGTTGTCTCGCCAGCGGTGTAGGGCCACCACGCCGTGACGGTGATGTTATTGTGGTTGGTCCAGTAGTACGGCTCATCGGAGGTCAACGTGGCACTGGTGTTGTCGGAGATGGAGGGCGTCACATTGTATGCCTTCACCGTGCCGTCCATCCTGACTGCCACGCTCTGCACGCCCTCCCAGTTCCCGTCCACAGGGGCACGGGTACCGGCGGTGGCGGTCGCGGTGGGGTTCAGCCCCGTGACGGTGAAGACGATGGGTGTGCCTTCCGCTCCTTCCGGCAGGAAGCCCGCTTCGTCCTGCGTGCAGGCGGCAATGCCGAGCAGCAGGGCAAGGGCTGCGGATATATGGATGGTTGTTCGTTTCATGATGCGTGTTGTTTAGGGGTTGTTATTGTTTCTTTTGCAGTACGGGCAGGCCGTCGGTGCCGAGTGCCCACTGGTAGTCGTTGCCGGTGAGGGCGTGGTTCATGCCTTCTACGGCTGTCTGCCATTTCACGATCACGCCGTCCACCTTCGTAACATCTACCGTTCCTCCTTGATTATGATATACTCCTTGCCCGGCATTGCCTCCCCAATAACAGGACGTTATAGTACTGTAGTTATAATCTACTATAGCTCCACATTCATTCTCTTTCAATGTGCCGTCGAACCAGCAAGCGATGATACTGCCCGAATTTGAATTGGCTATACCACAAGTTGTACCATATGCGGAAATTTTTCCCGTCACGGAGCAGGCAATGATTTGACCATTATTTTGAGACACTATTCCAGCTGCTCCTCCACTATTGCCATACAGATTCACATCTACGAGTTGTAGGTTCTTTATCACTCCATCTTCATTTAATATACCAAAAAGCTCAGTACAATCTGCTGATAAGCTTAATCCCGTAATGCGGTACCCTTGCCCATTAAAGATGCCGGAGTAACCTGGCCATATGTCTATCCGTGTCCATTCCTTACTCGCCATGTTGATGTCGGCGGAGAGGGTACAATTTATCGATTGGTCTTTTTGTGCGGCTTCGTTCCATGCCAGCAGGCCGTCTGCGTTATAGACCGTGTAGGTCTTGGTGGTGTTGTCGTAGATGTAGCCCAAATCCTCGGCTGCGCCGCTCTCGCCGCCGCCGTCGTCCCATTTGCCGATTTCACAGCCTGCCAGCGTCAGGCCGGTGGCGTTTACCTTGACGGTGTAGGTATGCGGTTGCCCGCCTCCAGCACGACGTCGTTCTGCGGGCGGAAGTAGAAGTTGCCGCCGCCTAAATCCACCTGTATGAACGGGGTATTCGCCTTCACGGTCTGCGGTGCGGTGAGGGCTTCGTAGGTGTCGCTGCCCGGCGCGTATGTTTTGATAGTGGCGGGATTGCTGTTATCCGTGCCCAAGCCGGTGACATAGACATCGGCTCCCGTCACGCTCGTGATACCGTCTCCCGGTTTAAGAAGAACCGTTATACGCGCCGTGCGGTGACTAAACTCCAAGGTGGGGTTGTCGAACTGTACGGTTTGGGCTTCGGCGGAGATGAAGTCGCTGCCCTCGAAGCCTGCCTTCGTACTTTGGTCGGCCTTTACTACCACATCGGGCATCGTGGTGCCGTATGGCCACCATGCCGAAACGG
>ERZ827496.276-NODE-276-length-76376-cov-5.042819_pt1 | contig 76376 bp, 50 predicted proteins | sample MGYA00519769_ERZ827496 | MGnify/ENA primary metagenome ERZ827496 (study PRJEB31778, sample SAMEA3449327) | human gut metagenome | biome: human gut; feature: human-associated habitat; material: faeces | place: United Kingdom | collected 2010/2012 ...
CCGGAGCGGAGATGGCGTCTCGGATAAAAGCGCGCGAGTGCAGAGACCACGCGCTAGTGGTCTCTGCCCGTACGCCTTCATTGGTGTCTCAATGACGCTCGATACTGACTGGCGGGCGGAACCTTACACAGTCATAACATAAAACAAAACCGTGCAAAAAATGGCACCGGTGTATGCACCCTTACTCTTTATCCACCGACATAATATTCACGGAAGAAAGGTAGTTCAGCAGTGCGATATCGTTATCAACGCCTAATTTCAGCATTGCAGATTTCTTTTGGCTACTGATCGTTTTGATACTGCGGTTTAGCTTTTTAGCGATTTCCGTTACCAAGAAACCTTCGGCAAACAGGCGCAATACTTCGCTTTCTTTTGGTGACAAACGTTTATCACCATAGCCACTCGCGCTGATCTTCTCGAGCAGTTTAGACACGCTTTCTGGCGTGAATTTCTTACCCTTTTGCAGCGCGGCTAAGGCTTTCGGCAAATCAGCCGGTGCGCCCTGTTTAAGAACGATACCTTCAATGTCTAATTCGAGAACGGCGCTCAAAATAGCAGGGTTATTATTCATCGTCAGAACAATAATCGACAAATGAGGGAAGTGGCGCTTGATATATTTAATCAAGGTAATGCCATCGCCGTATTTGTCACCCGGCATGGAAAGATCGGTGATCAGTACATTCGCATCCAGCTTAGATAAGCTATTGATGAGTGCCGTTGAGTCTTCAAATTCCCCGACAACGTTAACCCATTCGATTTGTTCAAGTGACTTCCGAATACCGAATAGGACAATTGGATGGTCATCAGCAATAATTACATTTAGGTTATTCATGTTGTTGGCTACCTAGTAGAAGCAGTCGGCTGACAAAAGTATCAATCTGACTGATCAAAATCTTTATATTTGTTACGTCGCTTTCTTTTATGGCGTGCTCTAACTGTTCACATAACGTTTTGCCGGTAGGGATGTTAAGCATGGCAAAAACGCCTTTTAGGCGATGTGCAGTTAGTGAAAGCGGGGATAAATCACTCTGTTCCGCCTCAGTATACAGTTTCTGTACATCTTCCGGTACTGTTTCAACAAACAGGGAAAAGTAATCCTTTGATTTAAAAGGAGTGCTATCAGATGCTGGATCTTCATTTTCGGCATAATCCGTATCGATTGGCGATTCTGTGACCGCTATTTGCTGTTCAATAAGTAGCAGAATGGCGTCAATTAGCGGCTCTGTCAGGTTGAAATTTGCCTTAATGCGATGCGGCGCATACTCTTCAAAGCCATCGATGTCTGACACTAAAAGCAGTGTGTAGTCATCAGCATTGTCGGGAGAATCCGTGAGCGTAATATCATATTCTTCATTGGCATCTCGGCCATCTGCAATAATCGATGCCGCTCCAAACGCCGCGAGTTTATGTGTAATCAGGCTGCGGATTTCATCGGACGTAATTTGCAGATATGCCGTAATTCCATCGAGTAATTTTTCGGACTCTTCTTCCTGCTTTTCGACCGGATGCATAATGCAGTTGAAGTTGTACCTTGTGCCAATATCATCTTTGCTTTGGATATCCAGTCTGCCACTCATTCTTTTGCACAACTGACCACAAAGATAATAGGTCATGCCTGAGCCTTTAGCGAAACGGTCGCTCTGCGGCTCGCCTAAATTGGGGTAGCGGAGACCATAAATTTCCTTGTTCGACACGCCGGTTCCCGTATCACTGAGTTCAAAATAAAGATGGTCTGGTGACTCAGGTTTCTGCGTGACTTTTAGCGTGATCTTTCCATACACCGTGGTAATAATTGAATAGTGCAACAGCATGGAAAGTACTTGTTCCAATGATCGTATATCACCGATGAATTCTCTTTCTGGCTCGATATCGGTGTGATTGATCAATGTTAACCCCTTGCGGCGAATTTCCGGCAGGCTGCGTTTGAGTAGTTCATCAATACGCTTGTTGAGGTTGAACGTTTCAGTGACCGGGCGCCAATCGCGGTTTTCTATTTCAGTCAGTAGCGTGATTTCATTAATTAAAACCTGTGCGTGTCGAGCTTCAGCCCACAGCAAATCCAGTACGCGCGGGTCATCTTTATTATTTTGGATATCCGTGACCAGCTTCTGAATATTGCTCAGGGGATCGTTAAGCTCACGGCTAAGATTGCTGGTCATTATTTTTCGTGCGGTAAGATTTTTCTCATATTCACTCTGCGCCTGTTTCAGCTTTTTGCTGACCATCATCTCTTTATCCAAATCGCGCATTAGGAAAAGGGCAGATTTAATATTCTGCTGACTACGCACCATTTGAATTTCATACATTTCATTATTGACCGTAGCCTGAATCCGCCCCTGATGCTCCTGCGCCATGCTGGCAATTTTACTCAGGCTGAGGTGCGGTAGCAGGTGATCGGCAATCTTATTGCTGGCAACTACGGTATCAGTGTCAAAGCGATAAATCAGCAGGCCGATCGGTAGGTGAGTAATGATCTCCTGATTCATCTCTTGCTGGGCGCTCAGCTGCGCCGCCATGCGTTTACCTGGGCGGATATATTGATGACGCACAAAATAAAAGCCCGTAAATGACAGTGCTAACACCAGCAGATTGATTAAGAGCAGCCAGAAATTATTTCTTAGCATATCTACAATCAGGGTCGTCGCCGGAACATTGAAATCCACCTTTAAAGGTGTGTTATACAACGGAGCGCTAATTGTCAGCCATGGCCACCTTAGCGTGGTATAAGCCGCAGGAATTTCCTCACGAGACATCATTTCCGATAGAGAGTCAGGATTTTCTGTAATTTGGAAGCGTTGTACCGGCAAATCGCGAGGCAGAATATCGCCGACGGGCAGGTCAAAAGCGACAACGGTGGCCAAATGTCCCGGATTATTGAACGTGGTACGTAAGGTAAAATAGTAAGAGTTTAGGAAGCGAAATTTGCGCAGCCCAGAGAACCCTTCGCGTTCATCTAATGAGTTAGATTGTTGTAGCATTTCGGCTTTTCGCGACTCGACCACGTTGCCGAGATATCCCTCTTTATAGCGCGCGGAGAGATCTTTCATCGGCATGGTCGAGATCAGAATCAGGCTATTATCTTGCCCATTCAGATAATACATCGAATAAGTTTCTGTCTCTGCGCCCCACAGGATGTCGAGATAGTTCGACATCCGCATCGCGAGATCGCTGGTCGTTACGTCGTGTAGGCCGAAAATTAAAGCGTCAGTCTTATGACGGCTCTTCTCCAGCAGATAGATATCGGGACGTAAACGGATTTCATTGACAGGAGAAGGGAGCTGCACGGAATTGCTGGCAGAAAGATTGTCATAGATTTGGTAGGTCACAAAGCGATAGGTTTCGATGCGCTTTTGTAGTTGATCGGCCACCGCTGACAGCATGGTTTGTTTGCTGTTGATATATGCATTGACATAGTTATAGCCATACAACAAGTTTGCTAGAACCAGTAGACAAATAAACAACGCATAGCTGCGGGTAATCCCTGAAAGTGAAGCATCGTTGCTTTTAGACGGTTCCTTCGGACTTAACATAGTGTTGATATGACCCTACCTAGACAAATTCTGTGTCGCAGTATAGCAATAGTGTTGCGAACTGACATGAGTTGCTTATGGTTTCGGATATATACCTGTTTTCACGCAATCTTGCGTCTAAACATGGCATAAGCAGCACTGCCCGTGGTGAGCGTTATCACCAACAGCGGCCATAAACTGTGCCAGATAATATCGAAGCTAACATCCTTTAAATAGAGCTCTTTGGTGATATCGGTGAAGTGGCGGATGGGGTTCACCCACGTCAGGTTTTGCAGCCATACGGGCATATTTTCCACCGGTGAGACATATCCTGACAGTAAAATCGCGGGCATCATAAAGACAAATACGCCGATAAACGCCTGCTGTTGGGTTGAACAGAGCGATGAAATCAGGAGACCAAAACCCACTAATGAAAGCCCATAGATCAGCATCGTAAAGTAAAACAGCAGCAGCGATCCGGCAAATGGGATCTGATAAGCAAAGATCCCAATCAATAACACGATAGTGGCTTGGAAAGTGGCGACTATCAGTGCGGGAATCGCCTTGCCGACAAAGATCTGCCAAGTATTAAGCGGCGAAACCAGCAACTGTTCCAGCGTCCCTTGTTCACGCTCGCGCGCAACCGAAAGGGAAGTGACGATCAGCACGCCGATAGTGGTAATCATGGCAATCAAAGATGGCACCACAAACCATTTGTAATCTAGATTCGGGTTGTACCAGTTGCGTACCACCAACGCTGAGTTTTTCTGGGCCAAATCTTGTGATTGCGCTGGCTGACCACTGACCAATTCTTGCTGATAATCACGCACGATTTGTTGCACGTAGTTCGCGGCAATTTGGGCGCTGTTCGAGCTACGTCCATCCAGTATTAACTGCAATGGCGCCTGATGACCAGACAGAATATCGCGAGAGAAATTGGCTGGAAAACGGATCAGCAGCAGCGCTTGACGGTTATCAATCGTAGGTGCAATTTCCTGCGGACTGTGTAGCAATAAAACGTTTGAAAATGCCTTCGCCTTGGCAAAACGCTGTGTGAGCTCAACAGAAGATTGACCGCTGTCTTCACTGTAAATTGCGATGCTGGCGTTAGTCACTTCCAGCGTCGCGGCAAAAGGAAACAGCACTACCTGTAAAATTACCGGCATGATTAAGATGGCGCGAGTCTGTGGATCGCGCAGTAGCGATTGAAGTTCTTTAACGATCAGAGTCCACAGTCTATAAAACATAACACATCCTTAATCCAGACGACGCTTGGTTTTCCAGGCGGTAAGCCCGATAAATACCACGGCGGAAATAATCAAAAACAACAGGTTAACGAGCAGAACGCTGCCGATATTCCCAGCTAAAAATAGCGTTTGTAAGGTACTGACAAAGTAGCGTGCGGGGATGACATAAGTCACCGCCTGAACAATAGCGGGCATGCTGTCGATTTCAAAGATAAAGCCAGAAAGCATCACCGCGGGTAAGAAACCCGCATTCAGCGCAACCATTGCGGCATTGAACTGGTTACGAGTAATAGTTGAAATTAACAGCCCCATTCCCAGTGTGCTTGCCAGAAACAGACTGGTCATCACAAACAATATCGCCAGCGAGCCTCGATAGGGTACGCCCATCACGAATACCGCTACCAGCATGCACAGCGTCATAGCCAGTAGACCCAATATGTAATAGGGCAATAGCTTAGAAAGCAGCAGTTCGGTACGCGTTACCTGCGTAGACAGCAGGGCTTCCATGGTACCGCGCTCCCATTCTCGGGCAATGACCAGCGAGGTTAGAATCGCACCGATTACCGTCATGATAATGGTAATGGCACCGGGAATAATAAAATGTTGGCTGATCGCGGCAGGGTTAAACCAATAGCGTAGCTGCACGTTGATTAATGGCTTAAATTCACCACCGTTATCAACAGCGCGCTGTTGTAACCAGATTTGCCAGATACCTTCGGCATAGCCTTGCACAAAGTTTGCTGTATTAGGTTCACTGCCGTCGGTAATAACCTGAATGGGAGCTTTTCCCTCTGGGCGAGCCAATTGAGCAGAGAAATCGACGGGAATCACGATCAGCCCACGAATTTTCCCAGCCTGAAGTTTTTTAATGAGGCCCTGACGATCGTCGCTCACCGTAGCCGCGATATAGGGGGAACCAATAAAGGTATTTGCCAAATCGCGGGCGTCTTCGGATTGCTGTTCCATTAAGATACCGACATGCAGTTTGCTGGAGTCTAGATTGATACCATAGCCAAAAATGAACAGCAGCATCAGCGGAATGACCACGGCAATTAACGCGCTGCTCGGATCACGCAGGATCTGTACGGTTTCCTTGCGACATAACGCGCGCAGCCGCCGCCAGGAAAAATGGATATTGTTAGCACTTTCACTCATGACATTTGCTCCTTATCGTATCCCTGAACCAGCTCAATGAAAGCTTGCTCCATGGTCGGGTTTGGATTGTCATCGTTGGCGACGCTGTTTTTTAGCTGATCGGGCGATCCTGCGGCGATAATTTTGCCGCGATAGACTAGCCCGATGCGATCACAATATTCCGCTTCATCCATAAAGTGCGTGGTGACCATAACCGTGACGCCTTTATCAACCATACCGTTAATGTGCAGCCAAAATTCTCGGCGGGTGAGGGGATCAACGCCTGAAGTCGGTTCATCCAGAAAAAGGATGTCAGGTTCATGCATCAGCGAACAGGCTAACGCTAGCCGTTGCTTGAAACCCAGCGGCAGAGAATCTGGGGTTTGGTCTAAAATCGGCGTGAAGTTAAAGGCATTGATCATGCCGTTAATTTTGTCTTTTTGCTGTTTGCCTTTCAGCCCGTATACGCCGGAGAAGAACTTCAGATTTTGTGCCACCGTCAGATTGCCATAGAGCGAAAACTTCTGCGCCATATAGCCCAAATGCTGACGTGCTCGACCAGAATCGGTTTTCAGATCCAGTCCCAACACCAACGCTTTGCCGCTGGTCGGTTTAAGTAGGGCACACATCATTTTGAAAGTGGTGGACTTACCTGCGCCATTGGGCCCTAAAAGACCGAATATTTCGCCGCGTTTGACCTGAAAATCAACGTGGTCAGTAGCGGCAAAATCACCAAACTTTTTGGTTAGCTGCTGCGCCTCAATAACGGTTTCAGCGGGATCGACTTTGACCTGCGGCATAATTTTCGCCAACTCAGATTCATGGTCGGGCCCCCCGCCGAGCAAATCGATGAAGGCATCTTCAAAACGCGGCTCGGCTTCAAGCAACTCGGCTTCAGGCTGTTCGAGTGCTTGTAACAAAGCAGAGTGATCGGCGTTTTCCTTCAGAATCAAACGCAGATATTTACCTTGGATGACACCATCACTGACCGATGGGAGGCAGATAGCACGTTGCAGCAATTTACGGTGTGAGATGCCTTTAGCGCGCAGTAAAATAGTGCGACCCGCCATGCGTTGGGTTAATTCTTGTGGGGCGCCGCTGTAAAGCAGTTTGCCTTCGTTCATCAGCAGAACTTCACGGCACTGCTCGGCTTCATCGAGATAGGAGGTGCTCCATAGGATCAGCATTCCTTCGTCTGCCAGCTCGTGCACCATGCGCCAGAGTTCGCGGCGAGAAATAGGATCGACACCGACGCCGGGTTCATCCAGCAGCAGAACTTTGGGCTCGCCGACTAAGGTACAGGCTAAGCCAAGCTTTTGCTTCATTCCTCCGGATAGCTTACCGGCTAACCGTTCGGTAAAACGGGTTAAATCCGTAAACTTCAGCAGTTTTTCGAAGGTTTTTTGCCGCTCCTCACCGATTACGCCACGCAGATCGGCGTACAGCGTAAGGTTTTCGATAACGGTGAGATCTTCATATAATCCAAACTTTTGCGGCATATAGCCCAAAATAGCGTGCAATTCGCTGTCTTGGGCAATGGGATCCAAACCGACTACCTGTATTTTGCCGGTGCTTGGTTTCAGAAGACCAGCGAGCATACGAATGAGCGTCGTTTTCCCTGCACCGTCCGGACCGACGAGCCCCATTACGGCACCACTGGCGATGCGCGTAGTTAGACTGGCGACCGCCGGTTGTGCCATGCCCGCAAAACGCTTTTCTACGCCGTCGAGCACGATTTCGTGTTGCGTACTCATGCTTGCATTCCTTAGCGTGTTGCGCCGTCGTCGTTGAAGCGCAATGTGACAGGCATTCCTTGACGTAGACTGTCATCTGCATCGGTTACGATAACACGCAGGCGATACACTAAATCGGTGCGTAACTCCGGTGTTTCGACGCTTTTCGGGGTAAATTCTGCGGTTGGCGAAACAAAACCGATTTTGCCGTGATAAGGTTTATTTGGGCGACCGTCGGTATAAATCTGTATTTCCGTTCCTGGTATGGCTTTGCTGAGGTTATCTTCACTGACATACGCGCGGATCCAAACTGGACGGGTTAACGATACGCTGAATACCGTGCTGCCAGAGGCCAGCATGGTGCCGGGTTCTACCGCACGAGTCAGAATGGTGCCATCCGAGGGGGCAATCAGCTGAGTATCTTTTAGATTAAGTTCCGCCTGATCCGCCGCAGCCTGAGCCTGAGCCAAGCTCGCCTGCGCCTGTTCAATTTCCTGCGGGCGGTTACCTGTTTCATATTGAGACAGCTTATCTTTGGCCGCCTGCAAATTAGCTAATGCCTGATTGCGTGCGGTTTTGGCATCTTCCAGATCGTTGGCAGAGGTGGCTTTACTTGCCCACAAGCCTTGCTGACGTTTCAGATAACTGTCGGCGTAGCTAAAGGACGCCTGTTGCTGTGCAACGGCAGCGCGAGCCTGAGCAATCTCTTCAGTACGATAGCCTGCTAGCAATAAATCCAGCTGAGCTTGGGCTGCCGCAACGTTGGCTTTAGCTTCGTTTAGCGAGTTGACGAAGGGGGCATCATCAAGTTTTCCCAACAACATTCCGCGGGTCACGGTATCGCCTTCATCCACGTCCAGCGAAGCTAGGCGCCCCCCGACGCGAAAGCCTAAGTTTACGGTTCGAATATCCACATTACCGTAAAGCGTTAAACCACGATCCTCATGGCTGCGGTAGTAGTAAAAACCACCGAGCGCGAGGGCAACAATAACCAGTACGGCAACGATCCCAATAAGCTTTTTGTTATTCATCACTATTTCCATACGTAGTCGACTGCATCTGACCGTGAGGTGAATAAGTCATACGCAGTCCGTTCAGTAATAACTCGATATGTTGTTGTAATACCTGATTAATTAAATCAGCCTGTTCGGGGCCAATCGACGCCCAACCGGCCTGAATCCGTATCGTTTCGCGCGCCATGCGAAAAGCCAACACTTCGCCTAATAAGGCGTGTGTATGCAGGGTCGTAATGCTGCTTTCAGGCGGCAAACCGCTGTAACCCGCGACCAGTTTTGTCATTAGCTGATGCAAAGGGGCAATACATTGTTGATGGATCAGCGGGTAGGCGGCGGTGGGAGCCAACTGCTCGCGGGACATTATCTGGCTGAGATGCAGCGTTTCGGGCTGCGTCATCAGATGACAGAAAATGCTCAGGCCGCGACGAATAAAGGATAAGTATTCGCTTGGCGCGGGGGCCTTCTGCGCAAGAAACAGTGAGCACTCGTGCTCTAATGGGGCAAACGCTCGGCTAATAAACTCGCTAATCCATCGGGCCACGGCCAGATATAACCCCTCTTTAGATTGAAAGTAGTAGGTAATTGCCGCGATGTTTTGCCCAGCTTTTAAGGCTATATCGCGTGTGGTGGCCCCTTCAAGCCCGCGTTCGCCGAAGAGAATAATGGCGGAATCTATCAGCGCTTGTTTTGCTTGCTCGCCGCGGGATGTGGTCGGCGTATTTAAAGGTTGGTCAGATGATTTCATCGCCACGCCTAAAGTTAATCATATGATTGATTAACTTTAGGCGCTAAAGATCTGGCTGTAAAGGTCGATAATAAATAATTAGAAATTATGATTAGTTGGACTAATGATAGATTTCAGGAATGAATAAATTTACTAACCATTAACATCCTCTCTTTTCGTCTTTGCTTTTTGCGTTTTCTTTTATCTTATTGATTTTAATTTAAATATTTTTATTTTAATCAGTTCGATGCAGTATGTCATGAAAAAAAAACCTTACTTACTCGCCACATAGTTAAATTTATGTAAATTGCAGATTGCCTAATTATCAATCGTTGTTTATATATTTCTAGGTAAGGGAATTTATTCTAAAAAGTATCAACGCATTTCTACTCTTTGTTTTTAGTTTTTTTAACTAGGCCAGTGATTTTTACGGAACAGCTTAAAAGCTGTTCTGCGGTTCAGTTTGCGTCGCTTTTAAGCGCGCTTTATATACAGCAAAGTGATTGAAGGGGCGGTTATGGCACAGTCGAATTCAGCATCTGGCACATTAGAGAATTCTGGAAACGTTGATATTGTCGCGCGTTCTAACGGCAAGCAAATAACTCAGTACGCGCATGCGCAAGGTAACCGAGTGGTTACCCTGACCGAATCCAGCGTGGTTAGAATCCACGGTGATTCTGCAATGGTTGCCAGCTATGAACGTCAGGGTAACGATCTTATTGTTCATATGAAAGATGGCTCTACCATGCGTTATCAGCGTTTCTTCTTTATTGATGAACACGGTGAACACAGCGAATTAGTTTTTGACGATGGCAAAACGACGCACCATGCCATTTTCCCGTTTGCAGATATGGCCGGTTCTTCGACCGCACAAGCCGTGATCCCGACTTATCAAACGTTGGGTGATGGGATCACAACATTAGTTGGGCATGAAGGTATCTCTGCCGGTGTGATTGGCGGGGTTCTCGGGGCATTAGCCATCGGCGGTGGTATAGCACTGGCTGCTGGTGGAGGAGGCGGAGGACATGGCAACAGCAACTCAGGAGACGGAAGCGGAAATGGAAATGGTGGTAATGGCAATGGCAATGGTGGAGGCAATGGAAATGGCAACGGCGGCAATGGCAATGGCAGCGGGAATGGTGGTGGAACAACAAACCCAACCTTAAAATTGAATGCTTTTGCTGGCGATAATATCCTCAATCACAATGAAAGTTTGGCCAGTCAGATACTGAGCGGTAGCACCGCAGCCTCGAATGCAGGACGAACCATCACTATCACAATGGGTGGAAAAACCTACACCGGCATAGTAGGTAAAGATGGGAATTGGAGTATCAATATTCCTACCGCTGATTTACAGGCGTTACCGCAGGGTAACCTCAATATCAGTGCCACTATCACCAATAGCGCAGGGCATAGCACAACGACGAATCTGGTGGTGAATGTTAAAACGACGCTGCCTGATTTAACCCTGAATGCCTTTGCCGGCGATAATATCCTCAGCAAGCTAGAAAGCGCGTTAACACAGCATTTGAGCGGAAAGACGAGTGCAGATAACGCGGGGCAAAAGGTAACGCTAACGCTGAACGGAAAAACCTACACGGGAATTGTGGGCGCGGATGGCACCTGGAGCATTGGTGTTATCAGCGGCGATCTTCAGCATTTGCCTCAAGGATTAATTAATTTATCTGTCTCTATAACAGATAAATACGGTAATACCAGCACAAAAAATGAGCAGATTGATGTGAAAACCACATCGCCGTTGATTAGCGTTGCGCAATTTGCGGGAGATGATGTCCTAAACAGCGCTGAGGCGAAAACGGCTCAAGTACTTAGCGGAACAACGTTAAATGTAGAGGCCGGACGCGTTGTTACAATCAAGCTCGACAACGGTAAAACCTATCTGGCGGTTGTTCAATCTGATGGTTCTTGGAAAGCAACCATCCCAGAGAGTGATTTAAGTTCGTTATCCGTTGGTAACCATAGTTTTACCGTCAGCGTCAGCGATCTGGCGAATCAAACCGCAAACAGTACCCATAGTTTTAAAGCTTCAGGTGACAGCTCATCTATCGCAATTTCAATTGTCTCCAGTGACGATTATCTCAGCGCTAATGAAGCGCTACTGCCATTGGCTATCAATGGTACTACTGTGGGTGTGAGTGCCGGTGCACATGTCACCGTGTTGCTCAACGGTAAAACCTATGGTGCGACGGTGGGTGTGGCTGGCCACTGGACGCTCAGTGTTCCGGCTGCCGATCTTGCCGGGTTGGCTGATGGACCGATTAAGATCACTGCGTCAGTGAAGGATTCTCAGGGGAATACGGTTTCTAATCAGCATACGCTCAACGTATTGACGCATGATTTGCCTGCGCCAACGATTGACACCCCGTTCACCGACGGAATTTTGAATTTACAAGAATCTGGCAAGGTTCAAACCTTAACAGGAACGTCAGGCATTCATGGCGCGCAAACCGTTACCGTCACGTTGGGCGGGAAAGTCTATAGCGCGGTGGTTGATGCTCAGGGTCATTGGAGCGTATCGGTTCCGGTAAATGATTTACATAATTTCGCTGATGGACCGTTGGCATATCAGGTTTCTGCCACTGATGCGGCCGGCAATAATGGCAAGATAAACGGTAGCGTTAGCGTTGATACAACGGCTCCATTACTGTCTATTGCTGTTTTTGCTGGTGACGATGTGCTTAATGCCACTGAACAGAAAAATGTGCAAACCGTGTCGGGAACGGCGTCCGCTACCGAGCAGGGTAAACACGTTGACGTGCAGATTAACGGTAAGCACTACAGTGCAACGGTGGGGGCCGATGGGCGCTGGAGCGTTAATGTTCCGGCTGCCGACCTAGCACCGCTCACGAATGGTAATCACACGATTTCTGCGACATTGACGGACGCAGCAGGAAATAGCACCACCACCAGCCATAACTTTGTGGTGAAAAACCTTCAGCCAACGGTCACGGTTTCCACCTTTGCTGGCGATGGTACGCTGGATAACAGCGAAGCTAAAACCGATCAGATACTTAAAGGCACAACCACCAACGCCGAAACTGGCAGCACGATCACCGTGACGCTCAACGGACAAACCTACACCACGCATGTGCTTTCCAACGGCTCGTGGAGCTTGAAGATCCCTTCCGCCGATCTGGAAAAATTACCTGATGGCATTGCTAACGGTAGTGTCAGCGTTACCGACTTGGCGGGACAAACCGTTAACGGCAAATTCAGCTTCACCGTTGATACAGATACAACTCACGGCAGCATTGCGATTGCGATTATCGCAGGTGATGACTACCTCAGCGTTGCCGAGAGCAACGGAGCACTCAACATTCACGGCACCACGACCAACGTGAGTACTGGCAGCTCCGTTACCGTTACGCTGAATGGCAAAAACTATACCGCCACGGTGGATGCTAATGGCAATTGGCAAACCTCAGTGAGCAGCGTTGATTTGAAAGCGCTGAAAGACGGCGTAGCCACCGTGACTGCGACCGTAACGGACAAGGACGGTCATTCGGTGAGTGCAACGCACGATCTCAATGTGCTCACTCATACCTTGCCGAATCCGACCATCAATGTGCCATTTGGTGATGGCGTGCTTAACGCCACCGAAGCACAGAGCGCACAGACGATTACCGGGAAAACAGGGATTGCAGGCGCAGGACAAACCATCACCCTGAACTTAAATGGCCATGATTACACCGGCAGCGTTGATGCCAATGGTAACTGGAAAGTCGTGGTGCCACAGGCCGATGTGCAGATGCTGCAAAATGGTAATCAGGTTATCAAGGTGACGGCGGGTGATATTGCGGGTAATCAGGTTAGTGGCTCTCTCTCTGCATCAGTAGATACTGTCGCACCTGTACTGACGGTAAACCCTTTCAGTGGCGATAATCGCCTGAATATTCAGGAAGCTACGCAGGCACAAACGCTGTCGGGTACCGCAGTGGGAGCCGAAGTAGGTCAAAAAGTCAGTATTACTCTGAATGGTAAAACGTATACCGCGACGGTAGATGCTAGCGGCAATTGGACCACCTCCATTCCTTCTGCTGATTTGAAAGCTCTGAGCAATGGGGATACCACCATCAGCATGAGCGTGACCGATAAAGCGGGGAACGGTGCGAGTCTGCAACAAACCATTTCGATTGATTCCGATCCTAACTATGCGCCGTTGCTAAGCGTTAACGTTTTTGCAGGTAACGACGTGCTGGATGGTACTGAACGTCAGAATCTACAGACGGTAACCGGTAAAGCCGTGAACGTGGAGGTTGGACAGGTTGTTACGGTAACCATTGGTGGTAGCAGCTATACCGGTACGGTGAAAGCGGGTGGCAGTTGGTCGGTGAATATTCCGGCGGGTGCATTAAGCGGTTTGAATAACGGCAGTTACACGCTCGACGTAAAAGTCAGCGATCTGAGCGGCAATAGCGCGCAGGCCAGCCATGGCTTCACGGTGAATACGTCTGCCAGCGCGTTAACCGTATCACCGCTCACCGGTGATAATTTGGTTAACTCAGCCGAAGTGGCTTCGGGGCTGGTGGTTAACGGAACCTCCGTTAATATTCCGGTTGGGGGGACGGTAGAAATTACCCTTAACGGCAAGACATATACCACCACCATTCAGGCGGGAGGGGGATGGAGCTTTACGGTGCCAACGTTAGATGCCAAAGCCATTCCGGATGGCACCGCTACGGTGACGGTGGCGGCGGTGGACAGCGCTGGAAACCCCGTATCCTCAAGCCAGAACTTTGGCATTATTACTCATAGCTCTCCGAACCCGACCTTAAATACACCGTTTGGTGATGGCTATTTGAATGCCGCAGAGGCTGGAAGTAACCAGCAACTAAGCGGGACTACCGGAGTGGCAGGGGTTGGGCAGCAGGTGACCGTCAACTTCGGCGGTAAAAATTATACTGCGACGGTTGATGCTCAGGGCAACTGGACGGTGAATATTCCAAGCGGTGATTTCACCAGCTTAAAGGATGGGCCTCAGACCATTACTGTGACGGCAACCGATGCGGTGGGCAACAGTAATAACGCAAGCGGTAGTGCGCAGATCGATAAAACGCTGCCAGTATTAACCATCAATCCAATCACCGGCGACAACGTGATTAATGCTGCGGAAGCGCATAGTCCTCTGGTGATTTCAGGGACCGCGCCCGTTAGTGATAGTGGCGATACTGTGATTCTCAAAGTGGTGGTTAATGGCGCAACCTATACGGCCAATGTGAATCCTGACGGTACGTGGAGCCTAACATTGCCTGCCGGTGCGCTAAACGGCATCAGTGATGGCAATATTTTGTTCAATGCTTCGTTAACCGATGCCGCAGGTAATACCGGCACCGTTAATCAAGTGGTTAAATTGGATGCTTCCGCGGCGAATCAACCCACTATCCATATTGGTACCATTTCGGGTGATGATTATATTAATGCCGTCGAGATTAATGCTCCGCTAACGATCTCAGGTACGTCCACTCACGTTGAAGCCAACCAAATCGTGACCATCACGCTGAACGGTAAAACCTATACTACCAGCGTCAATGCAGATGGAAGTTGGAGTTATGATGTGCCTATCGCCGACGTCAAACTGTTGCCAGATGGCATTGATGGCATCAACGTCTCAGTCAGTGACACCAGCGGTAACCCCGCAACGGATTCTCACAATGTCACTGTGATTGCACAGCCTGCCGATTTGCCGACGATTCATGTAAACACCGTGGCCGGTGATAACGTGATTAACGCCAAAGAAGCACAAAGTGACCTGCAAATTACCGGTACCACAACCCACGTCACCAATGGACAAACCGTTACCGTTACGTTGGGCGGCAAAACCTACATCGGCAGCGTAGACGCCAATGGGCTGTGGAGCGTCACGGTTCCGGCTGCTGACGTGCAGAACCTTGGTCAGGGCTCACAAAACATCGTTGCCAGCGTGAACGATATAGCGAAAAACCCCGCCAGCGATACGCATAACGTGCAAGTGGATACTCAGGCTCCGCTCCTAAGTATCGATCTCTTTGTTACTGACAATATTCTGAACTACGCAGAAGCGCTGGTTTCGCAGATATTGAGTGGTAAAACAGATCCAGGCCAAACGGTCAGCGTCACTATCAATAAAAATACCGTTCAGGTTACTGCCGATGGCAATGGTATATGGAAACTAACGGTTTCGGCTGGTGACTTACAGGCTCTGCCGGATGGAACCAATACGATTACCGTTACGGCCACCGATAGCGCTGGCAATACGACGAGCAAAGATTTGTCTCTGAATGTGGGAACGCATCTCCTGCCGACACTCACACTGGATACGCCGTTTACCGACGGGATTCTCAGCATTGCCGAATCGGCCGCGGGTGGGGTCTTAACCGGTACCTCTTCGCATTTGCTTGAAGGCACGCAGATCACAATAACCATCGGTAGCGGCAGTAACAGCGTGCAGCTCATCGGTAGTGTAGGAGCCAATGGCAACTGGTCGATTCCGGTGAGTGGACATGCCTTAGACATATTAGCTGACGGCAAAGCAGGCATTAGCGTCACGGCTACTGATACCTTTGGTAACGTAGGGAGCACCACGGGACAACTGGATGTGTTGTCACATTTCGAGCCAACGGCGGTGTTAACGCTTCCACTGTTTGGTGACAATATACTCAATAACGCTGAAGCATTGCTGGGACAGACATTAACAGGTAACTCAGGTTTGCTTGGCGCAGGACAAACAGTCTATATCACCCTTGATGGTACTCGATATCCGGGGGCGGTAGATGCGAACGGTAATTGGACGGTACAGCTTCCATCTAACGTGCTTGGCGCGTTGAGCGATAGTACTGGCCATACCTTGAGCGTGACATTGGCAGATCGTGCGGGAAATAGTGATACGAGTACGGTTGCGAACTTCACCTCGCATGTGACGTTGCCAGTGCCCACATTGGATGTGCCATTTGGTGATGGGATCTTAAACTTTGTCGATTCGCAGACGGCAACTAGCCTGCATGGTTTGTCAGGATTAAATACTAATGTTGGCGTGAGTGTTGTCGTTAACGTCAACGGAACACCGATCTCCGCCACGGTGAACGCAGACGGAAGTTGGACGCTAGCGCTGGATGTGGCGACCTTACAATCGCTGCCGGATGGTACTTGGGTACTATCAGTGACAGTAACCGATTCGGCGGGGAACGTGGTGACCTCGGCGACGCAAAACGCTGAGATTCTGACTCATACATTACCCGCACCGACGATTAACCTACCGTTTGGTGACGGCTTACTGAACATTGCGGAAACAGGCTTGCCGCAAACGCTCACGGGTAGCACGGGCATTATTGGTGCAGGGCAGATCGTTAAAGTGACCATCGGTACTGAAACGTTGACCGCCACAGTAACGGACAATGGCAAGTGGACGTTGGTGGTGCAGCCAGACGCTCTGGCAACGGTTATCGATGGCCCAGGAAAGATTCATGTTGAGGTGACCGATCACGCGGGTAATTCCAAATCGGTTGACGGCGATTTTACCGCTAGTTTGGTGGCACCAAATCCAACCATTGGCACGCTATTCAATGATGGTTTCTTGAATATTGGTGAAGCTAACGACACGATAGTACTGACGGGGAAAACAGGCTCTTCTGGTCCGAACCAAGCCGTTAAACTAAGCATTGATATTGATGGTGTCACCTATACTGGCTCTGTTGATGGCAGCGGTAACTGGACAATTTCGCTGCCACCCAAAGCGCTGGTTAACATTGGCAATGGTGAACATGAGATTACGCTCACCGCGCAAGATGCCGCGGGTAACTCAACCACGATCACACCAGCGCCAACGTTTATTGCTTATCTGACGCCGCCAACCGTGACGCTGGATACCCCGTTTGGTGACGGAGCTTTAAACATTAGCGATAGTGCTAGTGTGCAAACCCTACATGGCTCATTAACGCTCAATAATTCTCCAATCGCCAAGTCTCACGTTACGGTCACGATTAACAACCATGACTATACTGCAACCATAAGCGCAGACGGCACGTCATGGTCGTTAGACTTGCAGCCAAGTGATATGACGACGTTGAATTTGGGCAGCGGCGTACAAAACATTAAGGTTTCCGTTACAGATGAAGGGGAAAATACCAATTCTTCGACCGGCCAAGCGCTTATCGCGCTGACTCCGCCGACGATTACGGTGGATACCAACTTTATTTCTGATGGTGTGATTGATTACGCCGATCTTCATACTGCGCAAACTATTAGCGGAGGATCTACAGGGTTGTCAGTAGGGCAATCTATCACTATCAATATCGGCGGTCGCCCATTTACCACAACGGTAAATGGTGATGGTTCTTGGAACTATACGCTGAAAATCACCGATTTAGTGGATATCCCAAATGGTTCTTTAGTCGTTACCGCCACTGATGCTGCAGGTAACTCAGCAACATCACCATCAACCAGCTACACCGTTGATCCGCTGTCATCGGTACCGGGGATAACGATTGATCCAATTAGCGTAGATAACCTGCTTGGAAGCGACGATTTGACGTCAGGAATCGTCACTGTCAGTGGTCATTCCACGGGCTTAGCTCCTTTGAGTACGATTGTGGTTACGATTAGCGGTTTACCGTCTTATACGTCACCCCCTTTAGTGGTTGCGGCGGATGGAACATGGCAAGTGAGCGTTCCAAGCACGGTATTCTCTGAAGGCTCACATACTATTACGGCCATAGGCGGATTGCCGTTACCTCAAACCGCAAACTTGGATGTTAACGTTGATCTCACGGCTCCAACCCTGACCATCAATGCGTTTGCTGGCAATGACATCCTGAATGCCGCAGAAGCCGCAGTGCCTCAGACATTAAGCGGTACGGCAAGTGCAGCAGATATTGGCCAAAACGTACAGATAACCCTCAACAGCAAAACCTACAGCGCTAGCGTCGTGAGCGATGGTGCGGGCGGTGCAAAATGGTCGGTGGTTATTCCGGTCGCGGATATGGCCGCTTTGGGGCAGAGCAGTCCAACGATTGTCGCGACGCTGACGGATAAAGCGGGCAATAGCGTGGAGGTTGATCGCCCGATTCAGGTAGATACGACCATTCCGCTAGTCAGTGTTAATCCAATCAGCATTGGCAGCTTACTCAACACCATTAATATTGGTGCTGGGATGCTTCTAAATGGATCGTCTGAACCTAATAGCAATATCACCATTAAACTGGGGCCGCTAACTGAAACGGTCCAAACGGATAATACAGGTAAATGGTCGCTCACCATTCCTAAACTGGACTTACAAACTCTCGTCGATGGCCCACAGGTGATTAGCGTCACTAGCACCGATAGCGCGGGGAACGTTAGCGTTCCGGTGAACGTGGGCTTGAATGTGGCATTAAATCCGGGGCTTGGCGACACGGTTAATACATTGATTGGCGGCAACGGCGTACTGAACCTCGCGGAGTCATTACTGACGCAAACGCTATCAGGAACGGCCAGCGGCAATTATACCGGTGCCAAAGTTACGGCCACAATATTAGGGCAGGATTTCACTGCGACCGTGGGGAACAACGGTAAGTGGAGCATTAATATTGATCCTAGCCTGTGGCTGTTGGCCAGTGGGAAAACCTTGGATTTCGATCTGGTGCTCACGGACGTCAATGGCAATATTGTTCATACGCCAGTGCATGTTGATTTGGCGCTGACCGATTTACCGATTATTCAAAACGTAGTCGCGATAGGTGATGGTTTCCTGAATAAACTGGAAAGCACGGCTAACAACGTGGTTACCGGAACGCTCGGCAATATGGTGGCGGGCACCACGGTTGATGTTCAACTGGGGATTAATACTTTCCATGCGACGGTGAACAGCAATGGAACGTGGAGCGCCAGTATTCCGCAAAATGTTTTAGCCGGTCTGCAAGACGGTTCGGTGAAAGTGGTGATCACGGCAACCGATCCATCGGGCAACGTGGTGACCAGTAATACAAATCTGAACGTGATTACCCATAACCTGCCAACGTTGGTGCTGGATCCGCTCTTTGGCGACGGCGTACTGTCATTAACCGAAGCGCTGTTAGGAGGATTGTCGATAGGCGGTTCAACCAGCGGTATGGTAGGACAAACGCTGCAGGTGCTGATTGGGGGTTCTCAGGTTGCCACTGCGCTAGTGGGGGCCGATGGTAAATGGAGTATTGCGGTTACCCCTCAGATACTCGGTATTTTGGAAGGTATCGTCGGCGGTAACGTCACGGTTGAGGTGAAAGGGAGCGATATTGCAGGTAACCCTGTAGACCAAAGTGTTGGACTCAAACTTGATCTCACCGCACCGGTATTGAGCAACATCTCCTTGTTTGGCGATGGTTTGCTGAACGCGGTGGATGCGACGACTAATCAATTGATTACAGGTACTGCGACCGGTGCGCCACTGGGTTCAACCGTTAGCGTAGTGGTGGGGGGGAAAACCTTCACCGGCGTGACCTTGGCGGATGGTAGCTTTAGCATCACGCTCACGCCGGCTAATCTGTCTCAATTGCCGGATGGTAGCTTAACCGCAACGGTGACCGTTACCACGCCGACCGGTAACACCTCATCGGCGACGGCTGGCGTTAAAGTAGGGTTGACGAACCTGCCGACGATTGCTCTCAACGCTCTGTTTGGTGGGGATGGATACCTTAATCACGTTGAGTCGCTGGTGAATCAGACTATCAGCGGCAAAGTGACCAATATGACCTCAGGTTCCGTCAATATTAACGTCGGTGGAACGCTGCTGACGGCGACCATCAATGCCGATGGCACGTGGAGTCAGGTCATTAGCAGCAGTGTGTTGAGCAATCTACCCGATGGAAAACTCAACATTAGCGTGAGTGTGACCGACTCGGTTGGCAATATTATTACTCAGCCATCGATTCTGACCACGCTGACCCATGCACTCCCATCGATTTCTATCGGCAGCCTGTTTGGTGATGGCGCGTTGAGCGTGGGTGATTTGCTGTCGGCTCAGGTGATAAGTGGCACATCCGTGAATTTGGCGGGTGGCTCATTAAGCCTGACGCTAGGCGGGAAAGCGTACAGCATACCGGTAGATAACAACGGCGCATGGAGTCTTTCCGTTCCACCGTTAGACCTGAAAGCGTTGCTGGATGGCAATCTCACGGTGAGCGTTACGGCGAAAGATGTGGCCGGTAACCCTGCCAGCGCCAGCGGCCTACTTTCTGTTATCACGCACGCGTTACCGACGCTGACCATTGGCAGTATTTTTGGCGACGGTGGCTTGAATATTGGCGATTTAGCCAGCGCTCAAGTGATCAGCGGAACCAGTACCAACGCACAAGGTTCTCAGCTCACCGTGACGTTAGGGGGTAAGTCTTACCTCACAACGGTGGGAAGCGACGGTTCATGGAGCATTAGCGTTCCTCAAACGGATTTGTCACTGCTTGGTGATGGCAATTTAGGCGTCAATGTCTCGTTGACTAACCCAATTGGCAATACGGTGAGCACCGGAGGTTCACTCAACGTCATTACCCATTTACCAACCGTGGGGATTGCGAGTGGTCTATTTGGCAGCGATGGCGTGTTGAATATCGCTGAATCAGGCGTTTCACAACTGCTGAGCGGTACGGTGAGTAGCGCATTACCGGGTGCAAAAGTGGTGGTCACGTTAGGTGCCGTAGACTATCAGGCCACGGTGAATACCAACGGTACTTGGTCGTTAAACCTCAGCCCTACGCTGCTTAAAACCCTCACCGACGGCAATTTGCATATTGGCGTTAAAGTCACCGACGTGGTGGGCAATACCAACAGCACCGCCGTTGATGTTGGCGTCAAACTCACCCAACCGATTTTAACGATGGAGGCTCTCGCTTTGCCATCGCTGACCGATCTGTTGTTCGGCGGCAAGTTGGTGGTGATAAAAGGGACTGCGGGCAATCTGAAGCAAGGAGACAACGTCCATGTTTCATTGCTGAATGACACGCTCGCGGCGGATGCCAAAGTCGATGGGCAAGGAAATTGGTCGGCATCGCTCACGCTGACGTTGGATTTGCTGAACCTATTACTGCTCAACAAGGTCGTTAACCTGAGTGCTCACGATTATGCCGGCAACGGCGTTAGCGTCAACGTGGGACTCGATGGCCATATTATTGATATCACTCCAACCTCTGCGCCAGCACCGATGATGATGGCAATGAGTCTGGATGATGTTGATACCAGCCAATCCAGTTCTCAGGATCACCTGTCTCAATCGCTGTCTAGCCCGAGTGGCGATGAATCCGTCACCACACCATCCTCCGGCACTTTCACCATCGGTGGCGTCACCATTGATCTGGCGGATGGGACGCATAACAGCGGTGCTTCAGTCACTGGTAGTACGGCGAACGATACCGTGCACGTTACCGATCTTGGCTTCACTCATATTGACGGCGGTTCAGGCACCGACACATTGGTACTGAACGGCAGCAATATGAATCTGGATTTAACGTCACTGGGGATGAAAGTCGAGCACATTGAGATTTTCGATCTAGGCAAAGCGGGCAATAACACCATCACATTAGATCTTAAGGAGGCGCTCAAGGTGACGGACAAACCTGAAGATGACCTATTGATTAAAGGTAGCGTCGGCGATCGGGTCAATCTGGTGCATGGGCAAGGGGATATTTGGGACGTCAGCGGCCAACGTGAAGTCAATGGCGTGACCTATGACGTTTACCATAACTCATCAACCGGCAACAGCACGTTGGGAGACGTTCTGATCCAACAGGGGCTGCACGTGAATTTGATGTAGATGGTCGAGGCAATGTGCTGCCTGAGTTCACGCATGGGTTTTAGCCTAAACCTAGGCAGTTAAAGCAACGCCAACAGGATGTTGGTGTGGGAAGGCGGCCACAGGGATGTGGCATGCCAACCCGGCGCGAAGAGGGCGTCACGGAAAAACGCGTGGTTGTTAGGGGCGCCAACAGTTACACCAACATTATCCTTTTTCTCGCTTGAGAATAGGAGCACAGAGCGGGATGAGCTCTAAACACAAAAATCGATAAGCCATCATCACGATGTAAAGGTGGGGCAACATTATGAAGCGCTTAAAAAAATGGCCGGTAACGGCTTGGTTGTGCTGTGGTTTGAGTTGTTTTACCTCGTTTCCGCTGTTGGCTAAAACTCCGGCTGCGGATTATCAGTGGCAGTCAGCACCCTCCGAGCAAATGGAGGCTGAGCTTTCGATCAAAGAAGCGATTCTGCGGGCGTTTGGTCGCCATCCACAAATCGCCCAAGCGTCGGCGCAGATTCATGTTGGCGCGGCAAACTTGACCGTGGCAAAAAGTGCTTGGTTTCCGCAGATTTCATTGCAGAGTGCGGCAGGGCGTTCGCATCAAACGGACTCTTCCGGTTCGCTGAACAGCAATGCGTCGGCGGGCGTGACGCTGAATCAACTGCTGTACGATTTTGGTAAAACGAGCGGCAGCATCGATGAGCAACAAAACCTCGGTGCAGCTTATGATTATCAACTCTATAGCGTCCTGAATAACGTCGGACAGCAGACGGTACAGGCCTATTTGCAGGTCAAACGTTATCAAGAGCTTATGGCTGCGGCACAGCGCAATCTGGCATCGCTGGAAGCGGTCAAAGAGATGTCGAAACTCCGCGCGGATGCGGGGCTAAGCTCGCAGTCTGATGTTCTTCAGGCGGAAACCCGCATTGCTGGAATGAACGCCACCTATGAACAGTATCGCGCACAAGAACGTTCAGCGCAGGCGAATCTCTCAGTCTTAACGGGCGTTGTGGCGACAAACCTTCCCGATTTACCCAAAGACCTCCTCGATCAAAAGATCACCATTAAAGACCTTCCCTATGAGCAAAACAGTGCTGTTCGCAGTGCGCAGGCTAAGCAGTTAGCAGCCGAACAGCGAGTGCGACAGGCCGAGGCTCAACACTGGCCCACTATTTCAGTGCAGGCTGGGCGAACTCGCTACGAAAACAGCGCCAGCTCCTATTGGGACGATCAGGTGCAATTAGTGGTACAGGCCCCGATATATCAGGGGGGAGCGACCAGTGCCAAAGTGGATGCCGCGGAGGGCGATCGCCAATCGGCTCAGGCTGAGGTCGAGGCGAGTAAGTTGGATATAAACCAAAAGGCGTCGGTGGCCTATGCCGATCTGATCGGTGCGCAGCAGCGTCAATTGGCGGGTGAAGAGCAATTCAGCTCGGCGGAAAATACTCGCAGCGTCTATCAGGATGAATACAAGCTCAGCAAACGTAGTTTGAATGACCTACTCAGCGTTGAGCAAGATGTATTACAGGCTGATAGTGCGGCGATTATTGCCCGCTATGACGTCTGGGATGCGGCTGTTCGCTATGCGAGCGCAGTAGATAACTTACTCGATATGTTGAATATTTCGCGGCCAAAAGTGACGGGCGATACCCTGCCTGCATTATGACGAACGCGTTAAATCCAGAAGAGGTATGCAATGGCAGCAGATCAACATGCAAACGCCGATAAATGGATTTTAGCGATGGGGCGCGCGGCAGGGCGTTTTGGACTTCCCTGTGATATACCCGCATTACGCCAGCAGATGCGCTGGTTTGAAAATCTTCCCGTGCAGCGCCGGTTGGAGCGGTTGGGGGCGTTACTCGGATTACAGATCAGCATTCGTCCAAAAAACAATGTCAAGTGGCGTAATGAGATCATGCCGGTGATGGCGCAGCTGGAAGATGGTTCTGTTCTGATTTTGGAAAACATGGATGCTGAAAAGCATGTGAGCTATTGGTTAAGCGACTGTGGCGACATGGTGCGTGAAGAGGAACTCGACGCGTTGTTGGCACGCATACAACCCGATGTGGTGCTGTTGGGGATTGCGGCTCGCGGGCAAGACTCACGCATTGACGATTTCGTGCAGCCTTATCGAGAGCACTGGTTCTGGCATCATTTTAAACATGCAGGACGCAAGCTGTCTGAAATCTCTCTCGCCTCGGTATTGGGCAACGTACTCGCGCTGGCGGGAATTCTGTTTTCTATGCAGGTGTACGATCGAGTGATACCTGCCCAGTCGTATCCGACACTATGGGTGCTGTTTATCGGCGTTTTGTTTGCTGCATTTTTGGAATATTTCATTCGCCTATCACGTACCCATATTTCCGATCTGATGGGCAAACATATCGACTTAAAAGTGTCATCGATGTTCTTTGCCCGAGCGCTGGCGATTAAAAATGACGCGCGTCCAAAATCCACCGGTTCTTTTATTTCTCAACTGCGGGAAATCGATCAGGTGCGTGAGCTGCTGACGTCGACAACCGTCGGTGCCGCGATGGATATGCCGTTCGTGCTGCTGTTTTTAGCCATTATGGCAATGGTGGGCGGGCCTTTGGTTGCCATCCCGCTGATCGCTATTCCGCTGATTGTGATCCCTGGCATTTTGATCCAGTGGCCGCTGGCTAAATTGGCGAAAGAAGGGATGCGTGAAAGCGCCATTCGTAACGCGGTGCTGGTGGAGTCCATCGAGGGCGTTGAGGATATTAAAGCGCTTCAGGCTGAACCCTATTTTCAGCGTCAGTGGGAACAGACACACCATGTCAGTGCGGCTATCGGCATGAAACAGCGCGTGTGGGGCGCTCGGCTTAGCGGATGGGCCTCGACGGTACAACAAATTACCTATGCAGGGATGCTGGTTCTCGGGGCATATCTGGTGCTGGCGGGGGATATCACCACAGGTACCATGGTGGCTTGTAGCCTGCTTTCTTCACGCACCATTGCGCCACTCATGCAGCTCACGATGGTTTTTTCACGCTGGCAGCATGCCAAAAGCGCCATGACAGGGCTGAATGAGCTGCTGAAGAAACCGTTAGATCGCGATCCAGAGAAAAAAATGGCGCACTGTCCGGCGTTAGCGGGGCACTACCAGTTCGAAAATGTGCAATACAGCTATGACATAGAGAAAGGGGAACAGGCGTTATATATCCCTGAATTAGAAATAAAACCCGGCGAACGTGTGGCGTTGGTGGGCAAGGTGGGCGCGGGAAAATCCACCTTGTTAAAATTGCTTTCAGGTCAGGCAGAGCCTAGCAAAGGAAAGCTAATTATTGATGGCGTTGATATGGCTCATATTGATCCGGTGGATGTTCGGCGACAGATTGGTTTGCTATCGCAGGATTCGCGACTGTTCTTTGGCACTTTGCGGCAAAACCTGATGCTAGGACATCCACATGCCACCGATCAGGAGCTGATTCAGGCGTTGCGGATTAGCGGAGCATTAGGCATGGTACAAAAAGACGCCGCCAGTTTAGATCGTATGATCAACGAGGGTGGGCGCGGACTTTCTGGAGGACAGCGGCAAATGGTGATGCTCAGCCGTATGATCGTGCGTAATCCCCAGGTCGTGCTGTTAGACGAACCAACGGCGTCCATGGACGAACAGCTCGAAAGCTACGTGATCCGCCAGCTTCAGAGCTGGATGGCGGGGCGTACGTTGGTATTAGTTACACACCGTCCAGCGCTTTTAGCTATGGTTGATCGAATTATCGTGATGGATAACGGCAAAGTGGTGGCTGATGGCTCTCGAGACGAGATTCTCGGGCAGGCGCAGCGTAACAGTAACGTGACATCGGTTGTGGCCTAAGCGGGGTTGATATGGCAGAACTCACAATGCAGGAAGATATGGCGCGTCAGTCACGTTTCTATTCATCAGTCGTTTGGATCACGTTGGCGGGTATGGTGGGATTTTTCATTTGGGCCTATTTTGCCACGCTGGATGAAGTCACCGTCGGTACTGGTAAGGTGACGACGTCAATCCGTGCCCAACTGATTGAAAGTTTGGATGGCGGTATTGTTTCTGCGCTGTTGGTGCATGAAGGCGATATTGTCAAAAAGGGACAAATTCTTGCGCGCCTTGATCCCAAGCGATTTCAGTCTAACTACGGTGAAGCCGCGGCCAGAGCTCGGGCGCTTCGTGCGTCTTCTGAGCGTTTGCGTTCTGAACTGACCGGGGAACCGCTAAAATTCAGTGCCAGTACGCTGGCTGAGCCCGCGTTAGTGGCGCGTGAACGTCAGCTCTATGAGTCTCGCCGTCGTAATTTGAATGAGACCGTGGCGAATTTACAGGAGTCGTATCGGTTGGTGGTTGCCGAGCTGAGGATGACTCAGCCGCTGGTTGCCAAAGGGGCGGCAAGTCAGGTTGAGGTTATTCGTTTACAGCGGCAGGCCAGCGAATTACAGGGAAAAATCGATGACGCTCGTAACCAATATGCGCTTAGGGCGCGTGAAGAACAGGTTAAGAACAATGCCGATTTGGATGCTCAACTTGAAGTTATGGCCGGTAAGGAAGATCAGCTAGATCGCGTCACTATGATTTCACCGGTGCGCGGCATCGTGAAGGATATTCAGGTGATGACGGTTGGTGGTGTGTTGCAGCCGGGCGGCAAATTGATGGAAATTGTCCCATTAGAAGATCAGCTGCTGATAGAAACACGTATTAACCCTCGCGACATAGCCTACATTCGTCCGGGGCTACCGGCCACGGTTAAGATCACCGCTTATGACTCCTCCATCTATGGCAACTTAAATGGCACGGTAGAAATTGTCTCGCCCGATACGCTGCAAGATGAAGTCCGTCGCGACCAATATTATTACCGAGTATACGTACGTACCCAAAGCGCAGAGCTAAGCAACAAAGCAGGGCGTAAATTCCCAATATTACCGGGGATGGTGGCCAGCGTAGAGATCAAAACGGGTCAGAAAACGGTGTTGGATTATTTGATTAAGCCGCTGAATAAGGTGAAAGAAGCGCTTAGGGAGCGGTAGGTATGAGAGATATGATAACGGCGCAACTTTTCGTATATCTACTGTGCGGAGTGCGTGCGCTGGTACATTCAGCTCGGACACCTTCGACTGAGGTGGTTGTATAAATACCGTAATTGATAGGCGGTCGAAACATTTCGCCGCCGTTCTATAAACGAATGGCGAGCGAAACCTTATCCCCCCCTAAAAAACAAATCAGACTCCGATCACATTTTCTGTTAGAATCCAGCACAATTATGTTGCACTCGCAGTTTGTGCCTATCCCTCGTGGTGATTTCTTATACTACCGCGTCTGATAAATCCACCCGGAAACTGCACCCGTCCTTTCGGGTCAAGGTGGATTTGGAGTTTTACCCTAATATGTCTTTTGATACTCTCGGCCTGAGTGCCGAATTGCTGCGCGCTGTTGAAGAACAGGGCTACCGCGAACCTACGCCTATCCAATCCCAAGCTATCCCCGTCGTTCTACAGCGCCGTGACCTGATGGCCAGTGCGCAAACGGGCACGGGTAAAACCGCGGGCTTTACCTTGCCGCTGTTACAAATTCTTTCTCAGGATGCTCAGCCAGCAAAAGGCCGTCGCCCTGTACGCGCGTTAATTTTGACACCAACCCGCGAGCTGGCAGCCCAGATCGGCGAGAACGTGCGTGATTACAGCAAATATCTGAATCTTCGTTCGTTGGTGGTATTCGGCGGCGTTAGTATTAACCCGCAGATGATGAAACTACGCGGTGGTGTGGATGTTCTGGTGGCAACGCCGGGACGTTTGCTGGACTTGGAACATCAACACGCGGTTGACTTGTCTAAAGTTGAGATTTTGGTGTTGGATGAAGCTGACCGTATGCTGGATATGGGCTTTATCCATGATATCCGTCGCGTGTTAGCTAAGCTGCCCGCTAAGCGCCAAAACCTGCTGTTCTCCGCAACGTTCTCTGACGAAATCAAAGAACTGGCAAACAAACTGCTGACCAATCCTGCCTCCGTTGAGGTCGCGCGTCGCAACACTGCCTCTGAGCAGGTTGCGCAGTCGGTGCATTTTGTGGATAAACGCCGTAAGCGTGAACTGCTGTCGCAGTTGATTGGCACACATAATTGGCAGCAGGTGCTGGTATTTACCCGTACTAAATATGGTGCAAACCATTTGGCTGAACAGTTGAATAAAGACGGTATCACCGCTGCGGCTATTCATGGTAATAAAAGCCAAGGCGCACGTACCCGAGCATTAGCCGACTTCAAAACAGGCTCAATTCGTGTACTGGTGGCGACCGATATCGCCGCTCGTGGTTTAGATATCGATCAGTTACCTCATGTGGTTAACTTCGAGCTGCCAAACGTACCGGAAGATTACGTACACCGTATCGGCCGTACTGGTCGTGCCGAATGTACCGGCGAAGCACTGTCATTAGTCTGCGTGGATGAACATAAGCTGCTGCGTGATATTGAGCGCCTGCTTAAACGCGAAATTCCGCGTATCGCTATTGAAGGCTATGAGCCAGACCCTAGCATTAAGGCCGATCCAATCCAGAATGGCCGTCAAAGCCAAGGTCGCGGTCAAGGCCGTGGTCAATCTCAGGGACGCAGCCAAGGTAACGGACAATCGCGTGATGGTGCTCGCTCCGGCGATAAACCTCGCGCAAACAACGGTGGCCAACGCCGTGCGCAGGGAGAAGGACGTAAGCCTGAATCTCGCGGTGATGCTCCTGCATCACAGCAGCGTCGTCCGTATCGTGGAAACAAGAAAACGGCAACGACTGCGTAAGTGTCGTCCTCGATTCATGATAAAAGCCAGCCTTCGGGCTGGCTTTTTTTATGGTCGAATTTTTTGTACAAGTAAAATAGAGAAAATCGATAAGCCAGCACCGCGAAGTTTGCGGTGCAAGGAAATCAAAGGTAGTTATACGCGTATACCGCAGCGGCTATGATAATCATCACGATGGTTATTTTTCTCATTAGGGGTCTCTGGCTAATTTGAAGAGGGCACAGCTTAGCATAAAGCCGTGTTTTGAGTTATGACGCAGGTAACAGTCCAAGGTGTGTGGCGGATGCGCAGCTAGCCCGTTCATGAGTCGCTATCTGAAATGATGCTTATTTTGACAGATGGAGGAGCGCATTCTGCGCTGTGCGTATCGATAACGATGTTCCATATACCATCATACGGAACTTCTATCACCGCGGGAAAAGAACTAAAAAATCCCCCATGATAATCAGCCCAGCTATCGCGACAAAAGCGGTCGTATTGCTTTTCATGGATCAGAAGAACTTTTGCAGGCTCCGAACATACTACTTTCACATAGCTATTGCCCGCTAAATAGCAACGACTGGTTTTCATTCAATAGAGCTCCATACGCAATAAAAAAAACTCTCATCCCCGTATGTGTGGATGAGAGTAGCCATAGGCCAACACCAGGGAAACTTACAAATTACGTTGAGTGATGAAATTGTTATAACGCATAAATTTACATAAGTTATTGATTTAGATCTATTAAATTTATTAACTAAATGCGTGTTTTGATTTTTTATATAATAAAATCTTATTGAATTAATTAACTAATTGAAAATAAAAGTTTTTTAAGTGGTGTGGGGATAGGTGTTGGATAGGATAAATCGCTTCATTAAACCATTTAACAAAATTCGTGCATGATTTATTTATAGATGGATGAGGTTTGCTTCAGGATGGAAGCCATTTATTGTTGTGCTGACAATAAAAATTTGCGTCGACCTGAGCGTGCAGGTCGACGCGATAACATGTTGCTCTCTACAGGAGAAAACTAATGAGCAATCAGCGATTGTAGGTTGTTTTTGAATTCGTAGACGTTAGCTTTTGGGGATTTTTTGCAAAACTCGAGTGTTTGAGGAACGGCGACGGTTTCGACCATATTCAGATCAACAGAGTCTCCACCTTTGTATTCAGTCTTATCGTTGAGCATCCAAAGCGCGACAGGAGCCATGGCTTTAGGATTCAGGTTGACGAACTCTTCACAGGTCATTTTGCTTGGGTTATTTTCTGCTGCCTGCACGCTGGTTATTGATGCAAGTAGTAGGCTTGCCGCTAAAGCGCATCCAGATAGTAAAGCATGTTTAGTTTTCATTAAGATATCCTTTATACATATGTCGAAAATTATCGCTGTAAGTATAGGCTGATAAAATTTAAATTTGACAAAAAATGGGCCAAAGTTTGTCGATTTTGGATATTTACAACGGCAAGGATCTAAGTCTCAGTGGGCTGTTACGCAGCCATCTGTTTTCGGCAAAATTGATAAGGTGTAACGCCGTAATGGTTTTTAAATACAAATATAAAGTAAGATAAATGGCTATAGCCGCACTGCTCAGCTAGCTGTGATATTGTTAGGTTACTGTTTATACTCAACTGCTTAGCAGCATACTGCATCCTACTCTTAACAAGTATTTTTTGATAACTCGTACCTTCCTGCTTAAGTTTTTTCTTTAAGGTGCTTGAACTGACAAAAAGTAATCTTGCGATTGAGTCTAAAGACCAGTTTTTTGTAAGGTCACTCATAATTAACTCTTGAACAGCGAATGCTAGCCCTAAATTAATCTCTTTGATGAGGTAGGGGATAAAGTCTTTATCTGTGGAGAATGTATAAAGCAGTAAATGAAGTAATCTCTTGTGATAGTATGCCTCTATCGTTGATAAGTGGGAACTTTTTGAAAGTCTGATGACTAATGAGAATACTTCAACGAATATGCATTTAGAGATAAACTCCCAATATTTTTTTTTCGGTCTATAGGGCAAATGATAAGCATCAGATGTCGTTGATGCCAAAAAGTCACGAATAGTGCAGTGATCAATTTTTATCACTTCAATCAGCCCATTAGACAGTATGGTATGACTGCTCGCTTGACAGTTGAGGAGTATTTTATGGCATGCAGGTACAAGGATTTTTGTAATATCATCAATGACTACCGTTGATTCTTGATGACAAAGCACAACCGCAAAACAGCTATCATATCCAAGCTTCATACACCCTCCAATAAGTACTCAATATAATCTAATTGTTATAAATCACTTTAATCAGTGATAGCCGTAGATATAGCTCAATGTTAATTGGATGTAAAATGAAATAATATCACTATGAAATGAATATAAGATTTATCTTAATCGGTATTTCAAATGCTTTTAGGTTTATTTAATTATGAGAAATTTGAGTATCACTATTATGTATTTTTTTATAACAATAAGCTTTTTTTAAAGTATGTACAGAGGTTATAGCCTCATGAAATCTATATCTTTATCGTTTTTCTAATCACAGTGATGTTCGTTTTTATATTTAACGATATAGTCCCATGAAAAACTATAATGATGGTTATGATGAGGTGGGTGAATTCATATCGAGGAAGAGGCGCGCCGAACTACACTAGGCTCGGTGGACGGTTAAGAGATCAATGATGTAGCATTTGAAATAGCCAATTTAGGTCAAATGCTACATGAATAATGCTGATGGTTTTATTTGCTAAATAATTTATATTTAATATATAGGGAGAAGTATTTTATCCAATCGACAAATTTCTTATCAGAAAGGAGTTTTTTTGCCTTTATTCTAAGCAGGCTAGCATTAGGTGTCAGTTTTAATTGCGTGTCTTTCCATGGAGATTGGTTCAGGTAATAAAAGAAAATCTGAGACTCAAATATCATAAACCACGGTTTATTTTTTGTAACATAATGCAAAATGGTTGTGCCACGAGATGCTTTATCATCTACCCTATCTATAGGGCTTAGCGTTATAGTTTTATTATATTTCTTATCAATTAATTTAATGTTTTCGTTTAAGAGTATATTTAATACATCCTGATCGGCATATTTATAAATTGTACCGCTATTGATCATGCTAAATGCCACGGCGGTGACATTTTTAAAATTCCACTCAGATACATTGATAAATAAAAATCCTGCATTGAAATATTTATCGGTATCAATACCGTATCCTAGTGTGCTGGCTTTCTGTTGCATCTCTTTAGAGTCAGCAACTACAGCGGCAATATGTCCTTTAAGGTTTAGATCATGTAAGGCGTGTAATGAATCTAAGCAAATCATATCGCCATCCAAATATAAAACAGAATCAACCTCATGCCGTAGAATAAAAGGAACCATAAATCTTAAGCACGTGGACTTTGGGATTCCCAGAATGAGTGTATCAGGATTGACGGATAGTTCTTCTTGAAGTTCATATGTTGTTATTGAAATGTTATCACCTTGTATCTCAAGTATTCTAGATTTGTTTTTTTCAGAAATAGATTCAAAGAATAAATGAAAGTGGAGGTGCGAGTCTTTATTGTTTTCAATGACAGATGCAATGGCTACACCTGTTGGCATCACAAAATCATCATCAAAACAGAATGCAATATTTAGTACTTTTAGATTGTTATTGCTTGTTTTAATAGTGTTTTTTTTGAATAGTGAATCATTTTCATGATTGAAATTTTTGTCTGTATCCATGTAATAAAAATTAGCCATGCTATTAATGATAGATAATATTTGATTATATCTAATTTTATCTATTATGAAAATGCTATGTTACTTTTGGTTAATTAGGTATTAAAAGACCCTAATGATTGTTTTTTTATTCGTTATAGAGGGGCTCCATCTGCAGAAGCAACGTAACGAAATGAACAAACTTATTAACATTAAAAGTTCACCGTGGGGGGAGGGTTGAGTATCAGAACTCATTTATGGCAGGTAAAAATGTGACCCATTACTTCCTCAAATACTCCAGGGCTGAACAATGGCACAAATACACTGTATGAAAAAAATACAATTAAAAGTAACTTGAGCGCCATAGCTAAGAAATAGAGTATCTTACTTCCCGTTCGATCCCCAATGATTCCCAATTCGTCCTTGGTGCGTCTGAAGCTATAACGGGAAAACATAAAGCTAGCACGCCCTGTGAAGCAGCAGGAAATGAAGTTCCAGACGAATACAGCCCACACAATCAAAATCAGGGACAGGCCGACAAGGTCTTTAACATGTAATTCGCAGTGATTTATTTCCATATTCTCAATCCTAATGTCTTCTGACCAGAACTGCGACAATCCCTATGTCTGTCTATAGCGACGTAATTTATTTACCCCGCTCTGAAGCAGTATACCTCAACCTCAGCGTGGTCATGAGGATTCAAATAGCTTTAGACTGCCCTAAATTCGTCGTATATCAGTCCTGCTTCAACCATCTCGAGCACTTCCTCAGCCCGCCACCCAATCACTTTGGGGGCTTTTTTACTTCTTGCTGCGCGTAATATTGGCCGTAGTGACAAATTGAAGACATAAAAAAACCAACCCATAATAGGTTGGTTTTCTTGGGATTATTTGGTCGGCACGAGAGGATTTGAACCTCCGCCCCCCGACACCCCATGTCATCGCCACAACGGAAGAAATGGAGGCGATGCTCTGGCGAGTATCAGATAAGAAACCCAACTCTGACGGCACGTTCTCACTGACGTGTGACGAGCATTTCGACGCTAAACCAGGCTACAACGTCTAACTCATACCAACTCTCAATAGCTCAGCCTTAGCGCTGGGTTTTTTTATGGAAAAATTATGGCTACCCAACCAACAAATCTGCCAGTACCAAGTGAATCCCCTCGTGATTTGAAATTCAACGCAGGGAAAATTGACGAGTTCGTAACATCACGCGAGTTAAAATATATAGACCGTTTTGGTGGAGAGCATTACACCATTGAGGGTATGCGCCAAATTGCCCAGTTGGCCATTTCTGCATTTGGCTACATCACAATGGACTCATTCGAAGACGGCAATACGTTAACCCTGCCGAACCAAGTTTTAAGGCTTAAAGCCACGGGTGAATATTACCGCTGGGACGGTACATTTCCCAAAGTTGTGCCAGCAGGTTCTACGCCAGAATCTACAGGCGGCATTGGTCTTGGTGCATGGCTGAGCGTGGGTCAAGCTACGCTTAGCTACTTAATTCCTAATGTGAGGTCGCTATGGGGTGAGCATCTTGAAAAGCTTGGAATGGTATTGGTCGGCGGGAGTTTTCGTGAGGGAGCATCTGTCACAGCACCAAATCAGGCCGTTTGGGATGATTTGTCAGGTTTAGCATACGCTCGGGTTGCGGGAGATAGCGTAACTGTAGCTGCTGGAACCGTACCAGATTCAGCGTGGACGTCAAATATTGGGGCAAGAATTAAAGCATGGTTACCGAATACATCACCAAATACTGACGTATCTGCACGTTTACAAGCATTACTGACTTCTGGAAGAGGGGAAATTAAGATCCCCGATGGTCGATATGCAGTTAATACGGGACTAGTTACGAACTTCAGCGATTCATCATTTCCGTCGCTGGGAGCTGGTAGCCCGAGATATGATTTTGTTGGTTCATCTAAAAGTAATACCATATTTATTAATACTAATAGTACTTTTTTAAGTCATACAGGCGGAGTTGCGGGGACTCTTGTTCAAGGTGCTATAACGCACATGAATCACGGAAGTTTTCAGTTGATAGGGAATAAGACAATATCAAGTAACGGTTTAAAATATAGCATATGTACACATATTAACGTTAAAGATGCTAGATTTGCACAACAAAATGCCGCTATTTACTTCTCTAACTGCATATATAACAGTGTTGAGTATTGCACGTTTGACTCAAATCAATATGGTATTAAATATGACAGCACCGATCCTACATTTACAACGAACTCATCATTCGTTGATAATTGTTTAATTGCCGATTCTTCTAAATGGGTAATAGATGCACAGATCGGATTGACGTACAACATTACAAATTCCAACATAGAAAAAAATGGCGTCCACGGCACTGATAATACTGGCGGGGTTCATATTGTAGTTACTGCTCCTCTTTGTGTAATCAGTATAACGGGTACTTATTTTGAAGAAAATAAGGGGCTGGCTGATGTGTACATAGAAAACCAAGGTGGCGGCACTGTTGTTGTCAATATAACAGCTTGCACATTTAATCGCGGTAACTCTGATGGTGGATATACAACAACTAACTTTAAATCAATAACAAGGGCTGGGAATGGTAGAGTTATACTAAACCTGAGCGGCTGTACATTCTTTTCAAATACCTCATGGGGATTTGTGCCGTCTACTGATAAGCCTTTTATTACTCCAGACCCATACTTATATGTTAACGGTCTTGATACATGTGCATTTAGCGAAACAACCAGTCTTCTCGGCTCTCCGTATTCAGGAACCATGGTTGAGACAGTTAAAGTGCAGGCTGATGGGCAAAAATTGAGCGGAGCCTCGACCATTACAGTGACAAAATCTGGAACAGGAGTTTATTCTATAGGTAGTTCAGTCCCATTCGGCATATCTACAATGGGAAATGATTACGGGACTGTAGCAATGTCAACTCAAGACGGGAATGTTGCAACAAGCTCAAATGCACAAACAAATAGTAGTTTTAATGTGAGAACAAAAAATACAGCAGGTACTCCTGTTGATTCTGAATTTACAGTGTTAATAGCAAGGCGTATAAGCTAACGTAAATTGAGCGCCACTATTGGCGCTCTTTTTTATTTATTATTTATAAGGCGCTTTCTAATTGATACAGATAAATCCATCGCTGGTCTTTCAATCATTATGAAGCTAATTGTTGCTATGATTATTGTTATAAATATAGATATTGATATGTTAGCATAAATATTTAAATCTGGCTTAACACGGTAAACAATTTGCTGAACAACGAAGCCCCACAAATAAATTCCGTAAGATATATCATTTTTTATCTTTAGTTTTTTTATTGATTCAGTAGACGCTATAAATGCAAATAATGAACAAACACTAAAATAAAAGAATAGTTGTGATAAATCTTTATTTAGAATTATATAAAATAGAGCAAAAAAACACATAGGTACCCAGTGGTTTATTTTTGTTTCTTTTGAATTGACGGCGTATAGCACTCCCAAGCAGAAGCAAGGCGCTAAGAAATATATATCTTTGTTGCTAGTCTGTGTTATAAAATCATTCCCATTGCTAAGTAATGGTGAAGAAATTATAGCAATGCACATAATATTTGTTATGTTTTTATTCTTCATTCCAGTAATTGAGAAAAAAGATAACAGAGCTATATATGCTCCTATCTCGTAAGGGATTGTCCACAATGAGCCGTTTATTGCTGGCTTGAATATTGAATCAGTAAAAACACCAGGGAGAAAATACTGAATGTCCATTAAAATGTTTTTATATATGTATGCCAGTACAATTTTATCAGAGAAATATTGAGAGAGGCTTAAGTTCGTCATTATTGGGCCAATCAATAAAGCGCAAATACATACTGTTGCGATGAATGCTGGGGAAATTCTAAATGATCTACCTATTATGAAGGATAGTGGTGATTGTGAGCGGATTAAACTCGTGCAGACAAGCATTCCACTGATAAAAAAGAAAACCTTTACAGCTACAGCCCCAAAATAAGTGAATGGGAATAACTGAGTTATAATATCGCGATGCCCCCCTTTTCTGCAAGGAAAAAAGAATGACCATAATTGCGCAAAGTATCCTGATAGCGTCAAGATTGTTATTACCACGTGCTAAGAATTTTGAAACAGTAGTCATATATAATTATCACCAAAAAATAAAATGTTTAGTTGTCAGTTAAATTAAAAAATATATTAACTGGCGATTCAATTATTTGCTTCAATTTCTGTTATTATTTTTTTATCATTTTTTATATTCTTGGAGTTGAGTTGTGTAATTAATTTTCTTCCGTATTTTATAAATGGTTTTTCAATGTAAGTATAAGCAAAGTAAGAAACAATGAGCGATATAGACATGAGAAACAGAAATCTTGAAAATCCGCTGCCAGCTGAATATATTGGAGCATTTGGCCATTGTTGCCTAAATAACTCTATAACGATAACATGGCTCATATATAATGAATATGATATATTCCCAAGAAACGTAAGTAGCCTATTGTCGGATATGCTAGCATTTGATTCGTAAATTAAAGCCGATAAAACAATAGCTAATCCCCAAAGTCCGAAATTCAACGGTCCAAACCCACCAATGAAGCCTGATGTGAAACTACATATATAAAAAGAAACTCCTATGAATACGACTATTTCTGGCTTTGGTATATACTTATATAAGTATCTTAATTCATAAAGAACCATTCCATAAATAAACTCAATCATCATAGGGGAAGATGCAAGCCTTAACATGTTTAAGTGCCAAGGATATCCTGTGATGTTTGCAGTTGCATTTCCTGAAAAGCTAATGTTACCATTGAAATATAATTGAGGAATAAATATTGATAATAAAATTATTGAAGAGCAAATTAAAGTTCTAAATTTGTGAGATATAGACATTGATATTATAAATAATAAATAAAAATATAATTCATACGTTAATGTCCATGCTGTTATTAGTGAGTTCCATCCAAAGAATGGTGCCTCATCATTATAATTTGAGTGCAATGGGATTGCAGATCTTAAATATTGTAGAATGTTCGAGTTTGGCATTATAAAAAACAATGCAAATAAGCTTATAAGCAAAATTGGATATATTCTAAATATGCGCTTTATTATAAATTCTAATGAGTTTGATTTTATTTTATTGGCTGTAGATAGTGCGATGATAAAACCGCTAATAATGAAAAAAAGATCTACTCCAGACGCTCCGCCTGAAAAAAACAGATATCCCAAGTCTTTCTGTGCGTAAACACCGTTAAGGTTTGAGCGTAAATGGAAAGCAACTACAGCTAACGCTGCTACTCCTCTGAGATAGTGAATTGACTTTATTTTTTCCACTGAATCCTCTTGCATACTTTTTTTAGGCTTTATGTGCTAGCAGAGTTTAGCATTTGAGAAGCTTCTGATCAGCTATTGATCGCATGTATCATCATAAGTTTTGTTTATAGATGTGCATATAGTCAAAAGCTCCATCGGCAAGCAGAGTGGAGCTTTTTTAGCCAGTTAACCGTGAAGAAAACCGACATACATTCTATAGCACTGTAGTAGGGGCTTTTTGTTGTCTGTGAGGTGGGGAGAAACGCCGGATAGCTTTAAGCGTTTTACCATAGTTTTACCATCGCCAAATCACGGACATAAAAAAACCAACCCATAATAGGTTGGTTTTCTTGGGATTATTTGGTCGGCACGAGAGGATTTGAACCTCCGACCTCCGACACCCCATGACGGTGCGCTACCAGGCTGCGCTACGTGCCGAACAGGCATATAGTACTCAAAAATTGCCGTTTATCAAGATAATGGCGTTGCGTTCGCGCGTTATTTAACCAGGTTTAATTGGCGATAAAGCGTTTCACATCCGTAAGCACCTGCAGCAGTAAGGCTAGCTGTGGTTTCTCACCTTTCATCTCTTCATTGTCAGCATCGTAGGTTCGATAGCGGCCATTCTTATCTAAAATGATGGTTTCTTTTGGCGTCACGATGACTAACTCATCACTATCACCCAGCGCTAGCCAGTTGTGTTTCCTACTCGGAGCAAACAGGTCTTCGCCCTGCGTGTAGTTAACGGCTCGAGTATCAACGTGCAGTAAGCGTTGCATCAACGTTGCCATAACATCGGCGTGGCTGGTGAGTTTGTTGATGGTTTGAGCCGGTGTTCCTGGCCAATGGATAATCAACGGAACTTGCAGTTGATAGCGGCTATAGTTAGTCCCGAAGCCCCAATCACCTTTGCCACTGTCGTTAAATTCGATACCGTGGCTGGCGGTAATCACAACGACCGTTTTATCGAGTTCGCCGCGTTGTTTGAGCGTATCCAGAATTGTTGCTATCTGGGCATCAACACCGGAAGCTGCCTTCTGATATTTCGCCATGAAATCTTCAGGTTTATGTCCAGAAATGCCCGCCAGTGCGCTACGTGTACCGTTTAAATTTACGTAAGAGAACCACGGCGATTGAGTCGTTTGGGTTGCCAGCCATTGTTGCCATTGTTTGGTGGTATCGGCATCACTTTGACGGATTGGCGCTGGCAGGCTGAAATCGGTCAGCAGTGCTTGACGATAGAGCGGGGCGCTAAAGCCATCGGAAGAGAACAGACCAAACTGGTAGTGTTGCTGACTGAGTGCGTTAATTAACGCAGATGGTTTGCGTCCAGCCAAAATACCTTCAAGGTAGGAAGGCGAGATACCATAGAACAGACCAAACAGCCCATTATCCAGATTGTTACCTGAACTATAGTGCTGGGTGAAATCCAGATTCTCATCACCAAACGAGGCAAGCTGCGGTAGATCTTGTTTAATATCGTCGGCACGCAGGCCGTCAACGGCAATTACCAGAAGGTTATAACCCGTACCTTTATCCGCAAAGCTAAGCTTACTGAGTGGATATTCAACGGATACCGCCTCCGGGCTACCGGTCTGGTTCAATCGATTTTGGAATTCTTGAGCATCTAATAGACCATGTTTCTCCAAGAAACGCCGCGCTGTCATTGGATATGAAAGCGGAAGGTTGGAGCGCTGCATGGTGATTGGGCGATAGAAGTTCGCATCGGCCCAGATGTAGATAAGATGCGATGCCAGAAACGCCGTGATAAACAGCCCAGCGAGGGGTTTGCCGAATTTTTGTCGGTTCAGACTACGAAGCTTCTGCCAGCTCCAAGTGCCAAACAGCATTTCGACCAGAAAAATAACCGGCACGCAGATAAACATCAGCTGCCAGTCTCGCGCCAGCTCACCTTGATCTGGGTTTACTACCAACTCCCACACCACTGGATTGAGGTGGAGATGGAAACGCGTAAAGACCTCAGAGTCGACCAGTAGGAGCGTTAACCCTGTGGTCGCCAGCGCGGCGGAAATAAAGCGCAGCAGTCGCTGCGACATCACCACAAACGTGAGTGGGAATATAATCAGTAGATAAGCAGAAAAGCCAACAAAGCTAAAGTGCCCTAACCAACTGATCACCGCATAGACACGCCCAAACAATGAAGAGGGCCAATCGGCAACAAACAGGTACCGGCTGCCCAAAAGCAGACCGAGCAGAATATTAAACAGAGCGAACCAATGCCCCCAGCTAATCATCTGGGAAACTTTTTCACGGTATCGCTGACGGTTTGTCACCATAAAAGTATGTCTATACGTCCGGGCAAAAAATTAATGGGCTTTATCTTCCCGAATTGAAGCCTGTAAAGCTTCAGCAAAAGAACGTGCAATAGCATGGCGCTGTGCGGGTGCGATGCTGGTGTTAATCAGATTCGTCACCATATTACCCAAAACCATCAAAGAAAGATCGTTTGGTGTGTGGTGCGATTCCAGTACGTTGGCCAGCTCACTGAGCAGTTGTTCAACGTGTTCGTCACTGTAACGGGATGATTGTGGCATAGAATTAAGCTTCTCAGACTGACAAAGTGCCATATCTTACCGTATAGGCGCGTGATTTTCCGCTCTTTTATACATTTGTTATTTTCATTGATTATACCTTAGCTTCCACCACCCAATTTATCAAAATACATTCAGCCTCGCTTGCGGGGAAGAATCAACAGTGTTTGAATACGCGCCTAAACGTGTCCGGGGCGAAATGGGAGAAGAAAAATGAGTCTGGATCTCGAACAGATTGCGTTGCATCAGTTGGTTAAACGCGACGAGCAGCAATTAGACGTGGTGCTACGTGATTCATTGTTAGCCAAAAATGCAGCAGTAGAAGAGATGATGGCTGAGCTGCATCGCGTATACAGTGCGAAAAGCAAAGCCTATGGCACCTTCTCTGAAGAGAGCGAGTTGGCAGAGGCATTGCGTAACTATCGTCGCGGCAATGAAGATTTTCTGGCATTTAGCCGTGCAGCGACGGGCCGTTTGCGTGATGAACTCGCAAAATATCCGTTCGCCGATGGCGGCGTGGTGCTGTTCTGCCAATATCGCTATCTGGCCGTGGAGTATTTGTTGATTGCGGTGCTTAACAGCTGTAGCAGCATGCGCGTTAATGAAGAACTCGATATCAGCAGTACCCACTACCTCGATATCATGCGCGCCGATATTGTTGCGCGGATAGATCTCACCGAGTGGGAAACCAACCCAGAATCCCACCGCTATTTGACCTTCCTGAAAGGTCGCGTCGGTCGAAAAGTTTCCGATTTCTTTATGGATTTTCTCGCCGCGAGCGAAGGGCTCGATGCCAAAGCTCAAAACCGAGGTCTGTTACAGGCGGTTGATGATTACTGCGCTGAAGGGCAGTTGGATAAGAACGAGCGGCAGGCATATCGTCAGCAGGTGTACAGCTACTGTAACGGCCAGTTACAGGCGGGTGAAGAGATTGAGCTCGAAGCCTTAGCCAAAGAAATTCCACCTGTTGGGGAGAAAGATTTCCAGCAGTTTACCGCCGAACAGGGATATGATTTAGAAGAGAGCTTCCCTGCCGATCGCAGTACGCTGCGCCAACTGACTAAAATGGCGGGCAGCGGTGGCGGTTTGACGATTAACTTTGATGCGATGCTGCTCGGCGAGCGTATTTTCTGGGATCCGGCGACGGATACGCTGACCATCAAAGGAACACCACCGAACTTACGCGATCAGCTACAGCGTCGTAGCAGCGGTGGGAATTAATCTTTTGCACCGAATTTGAGATAAAAAAAACGCCGCAATTGCGGCGTTTTTTCTTTCAAACTAACGAAACTCGATTTAACTCAGTCGGCAATTAAGCGCGAACGAAGTCAACGTGAGTCAGTTTACGTTTGAACGGGTGACGCTGAACAGCTTGAACCTTAACTTTGGTTTCTTTGCCGTCGATCATCAGAGCGATTACTTGTTCGTAAAAGCCTTCTTTCTCTTGCATGTTCCAAGTCGTGTCATGATCGATTTCTACGGCTACTGGTTCTTGGTTTCCGCCATAAACGATAGCTGGGAACTTACCAGAAGTACGCAGGCGGCGGCTCGCACCCTTACCCTGCTCTTTACGTGCAGTTGCTTCAATAGTGAACATAATTGTATCTCTATATAAAATTTAGACCTGTTACAGGCGACCCAGCAACAGGCAGGAGATTCTGCTTTTAATAGTAAAAGCGGGCGGCATTCTAACGAAACACAGGGCTTACGGCAAATAAATCTGCCCGCTTTGGCAAGAAAACCTAGCCGCGTAGCGAATCAGCTTTGCGATAACGCCCCTGATAATCGAAAACTTTTTCTCTTATTTGCCAAAACCGTCCTTTCATGCGGGCGACCACAAAATCGGGGTAACGAAGTTTCTCTTGCTGAGCCACAATATCCGCAGCATGCTTCCAAACCAGCTCTATACCGGGGGCGCGAAGGTGCGGACGTAAAAATAACTGCATAAAGGCGGTACGCTGAGCGGGAGTTTTTAAGCGAAACCGTTCACTGACGTCAGCACCATCTTCGTCGTAATAGGTGATCGACAGCCACTCACCTTTGTCATCTTCTCCGTGCTGAAGCTGCATTCCACCACAGCGTAGCACTAAGGCGTCTTTTAGCTTGAGGGCTTCTTTTAGCATATCATCGGGATCGACTAATACCTGATGACACTGATGGCAGCGTCGAGCAGCGATGTCGTTTTCTGCTCCACAGTGTGGGCAGGTTTTGAAGCGAAAACGGTAGTCACATTGTTCACGCCCACCTTCATCGTCCTCCAGCCATCCCTGACAGCGGCGGCCATAGTGCTCAATAATGTCGCCGTTTTCCGTCGTTTTCCCCCAAAACGTATTGGCAAAACCGCATCCAGGGCAAAAAACCTGTACCGGTTGGCTATCGCTGTGGGGTTTGGTGGTTCCGACTTCTGGTGTAAACAGATCGTGTGGGTTACCGGCATAATCGAGGATCAGACAGTCTGTTTTCCCCGGTGATAGACGCAGACCACGACCGACAATCTGTTGGTAAAGGCTGATAGATTCCGTTGGTCGTAAAATGGCGATCAAATCGACGTGGGGCGCATCAAATCCGGTGGTAAGCACCGCGACGTTCACCAGATAAAGCAACTCCTGCCGCTTAAACGCGTTGATAATGGCGTCACGCTCATCGCCTGGGGTTTCTGCGCTCACCAGCGCTGCCTGTTCAGGAGGCAAAAGACCGTGGATCTCACGCGCATGTTCAACGGTAGAGGCAAAAATCATCACGCCTTTGCGCGTGGCGGCAAATTCCATAATTTGACTGACGATATGCGGCGTGATCCGCTGCTGATCCTTTAGCTCACGGTTGAGATCGGCTTCACGAAATAATCCGTTGCTGTTGGGTTCCAGACGACTGAAATCGTACTGCACTACCGGCATGTCCAATCTTTCTGGCGGAACCAGAAATTGGTTTTTGATCATATAACGCAGCGGTAATTCGTAAATGCAGTCGCGAAAAAGGCTGTTGCTGTCGCCGCGCGTAATGCCGTGATAGTGATACTGATAGATCCAGCCTTTGCCAAGACGATAGGGCGTGGCCGTAAGGCCGAGCAAACGCAGATTGGGATTGTTACTGCGCAAATGCTGAAGAATTTGCTGGTACTGGCTATCGTCGCTGTCGCTGATTCGGTGACATTCATCCACGATCAGCAATGAGAACTCGCCGTCGAACAGCGGCAGGTTACGCGCTACGGACTGCACACTGCCAAATACCACTTTTCCGCTGCTCTCTTTCTGTTGCAAACCGGCGGAAAAAATATCGGCATCCAGACCATAAGCACAGTATTTACTGTGGTTTTGCGCCACCAACTCTTTTACGTGGGCGAGAACCAGAACGCGGCCGCGGGCCAGCTTTGCCAGCTCGGCAATGACCAAACTTTTACCCGCGCCGGTAGGTAACACGATAACCGCAGGTTCTTGGTGTTTTCTGAAGTGTGCGATGGTTGCGTCCACCGCCTCACGTTGGTAAGGGCGAAGAGTAAAGGCCATTAAATTGCTATTATCGAATGTCTATTAATGTTGGCAGATTTTACTGCTATGGGTGTTAAAACCGTTATCGCTAGGAATGAATTTGCCGCGTGATGCCAAAAAATCCACCAACTGAGCGGCGGTCAAATCTTGCTGAGAACAGGTATGAAAACGGGCGTCGGCACCAAAGCGCTGCTCAATGGCGGTAATCAGGCTAGCGGTTGAAAACGACTCGCCAGAATCAATCATCATGTTGAGTACTTCATGACCGTGGATGGACGACATTGAAATCCCCTGTAAAAGTGTACAGTGATATAGCATGCAGTAAAAAGGGTGAGTTTGGCAATGTTGCTGAGCAATATTGCTAGGATTCGTCAAAATAGGGGCGCTACGGCAATATCACCCTTGTTTCAGATACTCCGCGGATAATTAAACTACGCTTGAGATAGGCGCGGCGGTGAAGAGTCGCTATAATCCTCGGTTCTTCTTTGGTTTATGAACGATGCCCGTACTGCTCAGGCGGTAATAGCGCGCACGCTCAATGAAACCCTCCGATTCTTATAGAAATACAAAGCAGGTTCCATGCGACTGGACAAGTTTTTATCCCAGCAGTTAGGTATCAGCCGTGCGCTGATTGCCCGAGAACTGCGTGCAAAGCGCGTCACTGTAGACGGCGAAATTGTAAAGAGCGGTGCGCACAAGCTCACCCCAGAACAAGAAGTGGCTTTTGATGGTCAAGTATTGGAACAGATCCACGGTCCACGTTATTTCATGCTGCATAAGCCTGAAGGCTATGTGTGTTCCACGGACGATCCCGATCACTCAACCATTCTCTATTTTATCGATGAGCCGCTGGCCGAAAAACTACATGCCGCGGGGCGCTTGGATTTGGATACCACGGGTCTGGTGCTATTAACCGATGACGGCCAGTGGTCGCACCGAATCACTTCACCAAAGCATGAATGCGATAAAACCTACTTGGTTACCCTTGAACATCCGCTGGCAGACGATACGGCAGAACAGTTCGCTCACGGTGTGCAACTGCACGGCGAGAAAGATCTGACTAAACCCGCTACGCTTGAACAATTGGATGCCAATGTCGTGCGCTTGACCATCAGCGAAGGGCGTTACCATCAGGTAAAACGCATGTTTGCTGCAGTCGGTAATCGCGTGGTTGAACTACACCGTGAGCGAATTGGCGCCATTGAGTTGGATGAAGACTTAGCGCCGGGTGAATACCGTCCTCTGACTGAGGAAGAGATTGCCAGCGTGGGATTACCCATTGAGCTACAGTCGAAAGATTAATCAATGCGTTAACGCTTAGAATACCTCGTGCTGTCGCAACATGGCGACAGCCTGAAGTACGATAAGAACAATGAATAAGGAATGTGCTGCGTGCAGACACCCCGTAGTTCCCATCTTGGATTGATCCTGATCCTCGGTTTGTTATCTATGTTGATGCCGTTGGCTATCGATATGTATTTGCCGAGTATGCCGGTGATCGCTGAACAATTTGGTGTTCCAAGCGGTGATGTGCAGATGACGCTCAGTGCTTACACGCTGGGCTTCGCGTTTGGGCAAATGATTTATGGTCCAATGGCAGACAGCATTGGGCGTAAACCCGTCATCATGTACGGCACGCTATTCTTTGCCTTGGCCGGTGCGGCGTGTGCGATGGCGCAGTCTGTTGACCAACTGATTGTGATGCGCTTGATCCACGGTTTAGCCGCCGCGGCGGCAAGCGTCGTTATCAATGCGCTGATGCGTGATATGTTCACGAAAGACGATTTCGCTCGCATGATGTCGTTTGTGGTACTGGTTATGACTATCGCGCCGCTGCTGGCGCCGATCATGGGCGGAGCATTGCTAATTTGGTTTAGCTGGCATGCGATTTTTTGGGCGATGGCAGGTGCTGCACTGTTGGGCACGATCTTGGTGGCCATCTTTATTAAGGAAACGCTGCCGAAAGAGAAACGACAAAAGTTCCGATTGCGTACCACGTTGGGCAACTTTGCGTCGTTGTTCCGCCATAAGCGGGTGCTGTGTTACATGCTAGCCAGCGGCTTTTCATTTGCCGGTATGTTCTCATTCCTTAGTGCGGGTCCCTTTGTTTACATCGATCTTAACGGCGTATCGCCACAGCATTTTGGCTACTACTTTGCGTTAAACATCGTATTCCTGTTTATCATGACGCTGATTAATAGCCGCAATGTGCGCCGTTTTGGTGCGATAAACATGCTGAGATTTGGTCTGCTGGTGCAGTTTGTTATGGGGATCTGGTTGGTCATCACGGCAGCGCTAGGCCTAGGCTTTTGGTCGCTGGTGATTGGGGTAGCGGCTTACGTGGGATGTATCGCAATGATCACATCGAATGCGATGGCGGTTATTTTGGATGACTTCCCACATATGGCGGGAACGGCTTCGTCACTGGCAGGAACGTTACGTTTCAGCCTTGGTGCAGTGGTAGGAACGTTGTTGGCACTGGCTTCGGCGCGCAGTGAATGGCCTATGGTCAGCTCAATGTTCTTATGCATTTTCGCCGCAATGATGTTGTTCCTGTACGCTTCTAGACCTTCCAAGAGTAGCCGCGTAGAACCTGTCTGAGCTTGACCGCTCGTCTCCCCGTCGCGGAAAGAGGCGGGGAGGCCGACGACTGGGCGTTCGGAGATATCTGCGGCAACCGTGTGTTGACCATATCACACAGCTTTAGCATCAGATACGCAGATGCTTTCAGCCACGCACTAGCCTGATCCAAACTCTCCAGCGGGATTTGAGCCCCATTCTCCAGTGATTCACTTAGAAATGAAAATCAGTGGCGCAAAACCCTTTTTTCCCACCCACACGTAACGTATTGATTTTATGTGTGGTGCCGAGCCAGAAATAAAAAAGGTCTTTTAACCAAAAATGAGTTACCGCTCTGATTAGTCAAACCTTTTTGCTATTATTCTACAGTTCACTGCCGTACAGGCAGCTTAGAAACGATAGATGCAGCAGGGAATGCGACCTCTGTAGTTCACTGCCGTACAGGCAGCTTAGAAATTGATGATGTGTCGCATTGTTAAAGTCCTTGAAGTTCACTGCCGTACAGGCAGCTTAGAAATTTTAGCGTCCCCGGCATCTCATGAACATAAGGTTCACTGCCGTACAGGCAGCTTAGAAAAAACCGGATCCCCAGCTGCTCAGTTGGTTTGTGTTCACTGCCGTACAGGCAGCTTAGAAAAAATATCACGGTAATCCGTGCCGGTGGTGAGGGTTCACTGCCGTACAGGCAGCTTAGAAATGATGTTTATCACGATATGATGCTTGAACGCTGTTCACTGCCGTATAGGCAGCTTAGAAAAAGTAGCGGGGGGCGTGGTGCGTTTAGCTGGAGTTCACTGCCGTACAGGCAGCTTAGAAATATCAAAGCAGGGCGGCTTCGCCGCGTCACCGGTTCACTGCCGTACAGGCAGCTTAGAAAATATAATCGTGCTAACTATTTTCAGTTTTTGGCATGGATTTTCATTTTTTTAACAGAACATCTAACTTAACTAGGTAAAATCCATTGTGAAAAGACAAAACATTAAAGTTATTTAGCATTCGTTGTGCTTTTTATTTTCCATCAAAACAATTAATTAGCTAATTTCATTGATCATGGTTCAGTGATTTATTGTATTTTGTATGTAAATTGAAAAACACGACAAAGTAATTAAAATGAAACGAAAATGGTTGTGGTAATAAAGATAAAAGTATACATATAACCCCAATAACCGATCTCCCTCCATCGTGGTACTTCTAGAGTGAAAAAATGGAGTAGCGCCAACAAGATCGTGCTTTAGGCTGTTTATTCTTCGGTGTTACCGAAATGTAATAAACAAACTCATAACAAAATGACGATTAAGTCATCAAATAGCCGGAATAGTGCGAACTTAGGTTTACGATGTGAGTTTTTTGTGAAAAAATTGTAGTTAGTTTTTAATCAGGGTAAAAATGTGAATAGTTTCCAGCTTTCGATAGTCCACCGGTTGCCGCAAAGCTACCGATGGTCATCAGGGCTCACCGGCGTGCAGGTCGAACCCATTTATTTGGAAAAGACGGCTGGCGTTGAGAATACGGACGTTAATAATAGTGCTATTGAGAGTAATAGTCTGATTGGCCTGAAGCTCCTGAGTGAAGAGGGAGAAGCTGCATGGCAAATCATGAAACGTCTGAATCAGTCTTTACAAGAGATGCAGGTAAACTGCTCTGTCGTTGAGCTTGACGGTGAACCTTGCCTATTTGTTCATCTTGAAGATGAAAGTGCGGCGATGTGCCGTTTGAAAAACGTCGGTGTGGCGATCGCCGAGCCGATTATCGCTCAGTATCCGTTCTGACTTCCTTGTTAGAACCGCATACCGGCACGCCTGTGTGGCTGCCGGTGCATGCAGGGATCTGCCTATCATTCCTGTCTTTCTTCGCTATCGTCCTGATGTTCACTGCTATGCAGGCAATCCCATATTCTTATCGCCGATTTATGTACAATAATTAACTGATATTATGAATTTCGTTTTCCAATATAGTTACATAATTGATTATTAAGGCATGTTGGTAGTTAATTGTGACTTAACTTAAAAATTATTTAAGTTTATCGTGATATTTTCAGTTAACGATTACAACGGCGTTAGCGATATGAACAATCACGACTTATCTCCTTCCGATTTAAACGCTATTCACATCTCTACGCATTCGAACATCGATTATCCGCAATACTGTGGTGTTTTGGTCAATGGTGAGCGGGGAGAGCCTGATGCACAGGGGACGGTGCCAACTAACCGAACTTCGCGCGATATTCTTAAGAGCCAAGATGAAGACCTGTGGCATAGCGCAGAAGCGATTAGCTTACTGGCGGGTATTTCGGGGTTGTTCCATGATTTTGGCAAGGCAAATCAGCTATTTCAGCAGGGATTAACCGCGACTTCAGGCCGCCGATTCCAGCCCTATCGTCATGAATGGATATCGTTGCGTCTATTTCAGGCTTTTGTAGGTAAACAAACGGACACCGAATGGTTATGTTCGCTCGCTGAGGTATCTTCCGCAAATGAAGATGAGATGTTGTCTCGCTTAGAACGCGATCCTCAGCCGGAAAACGCGAATATCTTCGCTTCGCTGCCACCTCTGGCCCAAGCAGTTGCTTGGTTGATTGTTTCTCATCATCGCCTACCTGTTTACCCTCAGTATTCACCTAACCCTGAAATTAACTATCAAGCTCAACCACAGTTTACGGATAGTGCTTTGTGGCTGGAGACGCAGTTTAATTCAGTGTGGAACTCAACCAATCAGGATGCGGGAGACTGGACCGAGCAGGATTTACAACGCGTGTGGCGATTTCCGCATGGCACGCCGCTGCATAGCGATATTTGGTGCACCAAGGCACGCAAGTTTGCTCAACGCGCTTTGCAGTCTAGGTCACTCATTGCATATGGTCAGTTAACTAGCCGTTTTGCTGTGCATATCTCGCGGCTGGTTTTGATGCTGGCTGACCATGATTACTCTTCGCGACCAGCGACGTCTGGTTGGCAATCTCCTGAATACTCTGCTTGGGCGAATACCGATACAGACACCAAGGCGCTCAAGCAAAAATTGGATGAGCACAACGTTGGCGTGGGACAGAATGCGCTGTTGCTGGGGCGTTGCCTTCCTAAACTGCGACAGACTTTACCTGCAATTACCCGTCATAAGGGCTTTAAACAACGCACTAGCCATGCTCGATTTCGTTGGCAGGATACGGCATTTGATACTGCCGCCGCGTTGCGTGAACGCTCGGTTCAGCAAGGGTTTTTTGGTATCAATATGGCATCGACCGGCTGCGGTAAGACGTTTGCTAATGCGCGGATCATGTATGCGTTAGCCGACGAAAAACAGGGCTGTCGGTTTTCTGTGGCGTTGGGATTACGAACGCTGACGTTGCAAACCGGCGATGCGCTGCGTGATAAACTTCAATTACAAAGTGACGATCTCGCCACGTTGATCGGCTCTTCGTCAGTACAACAGCTCCATCAATTATATCGTACGATGCCGGCTAACGATGTGAGTAGCCAATCGGCAGAAACTTTTTTTGCTGAGCATCAATATGTTCGCTACGACGGCAGTCTCGACGATGGACGATTAAGTCACTGGTTGAAACAGGACAGCAAATTACACAAATTGATTAGCGCGCCGGTGCTGGTCAGCACTATCGACCATTTAATGCCAGCCTGCGAAGGCATTCGTGGTGGAAAGCAGATTGCTCCCATGCTGCGTTTACTTACCTCTGATCTGGTACTGGATGAGCCAGATGACTTTGATATTGCTGATTTACCGGCATTATGTCGATTAGTTAACTGGGCGGGTATGCTGGGTAGCCGAGTGTTGCTGTCTTCAGCCACGCTGCCGCCTGCGCTGATTCAGGCTTTATTTCGCGCTTATGAAGCGGGACGCGGGGAATATCAAAAATCGTGCGGTATACCGAATGCTCCGGTGAATATTTGCTGTGCATGGTTTGATGAAAATAATGCCGTCAGCGAAGATATTAGTGATGGATTGCGTTTTAAAGAGATCCACGAATCCTTTGTTTCTCAACGAATCGCTAAGCTCAAACAAGTGACTCCGCTGCGTTATGCGGAGCTTATACCGCTCGAATCTCCGACCCGCAAAATAAGTGATGTCATGACGAGCCTCACCGATGTTTTACACGCGTCGATGATGCAACTGCACCGCCAACACCATCAATTACACGAGAGTGGCAAGACGGTATCCGTTGGGTTGATCCGTATGGCCAATATTGATCCTTTGGTGGCAACCGCGCAGCGTCTATTTTCAACTTCGCCAGAGACCGATTGTCGTATCCATTATTGCGTGTATCACAGCCAGCATCCATTGGCGATGCGTTCGCATATCGAGCAACGTCTAGACGCCATGCTTACGCGCCATCAACCCGAGGCGCTATGGTCGGTCGCTGAGGTTCGTCATGCCCTTGAGCAATATCCTGAATCTCATCATTTATTTGTGGTGTTAGGAACATCGGTCACTGAAGTTGGAAGGGATTGGGATCTTGATTGGGCTATCGCTGAGCCCAGCTCAATGCGATCGTTGATTCAATTGGCTGGGCGTATCCAGCGCCATCGCCAGCGACCGCCAAAAACGCCGAATCTGCATATTCTAACCAAAAATATTAAATCTTTGCGCCAAAACGACAGCGGCGCTGCAGCCTACTGCCGCCCAGGTTTTGAGTCTCAAAAATATCTGTTGGCCAGTCACGATTTGCGGGAGCTCCTTACCGAAGAACAGTACCAGCATATCGACGCCAGCGCGCGTATCCATCAACGAACCGACGCGCCAAAGCGCCCTCCGTTTAATAACCTTGTCGATTTGGAACATTACCGACTCTCCCTAGAGTTATTAGGAAAGCAGAGCCCAGCGGCTCAGTGGTGGCGCGGCCACGTTGACTGGTGCGGTGAATCGCAGCGGCAGATGCCATTTCGGCAAACCACTAAACAGCAGGAGTGCGCGTTGCTGTTGGATGACGATGACAAACTGCGTTTTTACAACATTGATAGCGGCAGCTTTGGTTGGAAAGAGAGCGGTGAGTTTGACTATCCAGAGTTAACCATCGCGGACGGCGTAAGCGCTTGGATCCAAACGTCTTATCCTGATGTCTACAACCATCTGGCAGACAAATTGGGTATGGAACTCGAAGAGGTCGGTCAAAAGTTTGGTGAGATATGCCTAAGCATCTACAGAGAAGACTCAGAGGCGTGGCGTTTTAATCCGGTACTTGGGGTGTTTCGCGCGTTTGAGTGATGAATTCAAAAATAAATAAGGAGCACAGCATGTCAGAAAACGGACTGACCTCTTTTATTGCGTCATTTATTGAAGGCCGAGGAACCAACAAGTTAGAGGCCTTTGATAAAGACGCACAAAAGAAACTCGCGGTGGTAAGTGAAGCAGAAAAAGGCGCGCTTGAAATTAGTTTAGCCGAAGAACGGAGGGCGCTGGAGCTGCGTTATGAAACTCGTCGCTGGTTAACCGATGCGGCGGCGCGAGCAGGACAGATTAGCTTAGTGACCCACGCGGCTAAATACACTCACGGTGATTCTAAAAGTAGCAGCGTGCTGATACATGCGGAAAACAGTGAGCCGCCAGTTTATTTATCCAGTGCAACGCTGACTCAGCCAGCGATAGACGCCGTGGGCAACGCAGCCGTGCTGGATGTCGCCAAATTTTTGCAAACTGAATGTGACGGAGATTCTTTGGTAGCGAGTTTGCAACGCGGCGATTATTCAGCGCTGCAAGGTTTTGCTGAAAACGCTGAACAACTCGCCCTTTGGGTGGAAGGCTTTCAACAGGCGTTAAGTAATAAATCGCCTTCCAGCCATAAATTAGCCAAGCAGGTCTATTTTCCGGTGGGTGATGGTAAATATCATCTGATTAGCCCGCTTTTTCCTTCATCTCTTGCCCATGCATTGCATCAGCGAATTGTTGATGCACGATTCAGTGACGAAACCAAAGTGGCTAATCAGGCCAGAAAGGAAGGGGAATGGCATGAGGCCCCCATTACTTACTATCTGAATACTGCCGTTATGAATGTAGGAGGCACCAAGCCGCAAAATATTTCCTATCTTAACAGCGTACGCGGTGGCCGTGTTTGGTTGCTTCCTTGTTCGCCGCCGCAGTTCAAACGGATTGAAAAACCCCCGATACACCTGAAATCTATTTTTCAGAAGAGCGGCCCGTTTCATTTTGTGGCTAAGAATAATGCACACCAGCTACAGCAGTATCTGCGTAGCAAGTTGGATTGCGATAGCACGCTTGAAATCCGCGAGCGTCGTCAGGAGTTGGTGGAAGACATCATCGTGCAATTGTTTACGGTAGTAGAGGGTATTCAGCGTGAAGAGTGGCAGGGCTGGACATTAGATAAAAACTGCGAACTAAAACGTGCACAACAATTATGGCTTGATCCTTATCGTTGCCGCGTTGATGACGACTTTAAATTGGAACGTGAAGGCGGCGATTGGAAAAAAGCGGTCGCTGATGATTTTACTCTTTGGCTGAACCTACAGCTACACGACGAAGCGTTAGAGCTAGGTATGGTGGAGCGTATGGAATGGCGAACTCAGCCGTTGTTCAACAAGTACATTCGCGAGTTTGAATGGTCTCTGGCGGAGAAACTGTAATGGGCTACTTAATCGTTTTACGCCGAGTACGTGTGGAAAATGCTAACTGCGTTGCAGGGTTAACCTACGGTTTCCCAGCAATAACCCATTTTCTGGGATATACCCACGCGCTCTCACGCCGTATACAGCAAAGCCATAATCTTAGCCTTGACGGCTGCACCGTTATTTCTCATCACTTTCAGCATCATACGCACAGCTCGGGTTGGGATCATCAGTTTGCCTTAACGCGTAATCCATTAACTAAAGAAGCGAAAACGGCGGCGTTCAACGAGGAAGGGCGCATGCATATGACGGTTTCCTTGATGATTGAATGCAATGGCACCATCGCAAATGGTGATGAAGGATTGAATGCCCTAGCTCAGCATCTGCAAACACAGTGTCAAACGCTACGCTTGGCGGGAGGGATCATCACAGACATTGAAAAAGTGGAGGTGATGTCGTATCCGCTTAACGCGGATGCACTGCGGCGACTGATTTGTCAGCACCTTCCTAGCTTTGTCTTGCTGGATCGCTCCGCGCTGCTTGCCGCCCATTTGGCTGATTTACGTACAACCCAGCCAGAGGCCCAAATGCTTGATGCATGGCTGGATTTTGCTGCGTTAAAAAGAGCAGCGGTAAAAGATCCAGAGAGTGGAAAAGTAGAGTGGCGCTATTTACCTAAACCGGCGAAGCGCTATCTCGTTCCGCTATTAACAGGCTATCAGCGTATTTCTCCACTGTATGAACCGGGCGAAGTGAGTCACACCCGTGATACAGAAACCCCATTTTGTTTTGCCGAGGCGGTTTATGGCGTAGGGGAATGGCGCGGTTTACACCATTTCCATGATCTATCCAGTTTGATGTGGCGTTATCGCGTAACGGAACAGGGCTACTACTGCTGTGGTTCCCAAACGGCGGCATTGATTCAGCCCGATGAATCAACAGACGAAATTGAAGAAATTATCTACTAATTATAGACGGAGAGGGAATTTTCAATGGCTATTAAAACAGCATCTGTACTGGCATTCGAACGTAAGCTAGCAAACTCTGATGCACTCATGTTTGCAGGAAAATGGGATGATATTAACGGCGGAGTGTGGCAACCGATTAATATTCAAGAAAAAGCGGTGCGCGGTACGATTTCTAACCGCCTGAAAAATGCCATTGCCAGCGATCCTGCTAAATTAGATGCCGAGATCCAAAAAGCTAACCTGCAACGCGTTGACGTGGCCGCGTTGCCAATGGATGCCGATACGCTGAAAGTGACATTTACCCTGCGCGTATTAGGCCATTTATCAACGCCGTCAGTGTGTAACGATCGGGAATACCAAGTTGCGTTACAGGATGTGATTGAGGGGTATATCTCGGAGCATGGTTTTACCGAACTGGCTGCGCGCTATGCAGAAAACCTGGCTAATGGTCGTTTCCTGTGGCGCAACCGCGTTGGTGCTGAAGCTATTAAAGTGCATATCTCCTCAGGAGAGCAACGCTGGACGTTTGATGCACAACACTACAGTCTGCGTGAATTCTGCCAACCCGAAGGTGATTTGCAGGCGCTCGCGCAGGTGATTGAGAGTGGACTGCGTGGAGATGGCTTTGTTTTACTTACCGTTGAGGCGTTTGTTCAATTAGGTGCAGGGCAGGAAGTTTTCCCATCTCAAGAGCTTGTTTTAGATAGTAATAGTAAAAAAAGTAAGGTGCTATATCAGGTCAGCAATGTTGCAGCGATGCACTCGCAAAAAATCGGCAATGCACTACGCACCATCGATACGTGGCATCCCATGGTCGATTCACTGGGCGCGATTGCCGTTGAGCCTTATGGTTCTGTCACTAGCCGTGGCGTTGCCTGCCGTCAGCCAAAAGAAAAAATGGATTTTTACACTCTACTGGATAAGTGGGTCACTAAGGGAGATAAGCCAGCGGTAGAACAACAGCATTATGTGATGGCTATATTGATCCGTGGTGGTGTCTTTGGTGAGAAAGAGTGATTAAGGGGCTGATATGAATTTTTATCAGGATATCCGCGTGCTTGAAGACCCTGAGTTCAGTGAGCCAATGCTAATGGCTGCGCTGTTTGCCAAGCTGCATCGTGTATTAGGTGCGCAAGCCAATGGCGCGGTTGGGGTAAGTTTTCCCCGTGCGGGGAAAATGTTGGGCGATACGCTGCGTTTACATGGTTCTCAAGACGCGTTGCAAGCGCTGAAAGCAACACCGTGGCTGAAAGGGCTGCGAGACTATACACAATGCAGCGACATTCAACGAGTCCCTGAGAATGTGATGCATTGCACCGTGAGTCGAGTGCAGGTGAAAAGCAGTGCGGAACGACTGCGGCGCAGATCGGTTAAAAAAGGCTGGCTCACCGAGGAACAGGCGCGGGAGCACATTCTGGATGCCAACGAGCAGCGCACCTCACTGCCCTTTATTTCGTTGAAAAGCCTATCCACTGGACAAATGTTTCCGCTGTTTATCCGCCAAGGGAAAGCGCAGTCTCATCCTCAGGCGGGAACCTTCAGTAGCTACGGCTTAAGCTCAACCGCCACTGTGCCGTGGTTTTAGTTTTGTTGGTTTTCAGCGCCCGCCTGAAACTAGACGGGCGCTTCAGCTAAAACCCTTTTTTATTGCTTGCTCGTAACTTATTGATTTTTAATCATCATGGATGATGCAAAATAAAAAGGGTTTTATAAAGAGTAACGGGCTATTATTTTGATTTATAAAACCTTTCTCCAGTTATTCTACAGTTCACTGCCGTACAGGCAGCTTAGAAATCAGATAATAGAAAGCCCGACGTAATAAAACGGTTCACTGCCGTACAGGCAGCTTAGAAAAATAAAAAACGGCCCGCAGGCCGTCTGGATAAGTTCACTGCCGTGCAAGCAGCTTAAAACGGGTTTGTCGTTTAGGCTACGAACTCACGGCCGTTCTTTTGCCGCATCCGCAATGATTTAGCCTATCTCAGTCAGCAAAGGCTAATAGCTGGCGCGTGTAGTCTTGAGTTGGATTGGCAAAAACTTCAGCGCAGTTTCCGTGCTCAATCACTTTTCCGTTCCGCATCACCATCACCTGATGGCACAGTGACCGCACTACCTGCAAGTCATGGCTGATGAACAGGTAGCTGAGCTGGTGGCGTTGCTGAAGCGTTTTCAGCAGCGTTAAAATCTGTGCCTGCACGGAGCGATCGAGCGAAGAGGTCGGTTCGTCCAGTATCAATAACCGAGGTTCAAGAATTAATGCGCGGGCAATCGCAATACGCTGACGCTGACCGCCGGAGAACTCGGTGGGATAGCGATAACGAGTTTCTGGATCGAGCCCAACTTCGTTCATAGCGCTGATTACCCGCTCTTCCCGTTGCTGTTCGTTCAGCTTTTGGTGTACCTGCAAGCCCTCGGCGATGATTTGCAAAACGTTCAGCCGAGGGTTCAGCGCCGAATACGGATCTTGGAACACCACCTGAATCTGGCTGCGATACGGCTGAAGCTGCTTTAAATTCAGCAAATGTAGCGCAGTACCCTCAAACCAAATTTCGCCTAGCGCCGGAATGAGCCGCAAAAGAGCCAAACCAGTGGTGCTTTTCCCCGATCCTGATTCACCGACTAGCCCTAAGCTTTCCCCTCGTTGCAGCGTGAAGTTGAGACGATCGACGATATGGCTATAGCCAACGGTACGGCGCAGTATTCCCTGCCGAATGGGGAACCGGACGCTGAGATCTTTGACTTCCAACAGGATTTGCGCCGGTTGAGGTAGCGCCACCGGATCGCCAGAAGGGATGGCGTCGAGGAGCTGCTGAGTATACGGATGCTGCGGTGCTGAAAACAGCGCCTGACATTCACCGGTTTCAACGATTTCGCCATAGCGCATCACGGCTACGCGATCGGCCAAGCGCTTAACAATGTTGAGATTATGAGTGATGAACAACATCCCCATATTGAGTTCTTGCTTGAGTTCAGCCAGCAGTTCAAGGATCTGTGCCTGCACGGAAACATCTAGCGCCGTGGTTGGTTCATCGGCGATCAGCAGCTTAGGTCGAGTCAGAATAGCCATGGCAATCATGATGCGCTGTCTCTCCCCGCCGGAGAGTTGGTGGGGATAATCATTCAGGCGTTTTTCAGGCTGACGAATTCCCACACGATCTAGGCAGCGGATAATCTCTGCGCGAGCCTGAGCACGGCGCATGCCTCGGTGCAGCGATAGCACTTCAGCCAGTTGTTTTTCGATGCAGTGTAACGGGTTTAACGACACCATCGGTTCTTGGAAGATCATGGCAATTTCATTGCCGCGAATGCTGCGCAAAAGGGCTTCGTCTGCGTGCAGCAGCGATTGGCCGTTAAACAGAATATCGCCGCTGGGGTAGTGTGCCGGAGGCGAAGAGAGCAGGCGCAAAATCGAAAGCGCAGTGACGCTTTTTCCAGAACCAGATTCTCCGACCAGTGCGAGGGTTTCACCGGCGTTGATATCAAGCGATACCCCGCTAACCACCGGACGAGTCACTTCGCCATGGCGAAAATGAATATGTAGATCGCGAATGCTAAGCAGAGGCGACTGTGAGTGCGAGAGTGAAATTTCCGTCATATCAATTCACCTTCGAGGGATCGAAAGCGTCGCGTACCGCTTCGAATATAAATATCAGTAGCGACAACAGCGCCGCCAGAACCACAAACGCCGTGATGCCTAACCATGGTGCTTGCAGGTTGTTTTTCCCCTGCAGCAGCAAGCTTCCTAATGAGGGAGAACCGGTCGGCAACCCGAAACCCAAAAAATCGAGAGAGGTGAGGGTGGTGATAGCGCCGCATAGGATAAAGGGCAGGAAAGTGAGCGTTGCGACCATCGCGTTCGGCAGCATGTGTCGTAGCATGATCGTGCGATCGTCTACGCCCATCGCTCTGGCTGCGCGGATATAGTCAAAATTGCGCGTGCGGAGAAACTCGGCGCGTACCACGCCCACCAAACCCATCCAGCCGAAAATAACGGTAATCGCCAGTAGCCACCAAAAGTTCGGCTGCACCACGCTGGAAAGCAAAATAATCAGAAATAGCGTTGGCATACCGGACCACACTTCGATAAAACGTTGGCCGATTAAATCCACTTTTCCGCCGTAAAATCCTTGAGTCGCCCCCACGGTGATGCCAATGATGCTCGAGAGCACCGTGAGCATGAGACCAAACAGAATGGAAATCCTTAGGCCATATAACACCTGCGCCAGAATATCGTTGCCGTTTTCGTCGGTGCCGAGCCAATGTTGGCTAGACGGCGGAGAGGGGAACGGCACTTTGGTGGCGAAATTAATACTGTTATAGCTGTAGCGAATCGGAGCCCAAACCGCCCAGCCATGCTGTTCGATATTGCTACGGATCAGCGGGTCTTGATAATCGGTCGCCGTTTTAAAATCGCCGCCGAAAGTGGTTTCTGGGTAGTTGATTAAAAAAGGGGCATACCATTGCTGGTCGTAGCGTAACAGCAAGGGTTTATCATTAGCGATAAGCTCGGAACCGAGGCTCATGATAAACACGATCAGGAAAATCCATAGTGACCAATAGCCACGTCGGTTGGCCTTGAAGCGCTGCCAGCGAGCCTGATTTATTGGATTAAGCGTCATTAGTGGCGAGCCTCGAAGTCAATACGCGGATCGACCAGCGTGTAGGTAATATCGCTAATAATGTTCAGTAATAAACCAAGCAGCGTGAAGATGTACAGCGTGCCGAACATCACTGGATAGTCGCGCTGCAAAATGGCGTCGTAGCCCAGCAGCCCAAGGCCGTTAAGTGAAAACATCACTTCTATCAGGAGTGAACCGGTAAAAAACATGCTGATAAACGTCGCGGGAAAGCCTGCAATCACTAGCAGCATGGCGTTACGGAACACATGCCGGTAGAGAATTTTCTGTTCGTCGAGGCCTTTGGCGCGCGCGGTGACAACGTATTGTTTGCGGACTTCATCCAGAAATGAGTTTTTGGTTAGCATCGTTAGGCTGGCAAAACCGCCAATGACTGTGGCGAGCACCGGCAGGGTGATATGCCAAAAGTAATCGGTGATTTTGCTGTACCACGGCAGCGAGCTGAAATTACTGGAAACCAGACCGCGTAGCGGAAACCAATCCCAATAGCTGCCGCCTGCAAACAGGACAATCAGCATGATGGCAAACAAAAATGCGGGAATGGCGTAGCCAATAATAATCAGCGTACTGCTCCATGTATCGAACCGTGAGCCGTTATGAACCGCTTTGCGGATACCCAACGGTATCGACACCAAATAAATGATCAGCGTGCTCCATAGCCCTAAAGAGACGGAGACCGGCAGGCTTTGCCCAATCAGTGACATAACTGAGCCGCCGCGAAACAGGCTATCGCCAAAATCGAAACGAACGTAGTTCCATAGCATGTCGAAATATCGCTGATGGAGCGGTTTATCGAAGCCAAAGCGCTTTTCAATTTCGGCAATAATCTGCGGATCTAATCCGCGAGCGCCGCGATATTGACCTTCGCCAACGTTACTGGCCGCAATACCGCCGCGCGCGGCTCCGATTTGGTCGCCGCCGCCGGAGCCAAATCCCGCGTTTTGCCCCATTTCGATATTGGCAATTGCCTGATCGACGGGGCCACCCGGCGCGATTTGCACGATGAAAAAATTGATGGTGATAATGGCCCAGAGCGTGGGGATTATCAGTAATAGGCGACGAATAAGATAAGCGGTCATCGTAAACCTCTTATCGCCGTTGCTGCGGCAACTGAGCCGCGCGGTTTACGTCATACCACCAGGAATCAAATCCAAGATCATAGGCTGGGCGCAGCGCCGGCATGGAAAATTTGTCCCAGTAGGCGATGCGGTCGTGGTTGGAGTACCACATAGGCAGCATGTAATGATTCCACGTCAGTACGCGATCTAACGCACGGCCAAGCGATAGCAAAGCTTCCGGTTGGCCTTGATGGCTGATGATGTTGTCTATCAGGCTATCAACGGCAGGATCCTGCACGCCGGCGCTGTTCCACGTAGAGTCGATATAGTCTGAGCGCCATAGGATTTTTAGCGACGGGTCAGGATAATTCATTCCGCCATAGACGGTGGGGAACATATCGAAATCCCGCGAGCGAATACGGTTGGTGTACTGCGAGGTATCCACTTCACGAATATTTAACGTGATGCCGAGCTTTTCCAGATTATGTTTGAACGGCATCACATATTGGAAATTACTACTGCTGGGCAGCAGCAATTCAAAGACAAACGGTTTTCCGGTCGTTTTGTTGACCAGCTTTTGATCTTTTACCGTCCACCCTGCGTCTTCTAAGAGTGTGGTGGCTTTCAGCAGATTTTCGCGGTCATTGCCGCTGCCATCCGTGCTGGCTGGCTGATAAATCTGGGTAAAGACTTCCGCTGGCACTTTGCCCTTGAGCGGCGCTAGCCACGCGAGTTCGGCAGAGTCTGGATAGCTTCGCGCAGCGTATTGGGTATTCTGGAAATAGCTATTGGTACGCTGATAGGCGTCGTAATACAGCGCTTTGTTCATCCAAGCAAAATCAAAGGCCAGTGAAATTGCTTCACGCACGCGCCGGTCGGCAAAAATAGGGCGCTTGGTGTTGAACGCCAGCCAACGCGTATCCTGTGCTGACTGGTTGGTTTCGTCAGATTTTACGATATAGTTTTTGGCAAAATTGCCGCCGCTGTATTGTGTCGCCCAGTTTTTTGGCGAGGTTTCGATGCGAAAATCGAAAGCACCGGCTTTAAAGGCTTCTAGCGCCACTTTGTCATCCAAATAGTAATCGTAGCGGATGGTATCAAAGTTGTACTGTCCGCGATTGACCGGTAGGTTAGCTGCCCAATAATTGGTCACACGCGAGTAGGTGACGAATTGCCCTAAACGATAATCTGAAATGCGGTAGGGGCCGCTGCCCAGCGGGGGAGTGCTCAACGGCTCGGAAAGTTTATGATTTTTCCAAAAACTTTCTGGCATCACTTTTAAGCCACCGATCAGGCTAAGCATCATTTCTTTGTCAGGCGTCGGTAGTTCAAAGCGCACGGTCAGGCGAGAGATGGCTTTGACATTCACTCCCTTATAGTAAATCCGGTATTGAGGCACACCCTCAGTCATGAACTTATTAAAGCTGAACGCGACGTCCTGCGCGGTTATCGGTGTATTATCCTGAAAACGCGCATCGGCGTTGATGTTGACTTCGGCCCAGCGGAATTGGTCGTCATAGCGTACGGATTCGCCAATGAGCGGATAGTAACTGCCGATTTCATCAGCGGAGTTGGTGAACAGCGTGTCATAGAGCTGGTTGGCACGCACGGCGGCATGCCCACGAGAAGAGTAACTATTAAAATTATCGTAGGTACCCAGCGCCGAAAGTGTGATATCACCGCCCTTAGGAGCCGCGGGATTCACATAATCAAAGTGGGTAAAATCACTGCTGTATTTCGGCTCGCCTAAAATGGAAAAGGCATAGCTTTCGTTAATGACGTCGGCACGAACGTTAAAACTGAGGGCGGCCACAAGGGGAACCACCGTGCACAAAGTCTTCAGAAAGCGCGAGTGCATAAATGTGTTAGCTCCTGCTTTACGCCCAGAATCTTCTGGGCAAACATGATATTCAATCAGGCAAACGAGGGATCCACGGTGAATAAAATCAACCGCGTGTTACTCCGTCGAATTCTCCGCAACCCTGCAGATGTACCAAGAATAGCAATGTTAAGCTAAGCGGGGGATAAAAGTTTCAATTCATTGTATTTTTTTGTGTCTTTTATTAGTGCAAACACGGTTATTGGCAATATTTTGTCTAAAGCCAACTCAAATGATGGCGTTGAGTTTTGGAAGTACGTGGTCACGATAATAGTCATGCAGCTGTTCAACCGGAATCGGACGGCTGAATAAATAGCCCTGTAAGTAGTTAACATGGCGTTGCCGCAGATATTCTGCCTGTTCTTCGGTTTCAATGCCTTCCGCGACGATTTGCAGTTTAAGCTTTTTGGCTAATTCGAGCACTGCATCAAGAACAGGCGCAGTGACCGTTTCGAGCCCAATTGAGTTCACAAAACCGCGGTCGATTTTCAGGTAATCAATTTTATAGCGCTGCAAATAGATCAGCGCGCTATGACCCGTACCAAAATCATCTATGGCGATCTCAATCCCCTGAGCGTGGAGCCAGTCAAAGATGGCCTCGGCGCCGCCATGTTGCACCATGCTGCGTTCGGTAATTTCAAACAGTGGAATGAGATACTCCGTCGGCATCATGTTAATGAAGTGCAGGACGTCATTTTTGAAACCGTCGAGGGTCATATGCAATGGCGAAATATTCAAGCCCAGCTTAGTCCCTTTGGGGACAACATCGATCAGACGATGCGCATCGCGAGCCGCCAGTGTCATGATGTGTTGGGTGAGTTGCGCGATCAATCCCTGTGACTCGCAGTACGGGATGAATTCATCAGGTGGGATCAGCCCTAGTTTAGGATGTTTCCAACGGACTAAGGCTTCAAATCCTCCCGGCAGATGGGTTTCTGCATGAATCACTGGCTGGTAGAGCAGATAAAACTGATCGCGTTTGATGCCTTGCAGGATCTCGCGATCGAAGCGGCGCTGCTGAGATAAGAAATAGAAGGTGATCAGCCAAGCAATCACCGCGACCAGCAGAGAAAACATGCCTAATAATCCCAAATCGCTGGTGGAGAGAGGGCTTCCATACAGGCGGAAGGTAAAGCGGTTTTTCTCATCCTGCACGGTGACATCAGGGTTCGAAGGTAATTCGTCAACGGTAATAATGTTGGGCTCATAGGTGCTAATTGCGCGATCTTTGATAATCAGCGCTAAGCCAGAAATAGTACGTTCGCGGCTGAAAAACAGCATGTAAGGCGCGGGATTGATATCCAGCGTTAGCAAAACACCGGAGCGAGTACCATCACCAGTGGAGCGCCAAAAGGCAATGACTGGGCGATCGGGAACCAGCGGCGTTCCTTGCTGTAAGATCATATCGGCATCACGGTCTAGATCGATATCGGGATAGATATTTGTTGCTGGAGACGACATCGTGTGCGTGACGCTGGAGCACACTGCGGTACCGTTGCGAACCAGAATATAGGCCCGTACGCCTCCGCTGAAGACGGCTTTGCTGGAGAGGGTGTTTGCCACCTCTTCACAGAGCACATGAGTGAGTGGTAACAGGGAGACCATTTTTTGGTCTAAATCATCGGCAAGATGTGATGCGTACATCAGTCCCGTTTTTGCTAACTCAAACTGTTGTTTTTCGCGTTGTTGTTGTAGGGAGTGACCCGCCAGCATAAAAAAAACCGCGGCGACGATGATGGCGACGATTGTTGATATCAATACGCGCAATGACGTTGAGGCAGATCTTTTATACAAGGCTGTGGGTAACACCATGCCGCAGTTCCTGAGCAAAGTAGGGCTCAGAGATAATTCTGGAGCGCCTGATATTAATGGTTAGGATTTTTCTAAATAGAAAATAAGATATTTCCATTAATAAATACAGGGATATTTGTTTTTGGTATGAATTATTCTATTGCTGGGTATTTAATAAAAAATTAAAAATGTTTATCTATTGTGAATTAATATGAGGCTAAACAGCAGAAAATCGCTGTAAGATGTTGAAGCCAAAAAGGATAATATAATTGGCTTCTTATATAGAAAGTGTCTGTTTTTTAATCTTCGCTACGTTCTATTTATTGTTGGTCTACGCATATCGAAACGATTTTCATCACTGATTGAGTAATAGGCTGAGGGACCCCCTGCACGCAAAATAGGGTTGGCCGCGGCGGTTTGATATATACCATTCTCATCAAGTAGGTTTTCGGCAATATGAATACCAATCACTTCGCCTAATACTAGCCAAGAGTCAAAGGGCTGACCGTATTGGTCTTGGAGCTGAATGCATTGTGTGAGTTTACATTCAAAATTCACTGGGCTTTCAGCTACCCGAGCAGGCTTAACCCAGCGGCTAGCCAGCATGTTTAACCCTGAAAACACAAATTCATCTTCGCCGTGTGGTAATGATGCCGAGCTTTGATTCATCGCCTCAGCATTATCAAGGGTGGCGAGATTCCATACAAATTCACCGGTTTCACTAATGTTTGCTACGCTGTCTTTCCAGCCGCTACTGGCGAAACCAATCACCGGTGGATGATAGCTGAAGCAGTTGAAAAAACTGTACGGAGCAAGATTGTGTTGTCCATCGCCGCTGATAGAGCTTATCCAACCAATAGGACGCGGGCCGATGATGGCATTAAGGGGATCGTGTGCTAATCCGTGGCCTTGGGCGGGCTGATAGCTGTAATACTCAAAGAGTGAAGACATGGCACATCCTTACGCATTCAATAGAGTCAGCAACAGCTTAGCGGGTGTGTTAGTCAGTGTCAGTAGAAACGGGTATACTTCGCCTAATTTCCCTATTCTATACCCTAACTCGTAGCCTATCCGTGCGTGTGGGGCATACATTCATGATGTCTTAATGTTGATCGAAACCGTCGAATGAAAAACCCAAAAAAGAAAAGTTTTCCTGCACAAAAAACCAATTTGCATCCACGTAATCTCCATCGTGAACGCTATGATTTTCCGGCTTTGTGCGAAACCTCGCCAGAGTTAAAGGCCTTTGTTGCGCGTAACCAGTGGGGAGATGACAGCATTGATTTCGCCGATCCGTTGGCGGTGAAAGCGCTGAATAGCGCACTGTTACAGCATTTTTATCAGATCGGTCACTGGGATATTCCCGATGGCTATCTGTGCCCACCTATTCCTGGCCGTGCCGATTATCTGCACTATTTGGCTGATGTCCTCGCGTCGGACAATGGCTATCAGGTGCCACGCGGACCTAACGTGTGCATTCTTGATATCGGCGTCGGTGCGAACTGCATCTACCCGCTGATTGGTCAGCATGAGTATGGCTGGCGCTTCACGGGTACCGAGATTGATCCTGTGGCGTTGAAATCTGCGGGTGCGGTTATCAAGGCTAATCCTGAAGCTGCAAAAAATATCCGTCTGCGTCAGCAGCAAGATCCGGCCAAAATCCTGAAAGGGGCAATCAAGGCGGGCGAACACTATGCGGCAACGCTGTGTAACCCCCCATTCCATAGCTCGGCTGAAGAGGCGCTGAATGGTACCCGTCGCAAACTCACTAATCTGGGGCGCGATGCGAGCAAACCGGTGCTGAACTTTGGTGGAAAAGCCGGGGAGCTGTGGTGCGAAGGCGGGGAAGTGGCCTTCATCACCAAAATGATTGAAGAGAGCGAGTCTTACGCTAAACAAGTGGGATGGTTCACCAGTTTAGTCTCTCGCCAAGAGAATCTGCCGGCTATCTATGAGGCTTTAGAAGACGTCGAGGCCTTGGACGTGCGCACCGTAGAGATGTCTCAGGGGCAGAAAGTCAGCCGCTTTGTGGCATGGACATTCCTGCCTGAGAACAAACGTAAAATCCGCTAATCAGCGCTAGCTGAACCAACGGTTTCCTCTCGAGTGATTAGGAGAGGAAACCTGATTTTCCTATGGCGTTATGCCATCTGCACCCTCCAGCGGCGGTAACGCCTTTCTCTGCTGTTCTGCATAGCTGATTTGCACATTCTGATGCGGCGTTTTGATCCCCGCACGTTGGAAATGTTCTTTAACCAGTTTGTCCAATGCATACTGAATCGTCCATTGCTGTAGCGCGACGGTACGGATCGTCGTGCGTAGAGTGAACGAAATATCATCCAGCTTAACCACACCGTTAAACGCGGGTTCCCCAATCAGTAGGCTTTTCAAACGCGGATTTTCTCGTAGCTCAGCCACGGCCTGTTTCAACACTTCGTTGGCTTTCTCAATATCTTCATCACGGCTAATCACATAGTTGGCACGATAAACCCCAAATTCGCGAGCGTAGTTGGCGACGGTGGTTATTGAGGAGTACGGCACCAGATGATAAACACCATAATCATCGCGCAGGCCGATAGAGCGGATGGTCATCCGTTCAACGGTGCCTGTAATACCAAACACGGTAACGTACTCGCCAGTATTCATACCGTTTTCAAACTGAATAAAAATACCGTTGATAACGTCTTTGACCAGTGTTTGAGCGCCAAAGCTGACCGCTAGGGTGAGAGCCCCCGCGCCAGCCAGCAAGGGGGCGATATTGATGCCGATTTGAGAAAGAATAATCATCACCGTTATGGTCGTGATGACAATGGAAAGCACGTTGCGGAACAGCGTCAGCAAAGTGCGTTCGCGTGCGCCGGGATGCTTGGGGTTATCCATTTCTAAGCTGAGTCGATGTTCGATAATGCTTGCCAGCAGCGTCCAGCCTAATACGGCGATAAACATAATCAGCAGGATATGGATGATGCCGCCAATAATCTTTTCGCCGGTCGCAGAGTCTAGCCATGAACGTAGATTAAAGATATGCCAAGCGTCGAGCAGGAACAGCAGGATCGCGACCACGACGATAAAGCGCATGATCTGTAGCGCGCTGGGAATATAAGAGTTTATCCGACGCTCCAGCATGGGATATTTCAGTTTCATATCGGCCGGTAACGTAATGCGGCGTGAAATCCATCGTGTTAGCAGGCCGGAGACTAAAGCACCGCAGCCAACGACTAACAGGCTTTTAATCGTAGCGTCCATCATGAAGGCGAGGCTGTTACCGGGGTCGAACTGAGAAAGTAAAAACAGCACGAGAAAATAGCCAATCGCTAACAGATGCCAGACGTGAGACAGCGCGTGTAAGAACATGCCGAAAAACGCCAAAGAACGGTTGCCTAGCGCGGTGATTTCTTTCTGAATAGGCGTGCGATTTATCAGTATCAGCCCAATGGCATAGACCGTTAGCGCCAGCATAATACAGAAGTTAACGAGAACCCCCACCGAGGTGCCTAACTGAGCGTTAGTGATGGGAACGACGACCATCAGCCCATAGCCAATAAGACCACTTAGCCACGCAAGTCGCGTATTCCAATATTTCGCCGTAGCGTCGCTAAAAGGGAACGGACGCAGATAGTCAAATTTAGGGGCAAAGATCAGACGTAAGACGGCCTTAAAAAACTCAATAAGCGCAAAAGCATTCAGAAATAGCGTCTGTTGGCGCATGACTGCAGGGCTGTTGTGACCAAACGAATTACTGCCAAACGAGGCGGCGATAATATTGCCCGCCGTAATGCAAAATAGCAGGATCAGTAAATCAATAATAAACGCACTTAAGATGGCGGTTGGGCGTCGTGCCCAATCCACACGCTTTTCGCGCGCTTTATGTCCCCAACTGCCGATGCGCTTATAAAACGGGGTGGCAAAAAAACGGATTGATAAGAAAATGGCAAAGGTCACTGCCACGGTGAGCAGAAAGTGACTTAGCGCAGGCCAAAATGTGTCAGGGTTAAACGCCTTGTGTGGCGGCGCTTTTAGCGTGGTGACAACGTTATTCAGCTTATTTTGAGCCGCGGCCAGATAACCCTGAACCGTGGTGTCGAGTTGCTCAGCAAAAGAGTCTGAGCGTGGTGGCGCCGTGGTCTCTTTGTTTAAAGGAGGCGTGGGTGGTTTGCCTGTTTTGGCGCTGTCGCGTAGTTCAGCAATCAGCGCATCGCGGCTGGAGGCGTCAGACAGAATATCGGCCAGAGCCGTATAGGCGGCTTTTGAATCGCTGTTTTTAGCGGCGTCAGCCGCATTTGCGCTGCTTATTGCACCGGTGAATGAAAAGAGTAAGGCAAAAACGAAAAGCCAGTAGCGTAAGAAAGTGGGGATAAGGCGGGCTCCCTGTGACATAAAAAGACTCCATTAAACAAGCTTACAACGCTGCTCGGTGATGGGGATTGCGGTAAAAAAAGCAGACGGCTGATTATTTGACGCCGTCAAACTGCGGTGTTGATGAGGCTAAACGGTGTTAAGTATAGGAATAGTGAACCGGTTTTGCTGAGTATTCGTGAGCGATTCGTGCGTAATACGCATGCAGCCGTAGTGGACAAAAAAGTAAGGGCGCTTAAAAGCGCCCTTGAGATGAGGTACTTAGTATTATCAGGAAACGTGCTGTAGGAATTCGCGCAGACGGTCGCTTGGCGGATGACTGATTAGCGCGTCAGGTTCGCCATCTTCAGTGATGCGGCCTTTGTCCACGAAGATCAGGCGCGAGGCCACTTTCTGTGCGAAGCCAATTTCGTGCGTCACGATAACCATCGTCATGCCTTCTTCAGCCAGATCCTTCATGACCGTCAACACTTCATGACGTAACTCAGGATCGAGTGCAGAGGTGGGCTCGTCAAACAGCATCATCTTGGGCTTAACCGCCAGCGCACGAGCAATCGCCACACGTTGCTGTTGCCCACCAGAAAGTTCAGATGGATAGTGATCGGCGCGTTCAGACAGGCCCACTTTTGCCAGTAGTTCACGCGCACGCTTTTCTGCATCTTCTTTCTTCATGTGGCGAACACGCGTCGGGCCAAACATGACGTTCTCAAGTGCGGTTAGGTGCGGGAACAGATAAAACTGCTGAAACACCATACCCGCTTCTTGACGAATCAGACGCTCGTCAACTTTCGGATCGTTCACGTCCATGCCATCAACCAGTAGCTGACCGGCGCTGATTTCTTCCAGCTTGTTGATACAGCGCAGCAGCGTTGATTTCCCTGAACCTGATGGGCCGATGATGACAACCACCTCGCCCTGATTGATGTTCAGATTAATGTCATGCAGAACCGCAGTCTGACCGAAGCTTTTATCAACATGTTTAAATTCAATCATATTATTTTCAATCTTCTTTCCAGACGACGTAATACATAGCTCAGTGCCAGCGTGATGATCAGATAAATCACGGCGACTGCGCTCCAAATCTCCATTGCGCGGAAGTTACCGGCAATAATTTCCTGTCCCTGACGAGTTAATTCGGCGACGCCAATAACGATAAACAGGGATGTGTCCTTGATGCTTACAATCCACTGGTTACCCAACGGCGGCAACATGCGGCGTAGCGCCAGTGGCATAATGACGTAGCGCAGGGTATCGCGTTTGGAAAGGCCTAGTGCTAAACCTGCTTCACGGAAGCCATTATGAATAGAAAGTACAGCTCCGCGTGTAATTTCAGCAATATAGGCGCCGGAGTTAATCATGATCGTCACGACCGCCGCGGTGAGCGGATCGATACGCACTTGCATGAATGCTTGTAGCATCATCGGCAGGGCGAAGTAGATGAACATGACCTGAACGACGATAGGTGTACCGCGGATAAGCTCAATAAAGACCAGCGCGATATGGTTGCTCAGCCAGCCACCGTACGCTCGGGCAAAACCCGCGACGAGGCCGATAACCAAGCCACCTAACAGCCCGACGATAGATATCCATAGCGTCAGCTTGGCACCTTCGAGCAGGATAGGGAAAGCGTCCCAAATGGCGCTCCATTCAAACTGCATGTTGTATTCTCCTGGAAACTTTGCCCATTTATACTCGTCGTACTTGAATTTGCCCCTTTTGGGTCAGCGCAAGCGCTGTTCAAAGGCTGAAGCCTTTTGTGATGCAATTCCAAGGATGGTGAGTATAGAAAGTTCTATCGGGCAATAACTTCAACTATTTACCCATTACCGCCAATATCGCGGAGGGACAAATCCCCCCGGATAAATTCATTAAATTTTTATTGGTTTTATTTCGGTTCTACGCCAAACCATTTTTTGTAAATTTCGTTGTAGGTACCATTTTCACGCAGCGTTTTCAGCGCGCCGTTTACTTTTTCACGCAGGTCGATGCCTTTAGGGAACGCGATGCCATACTGTTGTGCTTCTAGAGAATCACCCACGGCTTTGAACTGGCCATGACCGGCGGTTTTGATGAAGTACAGGATATTTGGCGTGTCGTGCAGTACCGCGTCGGCGTTGCCAGTACCTAACTCCAGATAGGCGTTATCGATATTTGGGAACTGACGCAAATCCTTGGTTTTGATGTTGGCTTTGGCGTAATCAACGCCCGCAGTGCCGCTCTTAACGGCGACCACTTTGCCATCCAGATCTTTCACACTTTTCACGTCGTTATTGTCTTTCTTCACCATTACCAGCAGACCGCTGTTGTAGTAGCCATCAGAGAAGTCGATCGCTTTTTTGCGTTCGTCAGTGATGCTGATGCCCGCCAGCGCCAAATCGACGTTACGAGTTTGCAGACCAGGGATAATCCCGCTGAAATCCATTGGCTTCAGGGTATAAGAAAGGTTTAACTGCTTAGCGATGGCATCCCACAGATCGATATCGAAGCCAACGTATTTATCACCCTGTTTGAATTCGAAAGGAACAAATGCCGTATCCGTAGCAACGATAAGCTGTTTTTCAGCGGCGTGAGAACTCATGGCAAGAGCTAAGGTAAGAGCAGCTACAGATGCTTTAATTATAGATTTCATAAGCAAAAATTCCTTAAATTTCGGGATAGCCCATTGGTGTGTACCTGATTGACAATGAAAGAATCATGCCAACTATTTATATTCTATATATATCAAATGGTTATCAGATGTTGTGGATAGGGATTAACCCATAAAGGTCAGGCTAAACCTGTGGGCGCATTGTTTTGGTGCCCTTTTTTGGTGCATCGAATTCCCAAATGGTGCACCGCAGTAGATTTAAGGGAAAAACACAGGATTCACAATCTATATTTAACAATTTTGTTTCAGTTGTGATAACTAAATCTAACTTTTGTACATCGAAGGGATTGTTTTGCACTTAAATGGTGCGATGGGGTGGAGTTGGACAAACCCGTGGGAAAACGAAAAGCGAGTAGATGATGACATCTAAGCACCTACTCGCGCTGCACATCAGGGGGTTTATTGAATGCAGGGTGTCAGGCGTTATTGGCCGCCGACGGGAGGTAAAACTCACCATTCAGCCATAGGTGAATACCATTACGACAGGCTTCAAAGCAGGGTTCTGGCATGCGTTGTGGATTACACCAACGCCACTGCTCGCATTTTTCTGGTTCGCGTAACTGGGGCTCACCGCGAACATAGGTGGCTACCATAATCATGGAGACGCTATGGATGCCTTCATCTAACCAAGTGGCTAAATTATTGGTCACGCCGATCAAACGTGGTTCGGTAACGATAAGGCCCGTTTCTTCTTCAACTTCGCGGATCGCTGCTTGCTCGAAAGTTTCGCCTTCCTCAACATGCCCGCCGGGGATCGACCAGAATGGTGCATGGCTGCCACAACGTTTTCCCAGTAGCACCTGACCTTGTGGATTAGCGATAATGACGCCAACGCCGACTTTTACTGCCATTAGTTTTCTCCATCAGCAAACTTCAGCAAATTATCTCAGCTTCATACTTTTAATGACAGCACTTCAGCAAAAGTGTGCTGTCCCTCAAAAAACGAAAATAACATTCATCGAATATCTTGCTTATAAAAAGGGCAGAGGCCAAACTCATCGAAACGATTCAGCGTTGTATTCGATCTGTTTTAGAAAATACAGCGCGATTTTTTTAAAACATAGCTGAAACGATTCAACCATAAATTTTGCCCAGTGTGAGAGGAGCGTTTATGTTTCACCTGTCCCCACAAGATATACATCTTGCCGCTTCGGCGAGTAATAAAGAAGAAGCAATTCAACAAATTGCAGCTGCACTGACTCAGGCTGGGTATGTAAGCGAAGGCTATGTGCAGGGTATGCTTAATCGTGAAAAACAGACCTCGACCTATCTTGGTAGCGGCATCGCGATCCCACACGGTACCACCGATACCCGCGATATGGTGCTGAAAACCGGAGTCAAGGTTTTCCAGTTTCCACAGGGCGTTGAGTGGAGCGAAGGCCAGCGCGCTTACGTCGTTATCGGTATTGCTGCGCGCTCTGATGAACATCTCGCATTGTTGCGTCAACTGACACATGTGCTGAGTGATGACAGCGTTGCACAGCAGATGGCACAAACTACTTCAGCAGAAGAGTTACGTAGCCTGTTGATGGGAGAGCGTAGCGTGGCGGCGTTCCGTTTCGACGCGGGAATGGTCACGCTGGATATCAACGCCGATAGCCTGATGACGTTACAGGCTATCAATGCGGGTCGTTTGCAACAGGCCGGTGCGGTCAATGCAGAATTTGTTAGCGACGTGATTACGCGTCAGCCGCTGAATCTTGGTCAAGGTATTTGGCTAAGCGACAGTGCGTTGGGCAATCAGGCTAGCGCCGCGGCCGCCGCTCGGCCTCAGACTCCGTTTGACGTGGATGGCGAGAAAGTTGGTTTGTTGCTGACGGTTGCCATGGCGGATGCACAGCCAGAAGGCATGCTGGGGTATTTGAGCACCTTATTGCAGAACAATCAGGCCGAGCGCTTGCTGAAAGCGACGGATGCCGCCGCCTTGGTGGCGTTACTGACCAGCGAAGTGGCTGAAGAAGATTCTGTGCTTAGCGCGGAGTTCGTTCTGCGCAACGAGCATGGCCTGCATGCGCGTCCGGGGACGCTGCTGGTGAATACTATTAAGAAATTTGAAAGCCAGATCACCGTAACAAACCTCGATGGTTCTGGCGTTCCTGCTAATGGGCGCAGCCTGATGAAAGTTGTCGCGCTGGGTGTTAAAAAAGGTCATCGCCTGCGTTTCACTGCTAACGGTAGCGACGCAGCGCAAGCATTAGAAGCAATCGGTCAGGCTATCAATGATGGTCTAGGCGAAGGGGCATAAGAATGAGTAGAAGAGTTGCAACAATTACCTTAAATCCAGCCTATGACTTGGTTGGTTACTGCGCCGAGATTGAACGTGGTGAGGTTAACCGCGTTCAGACTGCAGGCCTTCATGCGGCAGGTAAAGGGATCAACGTTGCCAAAGTATTAAAAGATCTTGGTATCGACGTGACCGTGGGTGGTTTTCTCGGTAAAGAGAATCAGGATGGCTTTCAGCAGTTGTTCAGCGAGCTGGGTATTGCGAACCGTTTTCAGGTCGTAGCCGGTCGTACGCGTATCAACGTTAAACTGACTGAAAAAGATGGCGAAGTTTCTGACTTCAACTTTTCTGGTTTTGAAGTGACCAAGCCGGACTGGGAGCGTTTCGTTAATGACTCTCTGAGCTGGTTGGGACAGTTTGATATGGTTTGCGTGAGTGGCAGTTTGCCAGCGGGCGTTGATCCTGATGATTTCACCGATTGGATGCGCCGTCTGCGCAGCCAATGCCCATGTATTATTTTTGACAGCAGCCGTGAAGCGTTAGTTGCTGGTTTGAAAGCGGCGCCTTGGCTGGTGAAGCCGAACCGTCGCGAGCTGGAGATCTGGGCGGGGCGTGAGCTGCCAACCTTAGACGATGTGGTCGGTGCGGCACATGCGTTGCGCGATCAGGGCATTGCACACGTGGTTATCTCTCTCGGTGCTGAAGGGGCGCTGTGGGTTAATGCATCCGGCGCATGGCTGGCTAAGCCACCAGCGTGTGAAGTGGTTAGCACCGTGGGTGCAGGGGATTCCATGGTAGGTGGCTTGATTTACGGCCTAATGATGCGTGAGTCCAGCGAACACACCCTGCGTTTGGCAACTGCCGTTGCCGCGTTGGCCGTCAGCCAGAGTAATGTAGGAATTGCCGATCGTACACAACTGGCAGCCATGATGGCGCGTGTTGACCTGAAGCCTTTTAATTAATTGAGGATGGCCACATGAAAACCTTACTGTTAACCGAAGGCGCTCAGGGGCAGGCTCGTAGCTACCTCGCCAAGCGCATGTTAGAAAGTGTTGCAGCTAAACTGGATATCACGCTACTTGATGCGGCTCAGGATGCTGAACTGATCATCGTTATCGGTGACGAGCAGCCACAGGATACCGCATTCAACGGCAAACGCCTGTTTATTGGCAGTGCTGAGAAAGCGATTCGTGAACCGGAAGCGTTTTTAGCTCAGGCGATGGCTGAAGCGCAATCTTACCAGTATACCAGTGCTACCGCGGCAGCACCGGCCAAAGGCCAGATGCGTATTGTGGCCGTTACCGCTTGCCCGACGGGTGTCGCACATACCTTTATGGCTGCTGAAGCTATTGAGGCAGAAGCTAAAAAACGTGGTTGGTGGGTTAAAGTAGAAACCCGCGGTTCAGTCGGTGCGGGCAACGAAATTACCCCTGAGGAAGTTGCCGCTGCGGATTTGGTCATTGTCGCTGCTGATATCGAAGTTGATCTGAATAAATTCTCAGGTAAGCCGATGTATCGCACCACCACCGGTTTGGCATTGAAGAAAACGGCTCAGGAGCTGGACAAAGCGCTGGTGGAGTCTGAAACCTTTACCGCGCAGAAATCTTCTTCAACGGCTTCCTCGTCTAAGAAAAAAGAGGCTGTGGGGGCCTATCGCCACCTGCTGACCGGCGTATCTTACATGCTGCCAATGGTGGTGGCGGGCGGCCTGTGTATCGCGCTGTCGTTTGTATTTGGGATCGAAGCGTTTAAACAAGAGGGTACGCTGGCAGCGGCGTTAATGCAGATTGGCGGTGGTTCTGCATTTGCGTTGATGGTGCCTGTTTTGGCTGGATACATCGCGTTTTCCATTGCCGACCGTCCGGGTTTAACGCCAGGTTTGATCGGTGGTATGTTGGCTGTAAGCACCGGTGCTGGCTTCTTGGGAGGGATTATTGCAGGTTTCCTCGCGGGGTATGTGGCCAAATTAATTAGCACTAAGCTGCATTTGCCACAGAGTATGGAAGCTCTGAAACCTATCCTGATTATTCCGTTGATAGCGAGTTTGATTACAGGCTTAGCGATGATTTATATCGTCGGTAAACCTGTTGCTGCCATCATGGAAGGTTTGACTCATTGGCTGCAAGCGATGGGGACGGCTAACGCCGTGATCTTAGGCGCGATTTTGGGCGCGATGATGTGTACCGACATGGGCGGTCCGGTCAACAAAGCCGCTTATGCCTTTGGTGTTGCGCTGCTGAGTACTCAGACCTATGCACCAATGGCGGCGATCATGGCTGCGGGTATGGTTCCACCGCTGGCTATGGGGTTTGCAACGCTGGTAGCGCGTAATAAATTTGCTCAAAGCGAACGTGAAGGTGGTAAAGCGGCGCTGGTTCTGGGCTTGTGCTTTATCTCTGAAGGGGCGATTCCCTTTGCCGCGCGTGACCCAATGCGTGTCCTACCGTGCTGTATTGCCGGTGGCGCGCTGACCGGTGCTTTGTCCATGTTCTTTGGCGCTAAGCTGATGGCTCCACACGGTGGCTTGTTCGTACTGTTGATTCCTGGTGCTATTACACCGGTAATTCAGTATCTGATCGCGATTGTGGCGGGTACGCTTCTGGCAGGGGGCTTATATGCTCTGCTGAAACGTCCAGACGTGGAAATTGCGGAAGAGAAATTGGCTTAAGCTTAGGTGATAGCTGAAATGAAAACGGGTGCCCCAGAGGCACCCGTTTTACTATGGGATACTCTGAGTTACGCTGCGTTCTCCGCAACTTCTTGCGATTTCAGCCACGCAATCTCTTCAGCCCAAATGTCTGGGTTTACGGTTTCCAGAATCAATGGAATGCCGTCAAAGCGTGGATCACGCATAATCCAGCTAAACGCAGTTTTACCAATGTTGCCTTCGCCAAGGCTATGGTGCCGGTCTACGCGACTGTCAAAGGCACTTTTGGCATCATTGAGATGCATGCCGCGCAGATAGTTAAAGCCAACAATACGCTCAAAGTTTGCAAAGGTTTTGCTGCACTCTTCTTCGGTACGCAAATCATAGCCTGCCGCAAATGCATGACAGGTATCAATACATACACCGACGCGTGATTTGTCTTCTACACCATCAATAATGGCGGCCAGATGCTCAAAGCGGAAACCGAGATTGCTTCCTTGTCCCGCTGTATTTTCTATCACTGCGGTAACGCCCTGCGTTTTATCTAACGCAATATTGATAGATTCAGCAATGCGGGCGAGGCATTTATCCTCATCAATTTGCATCAGATGACTGCCTGGATGGAAATTCAGCAATGTCAGCCCAAGCTCGGAGCAACGTTCTAACTCATCGATGAACGCTTCGCGGGATTTTTCCAGAGCCTCTTCAACCGGATGACCGAGGTTAATCAAGTAGCTGTCGTGAGGTAGAATTTGTTCTGGCTGGTAGTGGTATTGCGCACATGCAGATTTAAATTTATCAATCACTTCAGCCGTTAACGGGGCGGCTTTCCACTGACGTTGGTTCTTGGTAAATAATGCAAAGGCAGTGGCTTCCAATTCGTGCGCACGAATGACGGCCTGATCAACGCCGCCGGAGGCGCTGACATGGGCTCCAACAAATTTCATTGCTCTTCTCCTCTTTTATGGGGGCATTATGGCATTGATGTGGGGATGGTGTAAGGTTTCATGTCTCTAGGAGGAAAGGTTTCGTACGCCTAAGGCACTGAAATCTACATGAACACCGTGCAGGCGTCCGAGTCGGGGGGCCAATCGCTGCCCCCCAACACCCCAGCTTGGCACCGTCCTTCAGCCTGC